>WLWI01004823.1_pt1 | contig 11345 bp, 9 predicted proteins | sample 6701501 | NCBI WGS metagenome assembly WLWI01 (sample SAMN12718690, study PRJNA515312) | sponge metagenome | isolation source: marine sponge | host: Mycale hentscheli | place: New Zealand: South Island, Marlborough, Capsize Point | collected 2014-11-01
AACACCACACACTGTCTGCAGGGTGGTCTATAGAGCTGTGAAACACCACACACTGTCTGCAGGGTGGTCTATAGAGCTGTGAAACACCACACACTGTCTGCAGGGTGGTCTATAGAGCTGTGAAACATCACACACTGTCTGCAGGGTGGTCTATAGAGCTGTGAAACACCACACACTGTCTGCAGGGTGGTCTATAGAGCTGTGAAACACCACACACTGTCTGCAGGGTGGTCTGTAGAGCTGTGAAACACCACACACTGTCTGCAGGGTGGTCTATAGAGCTGTGAAACACCACACACAGTCTGCAGGGCGGTCTATAGAGTTTATAGCTCTTGTTGAGTTTCAGAACTGAAGTTTAGATAAAGATTGAGTGAGGTTTGTGCAGAAGGCTGATGCCAACATGTATTAACACACTATTAGATTATTCGTCCATCAGAAGCATTCAGATTAATAGCATGCTGCTATGATACCTGAAATGCGCCTTGGGGAGGTTCAAAATGTAAACAGTGGTCAATTAGACAGGATTAATACTTCTAGTGTTTATAAAGACAGCCCAGCTGAGCATGGAATACAACAACCCTTTACCCAATGGTCATCACAACTTACACTCCTGACTACATGCTCAAACTAATTGGGAGTGAGTGAGACACTGTACAGCTATACACACCTAATATTGTTCTTACTTGAATTCAATAGTCAGGCCACAAAGAAAATAAAATACAAGCCTGATGTTGTTATATCCCATTAACAAGGTGTGTGTGTGCGTGCGTATGTGTGTGTGCGCGCTAAGGTAGGCAGCTTGCTAACTATGTGAGCTGAAGCACACCACTAGTACACTATACTCCATGTATGTCCATATATAAACACAGTGTCAAGGCTACAACTTATACAACCCTCCCTGACAGGTCTAGCTCACTGGTTTGACATGGATTCATTCTGTGCTCGTTGCCGGCTAGTTCGAGCCAGTAGCTGGGATAAGCCACAGCTGAAGTTACAGTCAACACATTCCCCACGTGATGTTCTAACATCAAACACTCCCACCCACTATGGCCACAGCGGATACCTGGTCTGGTCTGGTCTGGTCTGGTCTGGTTACACAATGCCAGAGCAAATGCATAGACGTTGCTAACCCAAGTGGTTGAATAAGAGTGCCCAGAATTTCAAGCGTTGTTTCCCACTGTGTATTAATTGCCGAGCGATGAAAGCAGTGCTTTGATAACTCACCACTTAATACACAACGGGGGGCGTGTGGGGGGAATGTAGGTTTTGCGTAAGTTAGAGTCAATGGTATGTATATGACTGCAATAATACGTAGATCTTACACACGTACACATGTGGTATACTAGTCCTGCATGTGACAGAGTATAACATGTGACTACATATTATTAGTCTGCCATGCACACACGCACAGCTGGCTGGTTTGTGAAACTTAGAAACCAAAGTTGGTAAGCCTTCACTTCAGTAAGTGCAACTATTAGCACTACAGGTCAAAATGAACCCACGGTGAGTATTATCTACGTAGATTCACAGACCAGCATGCACTTTATGTAACTATTATTTACCCTTAATAGCATCATGCTGGTCCCACTCAACAACAACAATAATAACAACAATAGTACAATTTACGAAGCCACCATTGAAATTTTTTAATACAGAACATACGTTATACTCTGCATTCAAAGTTCATTCACTGTGCTCTGAGTAAATAAACACAACAAAACCTGATAAGGATGCTGGTGAGTCGTGTGTGTGTGTGTGTGTGTGTGTGTGTGCAAGTAGAATCAGTAACTTCTAAATTATATTCTGAGGGAGTGAGTATTTAGGATAGAGGAACAATAGGCAGTAAATTAACTTCATTCAACCCCGACCTTACAGAGAATATGATAACTTAAAACTCCAGGTACAGTATAATTCTCTCTCTCCTCCTCCTCCTCCCCCCCATTTGAACTACTTATTTACTTATTGTGTGCACTCTTTCACATTTGTAATCGTCGCTCATCGTACAGCATTTTGAAGTAACAGCTCGAGAAAACTGTTTTAGTTTGCAAAGCACCACTCTAACACCACCACCTCTAGAAGATAGCTCCAATCAATAAGTGGACTTCGACCTCCACACGGTGATACAGGCTACAGCGAATACTCCTAGTCTACATTCAGGATAGAGTCTGGTATACTTGAAGAGGCGAGCAGGCAGTGTATAGGATAGAGTCTGGTATACTTGAAGAGGTGAGCGGGCAGTGTATAGATGAGGTAGCAGACTCTGATGAGCATGACTTCTGCAGTTTAGATGATGACTCTAGTGAATTAGAAGGTAGAGAAGATATTTATGTCTCCAGAAGCCATTCAGCTACTGATGGGGAGTGGCTCCATGAAGGTAACAAGACGTTTGTTTGGCTACAGCTTTTGAAGATAAAGCTACATACTTGTGAAGGTTTGCACGAGGATGAAGAGGTTGTACTAAACTAGGAGATAGTCCAGGAAGAAAAAAAAACTTTAGTTTTATTTCTTTTCTACTCACCACAGCTACTGTGGGCACAGAACGCACAGGTCTATTATAGAGCTCAAAACAGAACTGCCTTTACTACTCCATTGATACCCTCCTAACTAGTGCCAACTGCAAAGTGTGAAGAAGAAAAATAAATAATGGAGTTAGTGAGAATGGCACTACATAACCAGCCATCCAGAATATCTGACACATATGTGGCATGGTGCTCCTGTGTAACACAGAGCTAGCAATGGCCACACAGTGCAGTAGACACGTGTGTAGCGTGGTGCTCCTGTGTAACAGAGCTAGCAATGGCCACACAGTGCAGTAGACACATAGTATGCCACACTGTCTCTCCATGCGACTTGCCCCACAAAAAAAAATCTGGGATGAGATGAAACCTTCAACTGAACTGTAAAAGCGAACAATTTTTTTTTTTTGATTATGCTAAATATGAAGACAAGGGAGCATGATCTGAACTAGGCCATCTTTATTCAGAACACTGAAGAAATGTTGTCACTTAACTCTTGTGGTCACTCTAAACTAAATTACAGGTCTACACAACGTGTAATCTTCTTTCTGCTTGCTTAAAACTCGCATCTTACAAAAGAAATTACTTTGTTCATCCTACAAGAACAATTTAAATCCATTGAGTACACTGTGTATGTAGCCTATTTCAATAGCCAAGGCCACACCCACCCAGCTCATCCCATGCTGCATGAAGCTACAGTTCTGCAGAATATACAGGGACCAGATGCTTACAGATAATGAAGTTAAGGGAAGAAAAATCACAAGAGTTTGCTGACTTCATGTTGCATAGACAGATCATTAGAACCCGGATAGTAGAGGAGAAACCTTTATCAAGCCATGTTTTCAGAACAACTGCTCTAATAAAGAAGGACAGCAAATGCCTAGGCAGGAGGAGAGATATTTAGTTATTCAATACAGATTAGAGTGCAATCAGCGAATCAATGTACAAGTACACTTTGGATAGTATTTTTGGTTCGTCATAGTATATATATTATAAATCGTGATCCAGTGCCTACGACATCAGCAACAGGAAACCAAGCGCAACATACTACATTAACACACTCAACCCAAAAGACAGCCAAGCAAAATCTCAACCTTTGAATATTGTCTGGCCTGCTACTACTGCATGGCTCAATGCTTTCATAAATATGCTCCCTCCCTCCAACTACCTATCTTGGGGAGAGACCCAACTTTGAAAGGATGTTTCACACTCAAAGGAAGTGTTTAAAAAATTAAGGTGTTACAACAGCTATTGTAAGCCATCGACACATGCAGTACAGCTGGTAACAGGAGTAAGGGTTACTATTGGAGAAAACGGTATCCAAAATGATAACATATGGGTAGGGAAGGAGAGAGGAGAGAAAAGGTGGGTGAGGTGTCTGTAACTACTGACTCTGATAATTTATTATTAGGTATTCACGCTAACTTGCAACCACAAACTCATTACATGTTATGGCCTAGCTTCTTCCTCACAACCAGTGTCATGTGATCAGTCAACTAAGTCTTACTTCTAATCACACAGACGGAGTAATGCTCACAGCATACATTCACTTCACAAGTCATTATACATTACAACACTTGGAAAGACTCGCCTGTACAACCGCCCATTTGGAAAACTTACTTCACTTGCCGCCCCAGAACTTCCCCAACATTTATATCAGAGAAGTTTGCACCCGAGCAAGAGCAAGCGGAAGACTTGCCGCAAGAAAACTGACCCACACTACACTGTAGCCAAGCCGACAAACTGACTAGAAACAAAGCCGCACACAAACACCTCATCTTTCTCCTTGTAAACACAGACTTCTCCGGTTGGTGTCGTCAACTCACAAATTCGGTAAAGGGATTAATGCAACACGTGATTCACCGCTAAATAATATAATATGAATATCGTTAAGTTTATGACGTCAAACATTGTGTGAGCGCGCGAGCGGACTGAAAAATGGAGGTCAGTGGACTCGACTATGGCTGTACATATTCTTTAGCATCGGTCAAACTAATTCGCAATTTTTTTCTTGGCTCTGTTTCACTAGCAAAACAAGTTCCACTAATGACAATAAAAAGCAACAACATAAAAAATAATATCTCAACAGACTGTAGTATGTACAGGTATATACAATGACATATTGTATGTTAGTGTTCAAGTATGCTGATAATCTCCACCATTCACTGTTGAGTAGCCGCGAGCACTCTACAACAGAAAAGACACAACAGATTAAAACTAGTTCATTGGAAGAACTTAAAATGACTAGCTTCTTAGAATTGAAATGTTTAGTCTTTCATCAAACCTCTTCCATGGTAACCAGTGTTCCAGCCCAGGAAAAAGATATCAATAAATAAAAATAACAACAAAAATAATGTTGAAGCACCACAGGTGCGAACTCTCAGCGCTACAATACACTAGCTAGCTATTACAAAATCATTTCTCAAAGCAAACAAATAATTGATTAGTCTATTCTATTCCAATCTATCAATATAGCTCAAGCAATGAAAACAGTAGATGTAAATGCTGTCTCCATAAGAGAAGCTAAGCATGCAGGAGACAATCACCAGTTGTCATTCTGAGCAAGTTCATAACTAAACGAACAGTTAATTGTCAGTAATCCAAAATCAGAGTGTGACAGACAGACAGACAAACAGACAAACAGACAAACAGACAGACAAACAGACGACAGACAAACAGACAGACAGACAAACAGACAAACAGACAGATAGACAGACAGAAAAACAGAGACAGACAAACAGACAGGCAGACAGACAGACAGACAGACAGACAAACAGACGACAGACAAACAGACAGACAGACAAACAGACAGACAAACAGACAGATAGACAGACAGACAAACAGACAGATAGACAGACAGACAGAATGACTACTATAACCCTCTCGCCCAGGGTTAATAACAACAATAACGAATAATAATAATAATAATAATAATAATAATAATAATAATAATAATAATAATAATAACATAAGCACTTACTCTTTGCTGACAACAGAAGAGACAGCAACACACGAAGCAGATGAGCATCACACACAGAGCAGCCACAACCACCACGGATCTAGAACAAGGAACAAACATAATCACTAGGAACTACCACAATCAAGTGAAGGGAGAGAGGGAGGGGAAAACAAGTAGACTGATCACATGATAGAGACGTGGCAACATCAGCGCAAGATAAGACTATCCGCCTCCCCCTCTCTCCCTATCCACTTGTTGGTAGATGAATTTCTTATTCTCGCACTATTTCCTTGTAGGCCGTCAGCCATTAGCTCGTTAGCTAACAATAATTACTACCTCAGATTCCATTTTCACTCGTCTTATCTGTTCCACCTTACTTAATTAAACATTTCTGATTAATTTACATGTACATATATTATTGGCAAGTGAAGCGAGAGAGACACTATGACATTTAAGACAATTGAAAATTGGGGATATTTTGTTTATATATATGTTTGGATGTACCTATGTCATTTTTGTACTTTGAACCTGGCGTTTTGTGTTAGTTCGGAGGTTGACCCCATCTCAAACTTCACTATACAGAATCCTCTGGCTTACCAATCACTACCCGTATTATCCTAGAAATTGAATTGTTTACCACTTTGAATTCTTTTGCAGGTGCAGCTAAAACTAAAAAAACTTACCGGAGTTCCATTTCTATTCGAATTAGTAGCGGTGGTAAGTTAATGTGCTATTTGTCATAGTTATAAGCCCTATGCAACAGTATTTACTTGAAAACTCATTGTCCACTAGACTAACCATGAAGGTAAGTCTTGTGTAGGTATGTCCAGTAGTGTGAAAGTATTGTGCGTTACAGATACTACATAGCTAAAGAATAACACAAAGAAAATGTTTAAGTAACGTGACTTGTGTTGTAGTTTTATCAATCCAATCAGTTGCGGGGAGTGGCTACTGCGGCATTTAAAACCCTTTACTGTAAATATGTAATTGGCGAGCGAGCGGAGCGAGCGAGACAGTATTAGGGGTGGATAATGCAAAACCGGGTATGTGTTATATGTATATATGTATGTATGGATGGATGGTACGTATGCCTCTCAAACGCGCGCGGAGGGCTGTTTTATCTCCTAAAACCACAGCTTTTCAGGCTTTACCCCAGTTTCTTCGGATACTACGGCATTAACCAGGTCTTACTTTAAACTTGGGCTCAAAATTGTGAGAGAATTCCTGCGAAAACGCTTGTTTTTCAAGTCACAAACAGTTGCTGTCACCGGTTACTAAGGCATTGGAGACCCTTTACCAGACTTAATTTTCAAAACTTCGCCGTTTTAGGAGGCTACGAAGTGCCAATTGTTGGTTGTCAAGACCCACCAGTAGTCAGAATGCCTTAATAAAGAAGCTACCACTGCTCGGGGAAGCTGAGGTAAATACGTAATTCCATATTTGTTAGCTAAAATTACAAAAATCACTCGGGCCATTCTTTTTTGTATCTGAGAACTTGTTGTCAAGAGTGACTGGTAAATTCAGATAGTCAGAATGGCTTCAATTTGATACTACTGAATTGACCAGAATATGAGGCAAGAAGGTAATTTTGTATTTGATTGCTAAAATTAAGGTCTTTTGTTTTTGTAGCTTTGAACTTGTTGTCAAGAATTACAAGTAATTCAGATAGTCAGAAAGGCTTCAGTTTGATACTCCAGAAAGTACCAATACTCAGGAAATTCAGGTAAGTAGTAACTCCACATTTTTTGTCTGAATTACAAAAATAACACTGGCCTATTTATTTTTGTAGCTGAGAGCTTGTTCAAGAGTTATTGAGGTAGTCAGAATGGCTTAAGTTTGATAATACAGAGGTTACTATTACTCATGTAAGAGAGTAATTTTGTATTTCTATGCTCAAATTAATGCTCAACTGCTATTATACTGCTGTTTTTAATTGAACTAAGCTTAATATAATTATGTAGTGGTAATACTTATATAATTATATATTACATAATATATACATATACACACACAGGATTAAAATGAACATGATTTGCTTTACTAAAGATACAGATACAAGTCATCCACTCGATTGCTGAGTGTCGAGCATGTACATATCTAATAGTACTATTTTATATACCTATGTAGGTATCATAAGCAGTTTATGTACCTAACTTGAGGCTCGCTCGCCATTTGTGTTCAAGCACATCACTAGTTTAAAAACTTAATAGTGTAGTTTTAGGCTCACTTGCCAATTGTGCTCAAGCACATCACTAGTTTATTTATTTATTTATTTTTGCTTGTTTATATGGTACGTGCAACCATTTTTTTCACCCTGTGCCACTAATTACGTAAGTTGGTGAAGTGTCGTGAAAGTAATGAACCTATTGACCATATGAGTTGCTGGCATTCAAAAGCAAGCTACATGTAGTCTTGGAGCAGACCTAAACGCCTGAACTTTTGAAGAAGCTTAGCAGACCCAACAGCCCTATCGTCTCGTCATCATTGAATGGGTAAAACAATTTTGGTATTATTGTAATTATTTCAGCAGAGAATGACTGAATCAGACAAGACATACTGTCTAAATTATAGTTTCAACTTGATCCGCGTAGTCCAACAAGAAACAACAGAATACAACTACTCCTCACTATGTGACTATCAGGGTTGTGGCAATTACAGGAGTAAAGTAATCAATTACAATTACAATTACTTATACATCACATCGCCTCCTCAGGATAAGTGGTCATGTAATAGGGCCCACAAAGTTTGTAATTTTGTTTTAATTCATCAATTCTTCTTAAAAGAGAAAAGTTATTTCTATCTACAGTACATTAAAAGTTATAAAAACTGAGAATTCATTTTTAAGTAGAGAAGAGTTTCAAAATGATGTGGTAAAAGCCTGCTCCCTAGTGGAGTCAAAAAATGTCCTGCCTGGCTAAACACACGTTCAACTGGAGCTGATGTTGCTGGAACAGAAAATAGCTTTATTGCAATTTGAGCGAGAATAGGATACTCATTTTCTTTCAATTTCCAAAAGCCCAACTACTTGCCAATTACAGCTATGCAATTACAATTACAATTACTGCAGATGGTGTAATGATTACAGCTAATTACAATTACCAATTGCAATTACCACAACACTGGTGACTATGCCTATCAAAAATCACATACCAACTGACCAACTGACTGACTGCCTGAAATAATTACTATCAAGTTTCCATGTCATGAACTCACAAGACGATGATGATGAAGAGCTCCAGGAAGGTCAAGTGAGAGGGTGGACTAGGAGCGACTGAACTTGGAGTTACGTATATAGTAAACACCTGTTAGTGAAAATAACAACAATAATTAAATATTCATTATAAAAAACAATAACAATTACTGATTTTAACAACAAAATATTTATTGTAGAAAACAACATTTACAATAATTAAACTATGAAAATAATATACTACAATAACTAAACATTAGTGTAGATTATATAGGGGCAAATAACAGTAACAGACACAAGATTATTCTCCAAATGTAAAATCCATGTCCTCATTTACTGCATTCTAAACTCCTTCCAGAAGTCTGGTTAGGAGAATCCCTAGCATGACCTTTGACCTCCAGCTCCAGAAAAGCTCACAATTTATTTTTTAATTTGATCTCATTACGCTTAAAACGAGTGCCCAACACACAAACAGCTACTGTGTATAATCAGCTAAATGCAAGTGACATAGTAGATTAATCAAGTCTAGCTCCTTGTGCTGCTGTTGAATTTGGTTGCATCAATGGCAAATAGTACGCTTCTTCTCTCTCTATTTATAGCCCGCCATTTTCCTTACGACGTACAATTGTTTTTTGTTTTGGTTTTCCCTTGTTAAGGTGCTCATGACTTCTTACTTACGTACTTACGTGACGTTGTTCCCAGTTTTAGTGTGCTAAGTTGCTGTAGTGGGTTTAAAATAGTATCCGGTAGAAGTTGGTGACCAAACTATGGCAGCTGTCATTTTCCACTAGTCGCAAAATAAATCCCAACTATGCCCTTTTATAAGTGAACTTCTTGTTTAATGCTAATTATTATTTCAACAACAGAAATAAAATATGTATGTATAACTTATGATAGACACAATAATTAAACTATACTTATTACAAACAACAACAACAATAATTCAACACTATTGTAGAAAACACCAACAATATCGAAATACTTAAATTGAATATGCAACCGCTCATACAAAAATTGGGCACAATACAGTGCACGTAATCGGCAAGAAAAGATCAATTCACTTCTTAAAATCTATTAAAGAAGCCCGTGGATGGAAACGGTTAGGTAGGTGTACGTCAGCAATGGTTGAAGCTACTGCAATAAACTTGGAGAGCTCAATATCTGACTCTGCTGTAATTGTACGTGTAAAATATATTGTTGGATAGGACTCCACAATGTGTCCAGTTTCCTGTGCATGGTCACACATTATCATATGGGTTTCCTACAGAGGGGGGCAGGCCCTGGGATATCCCCCGCCCCCTTCAAAGAAGTAAACATAGCACCTAGTTGAATCCCTTGAGCATTCAGATTCTGCTCCGAGTTACTTTAATCCACACATTGATTGAGAAAGCACCACACCCACTTCACTACTCGTTAATTTAATTAAGAAACTTCATCACTCACGTAGACATGGATGTCTTTATTATCTCCAGAAATCCTCTCCTCAGTATACGTCACTTTATTTAACGGGTTTGGGTCTGTCTTAGGATCAACCACATAAACATACAATAGAGCAGACCTACCACACATAAGCAACACATGTTATAACATGCATGCTACATAGCAACCAGACACAAGCAACACATGCTACATAGCAACCAGACACAAGCAACACATGTTACATAGCAACCAGACACAAGCAACACATAGCAACCAGACACAAGCAACACATAGCAACCAGACACAAGCACTACATAGCAACCAGACACAAGCAACACATGTTACATAGCAACCAGACACAAGCAACACATGTTACATAGCAACCAGACACAAAGCAACACATAGCAACCGGACACAAGCACTACATAGCAACCAGACACAAGCAACACATGTTCTACACATGCTACTAAGCTGATGTATCACTATGGTTAAACATCTAAATAGTAAACTATAAATATTTTTAATTATTACCACTGCGATTCAATTTAAAAAAAACAACTCAGAAAATAATTATTTAAATCCTAATACATAAGACATGGATGAATCTATTATCTTTAGCTTTTGATATTTCTGAAAGCAACACACAAAGCAACAGATGAACTGATACATTAAGTGACCAAATGTTAACAGTAATACGGAAAATCACAAACCCTTTCAAAAAACCACACCTTCACTCTGGCCCCTCCCACCTACTGAATACACAAAACATGAGTATCATTACCTTGATCCCTCGTCATTTTTGCCAGGAACGTCTCCTCCATCGAACTTAATAGTGAATGTGTTGTTATTGATTACCTGCCACGTAAACTGTTTCACATCTCCCAGCTTCACACTCACATTCTGTACGTTATCTATCTGCTTCTGACACACCTACATAGGCACATGATTCAATATAGGTAATAAACTAGTGGTGTGCTTGAGCACAAATGGCGAGCGAGCCTAAAGACTATACTATTTTTATTGACTTCTAACACTGAAGCTACTGAAAATAGGGTCCAGTTTTTAAATTTAGCATACAGGGTAAAGGGATTTCAGTGCCATAGTAACAACTCTCTGCAACTGCTTCAATTGAAGGGGAAAAAAACAACAACAAAACAATACACGTTATTTAAAAGTTTTCTTTGTGATATTCTTTAGCTAAGTAGTGGTTGTAACACACAATGCTTTGACACAGCTGGACATGCACCTACACAGACTTACC
>WLWI01004824.1_pt1 | contig 11345 bp, 5 predicted proteins | sample 6701501 | NCBI WGS metagenome assembly WLWI01 (sample SAMN12718690, study PRJNA515312) | sponge metagenome | isolation source: marine sponge | host: Mycale hentscheli | place: New Zealand: South Island, Marlborough, Capsize Point | collected 2014-11-01
TTCATTTATGACGTACAGATATAACACGGTAATCAATGATAGAATTAAATTCTAACATTTGTTCATTTTGCTACACCAATGGCACTGTCTATACCAATCCTTACATTATCATTGTATTCCTGAATATTGTTTTATATTACAGCTTCATCAGGGAGATAGCAGTAATTTTGATGTTGATTTCACATCTAAGACTACCAAACTGTCTACTCTTCAGCCCTGTTTCAAGGACTCTGTTGATCACAATGTGTTTGATAGCTTTGCATCATCCCTGTCTCTAATACTTTAGTCTAGGTAAGAAATTGTTCTCTAGCAGAAATAGTTTCTGTACAAGTCAGCGTCAAACAATTAATTATCATTCACTTATTTTGTTTGCAGAATTGCTGCTGCTAACTTCTCTCTTTTTTTATTTATTTTTTATTTTTCTTAATTACTTTTATTTATTTGCTTTTGTTTCTCAAAATTTGTTCACACTTTCTTTTTCTCCATTTCATTTCAAATCTATCTGCTCAATTTATCTTCTCTTTTATTTTTATTTCATTTCTCTTACTTCTCCAAGCTAGTTTTTTCATTCAACCTTCCTCTACTTTATTTAATACTTGATATATTGCTCTTACACTCTTTATTTCATTTAGTTGTTGTTTTTTTCTTTTTCAATCAACCTCTCTTTAAAATCAATTTCATTTACGAAATTTAGTTTGTCTTCTATTTAATGTATTCTTTAATCTCTCCCTCTCAATTCATTTTTAATCTTCTCTATTCAACTTCTCTCTCTCTTATAACTTTCTCCTTCTTTTCGTCTTTACCGTTACTTATCATCAAAGCAACATAAAAAACACAGTTTCTGAAGAAAAAACAAAACTGATTAGTTCTTGGCTTCATAAACAAAAGGTAAGAGTGTTAATAATGTTAGAATTAATATATAATTATATTTTTGGTACAATTTAGCTGTCCTGAGTAAAACATCAAATGGAATATATTTGAAGCATTTGAAAAAAAATCACAATCTTCATTTCATTGAGGAAGCATAAAATAGTAAAGATCAATGAGTGAGTGGCGAAGAGGACACCTTCAGTGATGAAAGCATAATGGCCGACAAAAGATGTCAAGTAAAGCTCAACAAAAGAGATTTACACTTTCAAGAAGAGTATTATTATTAAGAGCTGCTACATAACACACAAACCTGTTTTGGTCATATACTAAACTTTTTCTCAAACCCTATCTGAAATAATCTACTCATATTTTGATGCCACACTGATTTTACTATGCTGAAGACCACATATTACCAACGATGAAGAATGATGCATGTATTTAGTGGCACCAGTGTGCTGGAATGGAATACTAAGACAGCATGAAATATTATTTGACATAAATTGATATATGATGGAAATATAATATACTAAATTTCAATTAGTATGTATATAGTGTAACAGTACATGTATTGCATATCTGTAATTATCACTACATAAAAGTTTTATTGTTTTATGATTATTGGTAGCATTTGTGTGGAGTAAGTAGACAATTCAATGCATTTTCTAAAGCTACCAAATGTAGTGTTTTGGCAGTGCAAAGTCTGTTTATTAGTGACCTACAATGCATTACCTATACAACACTCTTTCCCATATTCTCACTAATTAACCCTCAGCACGTATGTGCGAGAGGGTTATAGTAGTCGTCCTGTCTGTCTGTCTTTCTGTCTGTCTGTCTTTCTGTCTGTCTGTCTTTCTGTCTGTCTGTCTGTCATGCTCTGATTTTGGAGATTATTGATTAAAAGTTGATTTCAGTATGAACTACCTCAGAAAGAAGATTAATTGTGCTACTTTTTTTAATTTTGGGCTAATGGTTGAGAAAACGTGAAGCTTTCTAATAGATTGCTTGTTCTTTTGGAAGGAGATTATATTGTAATAGCTATAGGTGGTGTTTAATAGCACTGAGGGCTCGCACCTTTGATGCTTTAGTAAATTATTGCCTTCTTCAACATAAATTCACTCATATCATAACCAGAGGCTTAGCTACTTGACAAAAAGTAACTGAAGGATCCTGTCTCATGTAGCCACTCCCTAAACCACACCTATACATAGGTGCTAGTTAACGTACCAACCGCAGATCTCCAGCAGACTTGAGCACAACGCTGAAGATTCTCCTTCTCCTCCATCATTCAAGCGAAGCCGATTTGTGGGTGGGGCTGAAGTGGGCGAGGCGTCCGCAAAGTGGCAGGTACTATCTGCAACCTCTACCGTCCCATTTTGCGAACTTACTTTTGTGTCGGGTCTGTACCTCGATACTTTGTGTGTGCACACTCATGTCTTAGTGAGACGTGAGCGTGCTGAATTGTTGGGGTTTTTTTCACAGTTGAGGTTCGGATATTAAAGCCACCCAAAGTCATTTGTGACCTCTCTAATTTTAAACTTCACTGTGGGATTTATTGGGGAAAATTACCATGAAGAACAAGGCAGTTCATTGGGGAAAATTACCATGAAGAACAAGGCAGTTCATTGTAACTTTTAGTTGCAGCTTATGGTGGTAGCGTAGACTCCCCAATAAAAGCGATAAATTTGACATCAGCTATTACCTTTAACAGGGCCGGCGCCTATGGTGCGGCTGGTACGGCCATGGCCGTACCACTTTTTTGGTCTCGCCGTACTATTCTCGGAGTAAAAATAGAAAAGATGGAATGGGTTAGGTTACGGCACGCAAATTTTTCACTTGCGCGTGGGCGGAAAGAAATAAGACAGAGAATGTTTGGTAAAAGGAACTGGCTATATAACTAACCAGTGATGTGCTTGAGCACAAATGGCGAGCGAGCCTAAAGACTACACTATTTTTATATGAATGATTTTGAATTCTAACACTGAAGCTACTGAAAATAAGGTCGAGTTTTTAAATTACGCATACACTGTAAAGGGATTTCAGTACCATAGTAACAACTCGCTGCAACTGTTTGAATTGAAGGAAAAACAACAACAAAACAATACACGCTATTTAAACGTTTTCTCTGTGATATTCTTTAGCTAAATAGTGGCTGTAAAGCACAATGTTTTGACACACATACACCTACACAAGACTTACCTTCGCGGTTAGTCTAGTGGACAATGCATTTTCAAGTAAACACTGTTGCGTATGGCTTATAACCATGCCAAAGAGCGCATTGACTTACCACCCGACCCCGACTAACACAAAAACGCGAGGGTCAAAGTACAAAAATGTCTTGTGTATTATAAATCAACAAACATCCCCGATTTTCAATTGTGTTACCCCTGTAAGTGTCTCGCTCGCTACGTTTGCTCGCCAACTACAGATTCATTTTAAAGTAATTTTTTTGTTACTTTAAATAGACCTGTGTTGCTAGGTATGTTTATATCATTAATATTTAGAACTTCACTAGCCATTTTTAATAGAATTTATAACATAAACGTTTCGACACACTATACATATACATATAATTTTTTTGTTCACCATGCACTTAGCTAATCCGTAATTTTTCATAACACAATAATATGCAAATTTATTAATAAAAGTATATAAATCTTTTCTCATTGCTATCTCTCAATTAAAAAAATGTAGTTTGTATTGTTTCTGTCAAACTCTGCAAGGCTTAACTATACTTAATTAACCCCATTCTCAAAGAGTTAATGTGTTTGATAGCAAGACAGCATGGATACTAGTCTCGTGGGCCATACCCTTGCAGCTCTATAGTTTATAGTAATGGAATATTTATACAAACTTCAGAACTTAGTTGGCTTCTGCCACTATACTGCCTGACTGGTCGATTCAAAACCGCTGCAGGAGTTGCTCGTGGACCTTGTGATATTTCCTCTGGCCATCCAGATGATCTCATCACTTACCACAATGACTCAGCAATCACTTTCTCCAACATAAAGTATGGAGACATTGGTTCCACTACGTTTTAGAACAACTTCTCCCTCTATGCACACATTCCTTTTTAATTTTACTCTTAAAACAAATTAGAAATACAGGAAGATGAGTGTATTGCACACATTTAGTCATATTAATATATCCATTTGTAATTTGCATAATTTACAAGACACTATATCAAAATTATTTTCTGTGCAGGAATGAATAGACCAGAATCTATTAATCAATTATAGTAGGCACTCTAAAGCAGAGCCGGAGCCAGCAAATAAAATGTGGTACGGCTCTACCCATTAAATTAACAGTTTATGAGAAACTTGGAGATTTATCGGGAGGAAAGTTTGAATCTAGCCACAGCATATAGGTATCTGGATCATCCAAAATACTCATTGTAAGAACCATTCCTCAATCCATTGCATTTCCCATAGCTCTATTGCCTCCGAGTTCTTCATAACTATTGGTGTCATTAAATACCATCTTCTGAGCATCACAGTAAGCATCTGTCAGGGAACTGTATTTATTGCTCTACTACAACTTACAAGTTTATGAATTTGTGATTTCTGTAAGAAAAGTTATTGTGAGTGACAAAGCAATGGCATCGGAACAAGTAGTCTTACCTGCAAAATATTTCACCTACAGGCACTGTACAGGCAGGAATGTGTGCATAATGGTGGAATGGGCTGACCAACTTCACAAGTGACTAGAACAGCCTGCTGGTAGGAGCAAATAAAAATGGGTGGGGCATGGAAAATTAATTAGCAGCATGCGCATTGTATAACTCATACTAAAATGTTCTAAGATACATCATTCTGACAGCCTACATTTTAGCTCAATTATTTGTCAACAGTATCCCAATATTTTCATTCAAGCAAACAATTTTTTCTCATTTGGCTACACTCACATTACTGCACGGTATTAACCCCCCACCCCCTTTATAAAGTCTCTCTCCCGGCGGCGCGTAGTGCGTTAACTAATTAATCGCGCACGCGCAATTGCGCCAAAATCCAGCTGAATGTAACAATGTCTGAACATAGTAGCTAATTGTCGTTGAGGTAGTCATCGTCGTCTTTCTTGTTGGATATCGGTGGAGACTCTGCGTCGTAGACTGACTGTAAATCTAAATGTCTACTAAAAATTACAGCGAATTACCATTGGATTCGGAGCAATTACAAGGTAAAGAGGGTATGGTGCATAACTTACCTGGGATGTATAACTTTCAAGCAAAAAAAAAATTATACAGAGAACCACAGGCAATGATTTAATGCAATCATAAGTTTAGTAAACCCACACAATTATTACCAAAGTGAGTAGTCTCGAAAGAGACCCTTTACCAAATTGCTAAGCATGAGTGGTAAGGGAGAGGTTGCCTACTAGCTATAGTATATTAGAGTGAAGATTAGTGGCAACTGGATGTACTATGTCCTTAGGATATGCAATGTAGAACTTAAAATAACCCTATACACACCACTCTCTCTCTCATGCAAACTTTATAGTAAAATTTATCAAGTCTTACAACCAGTGCTAGTGATTAGATACTTCGCTGAGGTAAGTATAGCTGTGATCATACTTTCTAGCGGTCACACAATGCAAAGGAAGTGATCTAAAGTTCTTCCTCTACGTTCTCTCTCTATATAAATATATAATGCAGGCATTCTCGGCTGAAATAATAATAATAATAATCAGATAAAATTCATAATAACAATAATAATTGTTATTATTATTATTATGAAGTTTTTCTGTTGTAACATCCAATATATATAAATAAAACCTAACCCAACATTTTGACTTCTTTCTGAGGTAATTATATATATATATATATAATATATATATATATATATATAATAATATATTGAAACTTTCTCACTTAAAGGGGTCTGGAGAGAAACAAAGGAAAAATGTGAGAAAATCTTAGTTGTCGCCGGGGAATCAAACCTAGGACCCCTGGCATTAGCCACCCAGTGCTTTAACCACTGAGCTACAACAACCCACGACTTCCAAGACCTTCACATTTTACCTTTATACTGTTGAGTAGTACCGCTAGGGTCAGAACTTGATTGTGACATAACTTTTTCAATCCATTAGCTTCTTTAATACATTTTAAAGAAGTAAATTGATCTTTTCTGATGGTTACATGTGCTGTGTTGTGCCCAATTTTCCTGTGCACAGTCACATACATAGTTATGTAATAGCAAAGTCCATTTTTTATCAGATTTAAGTTTTAAAATTTTAGCGTCTAGTTGTTTGAATGCAAATAAGCTGGCTCGCTTGCCATTTGTGCTTAAATATGTAATAATATAACTATGACTTCCATAAGAAATGGAATAAAATGTATTTATAATGAATCACCTTCTTGATCAGTGATAACATTTTTAGTTATACTCCAGGAAATATTGGGGAGCCATAGTGATGAAAAAATAACAGAACTGTCTGAGTCTGCTTTGCAACTTCTTGAGAGACATTTACCGGGATGTGCTGGTGCTAGTGGTGAGGAGAAAGAATCTTTGGTGCAGCTGCAGGGTGCAGGAGTCAGTCTCTGGAACAAAGCAGTGACACTAAAGAGTGCTGGTGCCATCAATCTGAAGCTATAAGCAATCATGCAGGACTTTTTACTAGAAGGGAAATTTTGCTGAGTCACAAAAAAGCCATTTAGCCTCATGAAAATGGTGTGATCACGACTATGAAACAGATTATCAGATGAAAACTTAGGCAAACTATTACAAATTGCTATTGAAGGAACAGAACTAGAAAGTTTTTGAAGAAGTGTTGGATATTTTTGAACAAACTAACGGTAGAGTAAGGCTATAAAATTTTCATATCTTATAGTGACCATTAAATTTTTTTTTTATAAAAAAATTCAGTCAGGATAAAAAAATTTAGGGAGGGAAATTTAAATTGGGAAGGGGGGGCGGGGGGAATGTGGAATGTGAATGTGGGGGTATATATATATATGCCATAATTGAACTACACATGGACTGCACAGGACATATATCTATGTTCAGGGAGACCCTTACCTCATACTAATGCTGCTAGGCCACAAACTGATGCAGGAATTTATTTAGTGGTAACTATCAATGCTTGCTAGAGGTATTTATCAGTAATGACCCGTGGTATCTGACTACGGAGGTTTAACAATACTTGATGACAATTCAGAGCCTTAGTTTACTGCTGGTACAATAGTATACTTTTTTTTTTGCCACGGGGCTGTGGGCATTACCAGACTTACTAACAAAACAGCACCCTAAGTCCGCACAGGATTGAAATTAATTTTTGCTGTAAGAAACTTGAGCTCAAGTAAAAGTAGTATTCTATATTTTGCTACTCCAATATTTACCTCAAGACTTCCACCTTTCTATTTTGTTTAGTGCGTTACTTGTCTTGTACACTGATTGTTCTCACTGGACCTTATCCCACAACTCCCAGCCATTCGCTGAAACAAATCACCGTGAGTTGTTCCAAGATATAGAGTGCTATACTGATATATGTTTTATTCCTTCCCAGATGGCAACTAAGACTGGCAGAGCTTGGCTAGGTAAATCATAGTACATCAGCTTCCTTTATTATGCTATATTAAATGTTGGTTTGTTTGTTTTGTTTGTTGTTATTTTTTTGTGTTTTTGTTTTAGAATGTGAGAATTATTCTATGGCAGAAACAACTCTTGAAATGGCTAGTGAGGTCAGTCTGGTGACACAATTCCTGTCAAAGCAACAAAAAAATTTCATAGGGCAATGCAGTTGCTGTAAAATGTAATTATGGTCACGTATCGTAGCCGTGTTCAGGTATGTGGTCAATGTGTACAATGAAACACCAAAGGTGCAAAGCCTATCAATTCTCGACCGAAAAAATAAGGTATTTGGCTATTCCTAATCAGGTATCAATACGGTCCAAGCAATGAAAATCGTAGATGTTGCTAATTGCTCTCCAAAAGAAGTAGCTGAACATGCAGGAGGCTCACCAGTATATAGTTTCAACATAAAACACCTGAATTCCAGCACTCCTTCACTTTTCAGTGTAAAGCAAAACTACCGCGGGCAAAGCTTGAACCTACGCGGAGCTGACAGCTTGCTTTATCTCAAAAATCAGCCCAAAATTAAAAGAAGTAGCACTATAAAATTTCTTAAATCATCGTTCTGAGTAAGTTCATACCTATCAGCAGTTAATTGTCAGTATTCTCCAAAATCAGAGCATGACAGACAAACAAACAGACAGACAGACAGACAGACAGACAAACAGACAGACAGACAGGATGACTACTATAACCCTTCTCGCACATGCACGCTAAGTAACAAATACCTTGTGTGTATTGAAGAGTGCTTGACTTGGTTTATTGAGAGATATATTTATTATAGAATTTGCATACTATTAGCAGTAATGATTGCAAAATGAAGGGATGTGCTCAGAAAATGATAGTAGGAGATGATAATTACCTGCATGCTGGCTCACCCGGGTAAAGTGATAGTGTTTAATTATCTGCATGTGTGTGAACGAATTTTTTTGGGGCCAAAGACTGAGGTTCAGGAATTAAATATTACTTCAATTTAATGATTGGCAGGCAGAACACCACTGCTACCTTTCAAGTATGAATTAGCTTGCTATACTCTGAACAGTTCTAGCTTTTGTAAATGAATTTGTTGATTTTTACCGATTTTATGCCCATTTAATTCAATTTTTGACAATTCCTACCGTATTATTTCCATTCTGGAATGTGAACGGTATATTCACTGGGAGCCCACATCCTATCATAAATGATCTTGACATGATTCATAAAAATTAATCTACATGACTTTTACATGAAACCACACCCTAGAATGGGACAAGCATTTTACAAGAATGCAATCAAGATTCCTGCAGGAATTATAGAACTAGCAAGTACCCCACCACACAGTGGCACTTGACATATTGCAAAGTAAGAATGCAGTAGCATAAGTTTGCTCAGTTATCATTCTCTACCATTGGTTAAGGTAACAAGTTTCCCTCTCCTGCTCTCTTTTTTCTGACTATTTCAGCTTTTCTTATCCCCCACCTTTCCTTTCTTCAGCGCTTTCTACCTCTCCTGCTTCTGAATCTCTCTGTCCTTCATAACTGTCATGATAGTGGACTTAAGTTTTGCGAAACTTTTGCCTTCCTTTTCGCACTTTCGCCTTCCTTTTTTTAAACTGACGCTGCCTTTACAGTCGATTCCACCCACTTTTTAGTTACAATTAGCTAATCACTCACGTTTCCCCCTTCTATTCTGTTCTTACGCTTACGCTGCCTTATCTCTCCCATTACAACTGCTTTTTAAAATTCCTTTTGCCTTCTCTTTCGTACTTTCACCTTTCTTTTTTAAACCTAAGCCACCTTCCCTCATCTACTATTACACCCACTTTTTAGTTACAATTAATCACCTTCTACTGAATGTGATGACGCTTTACCCATTCATGGAATGACGATTCACTACCAAACTGTTTAAGCTAATGAATTATTCATGAATACACACCGTCAGTTCGTTGTCGTTACTGACACACAACCATATTATATAGATATTGCAACATCTAATTAGAGTTTGTAAGAGTTTTTATAAGCTAACAGAGTCCTGCAATATCTTACAACATCTAACAGAGTCCTGCAATATCTTACAACATCTAACAGAGTCCTGCAATAATCTTACAAGATTCCTAGATTGTGTGTAACTAATGACCACGACGATGTGTGTATTCATGAATAATTTATTCATTAGTTGAGATGTGCTAGTAAAGCGTCATCACATTCCGGGAAACGGATGACTATTGTGACTAAGAGCAGGAGCGTTCAAAAGAGATGGCAACAGCTTTACAAGGAACAAGTCCACAATCATGGATAGAAAGAGAGAGACTGAGAAGCGGAAAGAGGTGACAAAAGGAGAAGGGAATCTAGGACTCAAAAAAAGAAAAGAAAAAAAGAGCTGACGAGAGAAAAGGAGAAGATGAGATGGCTCAGGAAGGAAGAGAACAGGAGATGGAAAAAGGATGTAACTAAACCAAGTGGCAAAGGATATAAGAATGGATAAATACTAAATGCTACTGCATTCTTGATTTGCAGAAGTTAGTACATCAAGTGACACTGTGTGGCGGTGTACTTGCTAGTTATTATTATTATTATTATTATTATTATTATTATTATACGTAAGTGTCATGAAAATATCACTACTTGTGTATGTAATTATTTTACTCCATCTGTGCATATTTATAGTAAATTCAAACATTGAAAATAGAGATAAACAACTGACACATTAAAATGCTGCTTAGATGTCGCTGTTGTTGTTGTGGTTTTGTTTTTGATGTTGTTATCTTCTATTGCAGTGCTATAAAAGGTTCCGATCCAAGTATCCAGGTTGGCCAAAGAAGAATCGAAGATGAAGGACCTGTTGCATCTGACATGCTACGGAGCAGAGGCAGTGAGTAATTGTATATTTTAATGATAGTTTGGAATTAATACAAACCTTATGGAAAAAATATATGACAACTTATTAAAAGCGAATTAGACAGACTAGGACTAATGCAGTAACTCTGCAGTGATCGTGGGTGTATTTTAAAGTCTAGAGAACAATCAAACTCACATTTGCCACGCCTACAATATTGAGTGGGGTTTAAATGGTTCAAATGTAATCAATCCAAAAATTGATGTAATTAGTAAAGTGATGAAAGATTGATGAAAACAATATATATATATATACTAATTTAGTACCAATCATATCCATTAGCTAATCATACCTTGTCAAGCAAGAATTTTATAAGTTTGACAGAATCTTAAAAACACTGACATTATTATTTTATTTTGCTACAGTGAATGTGGTAGAAGGTAAAGTCTTTATTCATCTTCAAAACTGGTCCTAGTGGAACTCGCACTAGAGCAATGGATGTCAAATTTGACTATACCATCTTTCCAGTTCAAAAACCCTTAATTAGGAAAGCAGCATTAGCATTACTCATTGAAGCATCCCTTTCTTACTGGGTCTAGCAGTGATGCAGATTGCTCTGTACTGCTATATACACAGCCATGTACTCTGAGGATTGAAAATTTCTTACAATCTACTTCTTTGCAAGATCTCGTTTGGAAACAAAAATGCCAGCTCAGAGCCTGAAGCGGCAAAAACTGCTATTCTGATACCTCATTTTCTTCCTGACGTTTAGTTACTGGCTGCCAAAAAAACAACAACGAACAAACAAACAATATTGTGCATGTGCAAGAATAATTAAACAGATTTAGACTGTTCCCCAAAAGAAGTAATTAAACGGATTTAGACTGTTCCCCAAAAGAAGTAATTAAACGGATTTAGACTGTTCCCCAAAAGAAGTAATTAAACAGATTTAGACTGTTCCCCAAAAGAAGTAATTAAACAGATTTAGACTGTTCCCCAAAAGAAGTAATTAAACGGATTTAGACTGTTCCCCAAAAGAAGTAATTAAACGGATTTAGACTGTTCCCCAAAAGAAGTAATTAAACAGATTTAGACTGT
>WLWI01004827.1_pt1 | contig 11340 bp, 5 predicted proteins | sample 6701501 | NCBI WGS metagenome assembly WLWI01 (sample SAMN12718690, study PRJNA515312) | sponge metagenome | isolation source: marine sponge | host: Mycale hentscheli | place: New Zealand: South Island, Marlborough, Capsize Point | collected 2014-11-01
GTTACAGAGAGATTTTTTTAGAATAACGCAGGAGTAAAACGGCACGAAAATTTTACTATTTACAAAAAAAGAATATAGATATTAGAAATATGGCTCTGTAATGTTGCGAAGAAGCCCGCTAGCTACCTCTGGAAAAAAAATGAGCAAGCTAGTTCCTTCGGCCGCTTCGAAATAACACCGAATAGTAGCCGGTGTGCAGAGCTGTATCACCGTCCCAGACGGGTCTTCATTCTTCAAATTTGGCTTGCTGGAGTCCTCTATTGGTGCTCATTCCATCTGTAACAACAAAGTAAGCCCACAGTACACAGAAAAGAAATATAAAGACATGGCAAAAACAGTCAATTTGCGGTTACGCGCCTCGGTTTGCGGTGGCAGGGCACCCTTAATAAGCTCTTCACTATTTCAGATAGTCTGTAAGTCCGCTGAAAAACAAAATTAAATACTTGTCTTTTCAAGATTTTACGTTCCAAGTGGTGCACACCGCATTTTACCCTTGTGCATAAACTTATAATTGCTGTTCTAGGGGTGTGACATTAGAGCAGTGCAGCTTATAAACTCTGCGAGACCAGTTTGATCGAGTTTGCATTATTACTCGAGGATAGTGGACAATTAACGTTTATTTTTTGTGGAGCGGCATAAAATGTTTAGTTTTTTAAATATATGTATATTCTAATTGTGGTACAACAATAAAAAAAATTGCATAAAAGTACGAATAAATACACATCAAGTTAAAAATTAACAAATCTAATCAGACAGAATCATTGAAACTAAGGTTCAGGAAGGGCAGATAAATTTTCAACTTTAAATCTTTTCCACTAACCACTAAAAGTTACTGTTAGTAAGAAACTTTGTAGCTTCATAACTACTAGGTATCGGTGTGTTTCTCCACCATTTCTGGTAATCTTCCTGTTAGCCCGCCTATCTTCCCAGTTCCCAAAGAGCTCTGCAACGTATGACCTCGAAGATACAATCCTTGGCAACATTCAATTAACGTTAATTACTTCTTAATAGGTTTGCATGGGTTGAGCGTGTAGGCGGTGTGCGAGCACCCTTAAAAACCGTATAATTAATACACAGTCTTTTAGCTGACATTATAATCAATTTCATTTATTTATACCTATACCAATATAATATTGTTACTATCTATGCAATATCCATAACTTGTACAGTAATGTAATAATTCCCTAACTAAAAAACATTCATATTTTAAAGATAGATACATTTACATAATACAGCTAGTTAGGGTCACACAAATTAGATAGCCACATATAGCCACATTTTGAAGAAGCTATTATATAAAGAGTATAGCCATAATGTGATATAATACTGACATCGCACATCTCTATCAGTAAGTCAATTTGATGTCTCCACGTGAAACCATATATTATTTTGTGTCGGCCTTTTAAATAATGGAAAATATTCCTTAGTACCTTGTACGTAAATCTTTGTATTGTAGCTTCAAAGATGACATCATTGATTAGAATATGAGGGCTTTCCATTTGTTCCCACACTACCAAGACTTCAATAAGTACTTCTAAATTCTAAAAAAAGTTGAAATACAAACAAATTTATGGTAAGTTTTGACAAGAAATGCTACTTAACTTATAATTTCTGTAAATCATACAATTAAAAACTTTACAGAAAGAATGGTTTAAAATATACAATACGTTTTCAGAGTGTGGTAACAAATATTGAGCACTGCTATAATATTATAGAACGTTGATTTACTCGTGTGTCATTGCCATTAGATTCACATGACTGAATAGCTTCCAGCTTTGTACTAAGTGTATTCCTCACATACCTTGCTAGTGGTTGTGCTTAACTCAACTTGACAGACTATAGCAACTTTAAGACATTAGGATGGTGGCATAGTGAGTGACTACACATGTAATTTAGACCTTTGATGGCAGCTTACATCAAGGGAAATACATTTCTAGCAAAGCATATATGTTTCTAGAAAAGACTTTCTCACCACCTACCAGGCTAGTACCTACATATCAAACTTCACAAAGCTGAACTTCTCCAATTTTCGTAGATAAAAAAGTCACATGCGTAAAATGACCTTTCATTTCAAAGCTGGGAGAGGCGCAGGTGCATAAACATACATACTATAGCAACAGCTCTATCATCTCTCTGCATTCGCATCATACATACATATATATATATGACCGGCTATGAGAAAACCAACCATTGTGACAAATTTTTAAAAAAATCGATTTTATTAGGTAATCCTGTAGTTTTAACGGGTCAAAGGCATTTACCGTTCGTTCTTTAGCTTGGAGTGTCTTTGTAGGCTATAAACACTGAAAGCCATGTGCTGTTAGCTCCATCAGAATAAATGAAATTCAAGAGAAAATTGGGTTTAAAGTTTTACGAGTGATTTCCGTGCACGGACCATTATACTATTACGAAAGAATTGCGTAATGTCAATAAAAATATTTCCGGGAAAGGGCGACCTCACGGCCCGATATTTTGTGCGGAGTTATGGCTTATTGCTCGTCCAAGACTTTGTGTGAAAAGTTGGTAAATTTTTAGGCTTTAGCTGCCAGTCATACTCAGTAAGCTAGAGTCCGTCGGCCATTTTCCCCTAAGCTTATGTGGAAACGGCGACCCGCATTCTCCAAAAGCAGCTGGGGGTAATTAGAACAGTAGACCGCCACAATTAAAACCCTTTTTCTCCAAAGAAGCTTTCGCCCAAATCAGCCAAAATTTTAACCAGGGGTAGTTTGATAGTAAAGGTTTCAGAAAACCCAAAATATATATATATTTTTTAATCAAGGTAAATTGACTTTATTGAGTTCACTTGATTTTAATTTATTGTCACAAAGATCAGATTTTCTCACAGCCAGTCACATATATAGTACTTATTACATGAGTCAGAGTATGATATGGCAGAATATTTCATGAGCAGGCTAATTTATTTTCAAGAGCCAGAGTCTGAGTGAAAATAAAGCCTGAGAGTGAAATATCTTGCCATATCACTCTGACAAGTGTAATAAGTGGTTTATTCCACACTAGATATCTTTACTACTGTAGTTAGTACTGGAGGACAGGTAACTCTCAGGTAACTCTCAGGCTAGGTAACTCTCAGGCTAAGTCGGTTGTAGGAGCTACCCACACCCCCAGCTGATATTATAGCAGCTGCTCTAACCAGTAGTAGGCTACACCTGATCCAGAGGAGGAAGGTAGCTGTAAAAACCAAGAAAATTGAAAAGTTTGGCCTGGTTGCTATAACTACAAGGAACAGCCTGAAATAATCTTCAGTTATTTCAAGGGTCATGTACCTAAAGATATCATTGTGAAGATATCTAGGATGGAATAAATATATATATTTATTCCACCCTAGATATCTTTACAATGATATTTTTAGGTACCTCATGATATTTCGCAATGTTATTTCAAGCTGTACTAGACTGGCAAGCCCATTACCCTTGTAGTTATAGCAACCTGCCAAACTTTTCAATTTTCTCTGGATTTTTACAGCTATCTTTCTCTGGTGTACCCTGCTCAACAGGGTTAGAGCAGCTGCTAAAATATCAGCTGTGAGTTACCCTACCTCTAGTACAAACTACGGTAGTGAAGATATATAGTGTGGAATAAACCACTCATTACACTTGTCAGAGTGTTATGGCAAGATATTTCACTCTCAGGCTTTATTTTCACTTGCCTCTGGCTCTTGAAAATAAATTAGCCTGCTCATGAAATATTTCGCCATATCACACTCTGACTCATGTAATAAGTATTATATATATATATATATATATATTATGTCAGCCACCACTCAGTCATCAGTCATTTAGTTGTACTTCCACTTGATGTAGATCGAGGAATATCGATCAAAATGTTGTGAATTAAAACAAATCAGACGTGAGCAGTCCACAATTAATACCTAACATACATACTGTTACAGACATAAATCAAGATAAGTTTAAACAGTAACAAATAATCTTTCAAACATAACTAAACAAGTACAAAGTCTGTCATAATAACTCACTTAATTCCTTACATAATAACTTACCGTTACTTTCAGAACTTTTCTTGAAAAAATATTTTTTACAACTGTTATCCACTGTCTCTGTAATTCAGCAGGACACTCTATCTTGGAGACTCTGTCAAAAATCTAAACAAATATCAGATAAATACACAGCAGGTGACCTATGCAATCTCCTTGATTTATTAGTAATACTCACAACTAATTAGAATGACACCCCAATCAGTTTTAGACGTGGAGCTTAAAAGAATATGAAGACAAAAAATGTGTACCTACATATATGCTCATAATTCTCATTTTGTTTAAAGTTAAAGTTCTATTGTTTGTACCAGCTTTCAGAGGTTATGGGAACATTAATCTAGTCCACACTAATACAAGATCACACCTGGACTACCAATTCACATGTAGAACACCGGTAATCTCTACCTCTGCCTATTAAACACCTCTGAATCCTCCCTTACAATAAAAGGCCAGAAATAAAGGATGGGCTATCTGAACTTATGTATCACTTTTTTATAAACACTTAATACATTATAGTCTAATTCCTGAGAGTGTGGTCAGATTTTGGGGTGTGCTTATTGTTACTGTTACAAATTCTAGAAAAGTTGGCACCTAATTACACCTCTTATTGTATCGAAGTGTCTCCCAGTATATGTATCCATTTACTGCAACTATCAATATTGCTTCTATGGGATGTATCAGCTAATTATATACTTTATGTTGTGCTCTAGCTTTCTTCAAATTTCCCCCCATAAATTGCATATTATTATTATTATTTTCTTTTTTTTTTTCCATACTTTCTTAATCAGCAAAGACATCAGTTTATAGTTACTGCAATGCTGGCTGTCAATATTATATGTTAGCTATTAATATTATATGTTAGCTAGGGTATTTAAAGGTCAGGAATAAACCATATCTTAAAAAAAAAAACTCATCCAACAAGTGAAGTTAATCTTTAAAATATGTGCCACAATTGTCTTTCATTCGATTTTTGTTCATATATTTATGGTATTTTCTGATTACAATGATCCCCAATCCATTATAAAACATTTAAAAAATGTATTACAAAAAAATGATGCTGTAAAACACACTACGCACACATTTAAATTCCTTTCCAAGATCAGCAGGAAAGTGCTGTGTAATAATTGTATTTTACTGACGCCGTCAAGTTTCTAATATTTTTAGGTGTCTACGAATACATTTAATATTATTGTATGAGGAAATCATCAATATCAGAAAAATGCACGGTGCTAAAGCACCCCATCAATAGGTTATAAACCACCTAATATTAATTTCATTATTTTACGGAAAACAAATAGGAAAAATTCTGGCACCTTAAATATACTTAAATCACCATACCTTACTACAGGTACATCTTCAGTAAGCTATTATCTAAACATCTCAATATCAGACACAGTTATATAATCGTCTACAAAAAGAGTTGGTATCCTACATATAATAAGCACAAAAATCCTATATGTGTGTGTGTGTGTGTGTATGTAAATGGTGGCTTACTGTAAGAAAATCACGAATGTTATCATGAAATACATTCTTCCAATAGATTTTATGTGGTATAGGTACATTAAGAAAGAAAAAAGTCTGAAGTTTTTTTTCAATACCACTAAACAACTCTTGAATTTCCTCATCAAGTTTTGTTTTATATTTTTCATCACAAGATGAACAATACCTGGCAACACAATAAAATAGAAAGGACAAGCTAGTATTCCATGCTTGAAATATAAACGACATCTGGTGGGCTCCTGATGGCAATATACTAACAAAGTTCATAACAAATTTTTGTCCGTCTGTGAAGAGAAATTTATATGGCCTGAAATAAAATAAATTAATTTCCATCATTTTTATGCATTAATTAATTATATATACTACATTTAATAAACTTACATGCATACACAGAACCTACATATATGTATACTTACATACATCCTTACATATTATATATACGTACATACATACATACATACACACATACATACATACATACATACATATATACATACATACACAAATACACTAGTGGTGTGTTTGCACATCCTAATCTCAATTTATAACTTAAATCTGATAAAATTTAATTTACTATTTCAATGCGAAACCCCAATACAAAACTTCTCAGTATAAAGCAAAACCTATGCATACTACAAGAAATTATTGGCTGATGTAATTATACGACATGACAAAAGGGGTGTTGCTCACAAAACTAGTATGTGCTAGGAGCTGATTGCTAGAGTTCTCAACAATCAAAAAAATATTTTTTTTTCAAAATTAGCCCAATAAAGTCTTAAATCATCTTCTGAGTAAGTTTATACCTAAATCAACAATTAATTGTCAATATTGTCCAAAATCAGAGCGTGACAAACAGACAGACAAATGGACAGAACAGCTACTATAAAGTATGTATGTGTGCAGAATTTAGAAAGGACTCAGAAGTGTATCCATTTTAGAAGCAAAAGTTGTGAGTGTCGTGGATTTATTATGGACAGTATGTGACAGGAATCATCATATATACATGCATACATACATACATACTCAACATGTATTCAGTCATACACTAAACTAGTGATGTGCTTAAGTGCAAATGGCCTGTGCACAAATCCCCAAGTACTGGGTATTCTCTGTAGTCGTTAATATCACATTCTGATTATGTGAGTTACCAGTAGCTTTTGACAACAAGCACTCAAAAAAAAAAACACAATTGGAATTTGTTTCTTCTTGTTAGCCATTTGTCAACAAACGGAGATAATCAATAGTGCTTTGATGTGGTGTAGGAAATAATGGGTGAGTGAGTGAAACGAGCGAGACACTATTGTCTCGCTCGTTTTACTCACTCACCAATTATTAAAAATGGATTTAGTAAACAGTGTCGGCCGTTTAGTCAAAATGGTACGGAAACGCAACGATAAAATCTACGGTAAAAAACTACCGTTTTACGGCCGTACTGCAGAATGGAATTCGAAACTTTTTAGTCTACTACTGTAGCCTAGTTAGTTACATAAAAAAGCAGTATTGTCAAATGATAACTATTAGCTTCTATTTCTATAGTTCTTGATTATAATATGATATGTATATAGTAGTTGACCACAAAACCTATTGAACAATAACAGAATTGCTTTTTACCTTATCTCCCAAGGAATAGTACCTTGTGTAGTAATGTACTGTAAGCCATCCTGACAATCTGAATTACCAGTAATGCTTGACAACAAGCACTCTGGCTTGGCTACAAAAATAGCAAGAGTTAATTTTGCAATTTTAGCTAACAAATGCAAAATGGCTTACTTATCTCAGTTTTCCAGAGTAAGAGTAGCTTCAGCTTTGTAGGGATTAGTATCTATCTGTATTACTAGTGGTTCTTGACAACAAGCACTCAGACACTAAAAAAAAAGCTGAGTTTTTAAATTACGCATGATAAACGAGTTTCAATGCCATAGCATACACTCACTGCAACGATTCAACTTGGAAAAAAACATTTGTAAGAAATTACCACTCAGTCTATAGCCTAACCCAAAATTAAGACTTTCTTAATTCTGTAGTAGCCAAAAAGCTGTTTAAAGGCACCTAGGGACCATACGGCGCAAAAAAATATATTTAAATTGAGATATGGGCTGCAGTAGTAAGTCATCGGAAAAAAACTTTCTTTCTCCAATTTTGGTTTTTGCAGAATTAGTCTTAGACGTCTATGCCAAATTTCAAATGTCAAAAAAAAACAACTTAAAAGACTAGCTACTTTTTATTCTTTCTCGTTCTCGAAATTTTATGAACAGCAAATGGGTGGGGTTTAAAACTAGCAGCAAAAAATAAAACAGCATAGCTTCGAGATTATTGCATGTCCTCTACAGCTTAACTCCAGCTGAAACGTTACCACTACATCCCATAGAGTAGACACTACAAAAGCTAAAAAGAACTCCAAGCAGATCTTTGTTAGTCACCGCTAAAAGGTGCTGTAAGATTTATTGTGTACACAGAGTACGCTGTTAAGTGTAAGGAACATCAATTATACGAGAAGTGCCAATTTAATTTGTTTTCTCAATTTCTGGTTCAATTGCTTTGCTGAATACAGCCCAGTTCAATAGCCAGTTTCTCTGCGTGTCTAATGTTTTACCCTCCAGTATATTAGCACAAAGTGGAGGGGATTGTAGCTTACTAATAGCATAAAATTTTCAGTTATTCTGGTTTTCCCATAAGATCCCTTTTTCTAGAACCACTCACTTATACGAATTTGTTCATAAAATGTTTACTATTATTTGGCTAAGCTGTAGCTGTAACATAACATTTCAGAAGATAACGTAAAGATTGCCAGAAAAAAGAATTCTGTTTAGTGGAGTATGGGACAGGGTTGACCTCAAAGTGAACATCAAATGAGAGGGTTAAAGTACAAAATGACATAGGTACTTATGTCCCAACATATATAAACAAATATCCCCCATTTACAATTGTGTTATCCCTAATAGTGCCTCGCTCAAATTGCTCACTAGCCAATTAAATCATAATCGCCTACCCACTGGTGGAAACAATATTGGTAAGTATTGTGTTAGTGCATACACTATTATGAAGTCAATTGCCCTGTGTTTTAGGGATGGCTACATTCAACTGAGATAAAGACAAGCCTGGAAAGTCAAGATGAAAACTCTTCCTACAAACTTTCTTCAAAACATATATAGTATTTTCAAGCATGAGCAACTTGAAACAAACAATATATTACGTCAAGCAGATAAATGCTTTTCAAAAAAAAATTGCATATTGGATGAGTGAAATTGGAGCTTATTAGGTTTGCGAAAATTGGATGTTTATTGTGTTTGCTTGTTAGTAGATGTCAGGGCAGTACACTCTTGAAAATATCCTGCAGATATGCTTGAAGAAATTACCACTGAGTACAATGTGAATGAAATTTTTTAACAGACAGTACACATCAAACATGGCAAGAGTATTTGCAACTCTGGTTTTGAAGTGGTAGAGACGATAAAGATGACTTCAGTGACTGCAAGTAGAGCAGAGTTAATGAGTTTTAATTCCTCTCTGGGTGAGTCATACACCATTATAAACATCGCTCAGGCTTGGCTCACACCCTTCAAATAATTGTTTTTAATGTATGGTTTAGGATCAACAAAATATTCAAAGCTTGATTCCATTGTTCTAAAGTCAATAATATCTGCAAACTTACTAGGAGAAATCAAGTTTCAAACTTCCATCCCTACTAGATGAAACTCAAGATTATAACAATAAGATTAATACGAAGTATTTCTCAAGATTATAACAATAAGATTAATATGAAGTATTTCTCAAGAAATACATGATGAATGGGATACTGAAAAGCATCAGCCTACAAGAGGAAAATAATAACTACATTAACTGAAAACATTATGTCCAATATATTTGAGGTTTGAAGCAAGTATAACATCAACAGCAGGTATTCTTGAATTTTTGTCAGTAATCTGAAATTCTTTCTGTACACACTTACTTCTAACCTTACAAGACAAGGTATCTCTTGTGCCAAGAGATGGTACAAAGAAGAATAGAGAATTAAAAAAACAATCCTTGCATAATAGAGTTGTTAAAGCTAGAGGAGAAATAAGTTTCCTTGAGGAGTTATGAGTACTATTTGGTAAGCGAGCAAAGTGAGCGAGACTCTATCAGGGGTAACACAATTGAAAATCGGGGACATTTGTGTGCTTATATATGTGTGTGGACGTACATATGTCATTTTGTACTTTGTCCCTTGCATTTTTGTGTTTGTTTCATGGTCTATTCCTTCCCATATCTCCACTAAACAAAATCTTTCGGTTTAGCGATCATATGACTGCTTGCTGTCAATGCGATATTAGAGACTGCAGAAAAATACCAGTACTCAGGGAAATTGAGGAAAGAAAGATTTTGCTGGCTAATGTATATAATGGTCACAACGGCTACGTACTTATACTTGTATATATGGATAGATTCTTTTGAAGTGTTTCATTTGTGCACAGGCTCGCTCGTCATTTGTGCTCAAGCACATTCCTAGTTTAGGCATTGATTTATTAAGCTACTTCAGCAAAGAAAAACACCCAGTTTACTTATTGCAATTCTCCACTGTAGAAGTCTTAGATAGTGCTACTAACTAGAAGCTGGATAATGAAGAAAACTGTTACTTATGTTCTTAAGGGCTATGTTTAACTGAAAAAGCGATAATTATTGGAGAAAGTACCACAGTTTCAAGAAGTATTGGAAGGAGAGAAACACCGAGCTGCCTATGCCACAGAATTATGGTGAACATGAATGAGGGTTAGTGTTCAGGGCACTGAACAGAGAGAAGATTAGAGGAAGGCAGCCATCAACCATAGTGATGGCAGCCATGGACAAAAGTCAACATCATTAACACTTTAATTGTCAAAATCATTAACAGAATTCCATTCACACACACTAATCACCATACATTATTTACTCTTGTGCTATTGTCATAATCAGAAATGAATGAAAGTATAGTCGTGAAAATAGTGTTGAGAGTGAGTGAGTGAGATAGAAACACTGACCTCAACAGTTATTACAGCCATAACTAAGAGGTTCAGACAAAACTAGATTATAACTTGGCTGACAGATAGGAACTTGCAAGGCTCATGAGATGAGCCAAATCTGAAGAAGCAAAAAAAAATTTAGTATTGAGCATATTGGATAAATTTAAACAAAGAAATTTTAGCTCCATAGCCGAAATGAAACTTTAAATTTAGTATTAAATTACTAAAGTAATCTTCAAACGTAAATAATTTTACTCAAGTAGTGTCCTAGAAACTAGATATTTGTAACCACAGGTGATATCTAATATTTTGTGATTGCCATATATGGTCATGTTCTGTATGTGTAGTTCAGTTCTTTCAGTGATTATTAATTAGAATAAAGTAATCTTGCTAAGTCTTAGTATAGGTGTAGCTAGTTGACTCCCTTCGCAACTAAAACAACTCTGCCAACAACCTATTCTATTGAAAATTAAAACGGGTAAATATAGCACAAAGTAATAAACACAGTAGCATAGCGGCAAATTCGGTTCATGTGGTTTTATTCTAAACCTAGCTAAATGAAGAAAATCCAGGTTTAAATAAAGAAGTTTGACAGTGTAGAATGAGGTCAGTAACTTATACTCAGGACAGCAAGACAAAAAAAATGCGGGAATATTTTTTGGGGTTATCTGTACAGAGCCCATGCACTCCCATCCCCTTCCCTTTCTCTATAAACCCTACCTCTTAAGGGTGCTCACACATCCGGTTACGCGGTACGCCCACACAAATCAATTAACTGTTGCTATGGAAGGTAACTCCGATTCTATACCTTGCAGGTCCACGCTGCCCGGGGGATCTCTGAGACCCGTC
>WLWI01004828.1_pt1 | contig 11339 bp, 8 predicted proteins | sample 6701501 | NCBI WGS metagenome assembly WLWI01 (sample SAMN12718690, study PRJNA515312) | sponge metagenome | isolation source: marine sponge | host: Mycale hentscheli | place: New Zealand: South Island, Marlborough, Capsize Point | collected 2014-11-01
CTTGCCCTGTCTTTTTCATTTCTTATCTCTCTCCTTACTAATTTTTCTTCTGGAGTTTCTAACGCCCTCAAAGCTCTTGACCGAGCGTTTCTAACGTTTTGTCTCTCTTTCGCAGAATTTGTTTCACCGGGCATCGCTACTTCGTACGGCGGGTAAACAAAACAAAATGTTGCTAAGAAGGTTACCCGGCCGGCGCAAGCGCGTAGGAGAAAATGTGCACATGTACGCCCACGCAAGAATAAAAACAATTCCTAGACCTAAATATATATATATATCGCAGACTCATTAATAAGTCAGCTCCAGCTCCGCTCACTTCGCTGAATTATTTTTAGGCATATGATTTTTTTTTTTTTTTAACTCTTATGGTTTTGTCCTTTGGTGGACATAGTACATTTTGAAATGTTTGTTTAAACCTGGCTAGTGGATTAACCATGTCCTTACTGTCTCCTCCTCCCATCCCTCCAGCACTTCAGTATAGAGTTGCTGAGAGAGGCAAAGGAAATATTTACTGATTACTTTCTCCCTCTTTCTAGTTTTCCAAAAAGTAGTAAGCCACACCCATCATTAGTACAGCTAGACTTTCTGATTCATTGACACTTACCATTATCTTGCAGTTTCTAGTCCATCAACCCATGAAATGTATGGTGCAGTGATGAGTTTGAAGTTTAGTTACTGTTACTAGCTGTGACACAAACAGCATTCCAGACAGTGGATGATAAATTTGTTGATTTCCTTCTTTGGTATGTGTGTGTGTGTGTGTGTGTGTGTGTGTGTGTGTGTGTGAGTGAGTGTGTGTTGGTTACAATTGAGGCTGGACATGTAACAAGCTGCCCTTGGGCCTGGTGAGGCCGTCAGAATTCATTAAGTGGCCCACTTTCAGTCTCTGCATGTTTTCCGTTGAGCTACGACAATGGTTGGACTTTATCGCTACACGATGCCGGCATTCCGAAGTGACTCATAAACACGAGTTAGACAATGAATTAAGTCTGCCGTAAAGGATATGTATGTGTGTGCTGTGATGACGTGTACGGTGTTATTGGTGTGCTCCTTGCGGGTAGTGCCTTCCTCCCCCTGTTGTTCTGCACAAAAATGTACTTATATCATTGGATAGGTAACCATTTTAAGAATTGAAGGATAACGGATTTTCATCATTTTTGTGAAAGTTAGTAAATATACAATTGACAAACAATTTCAGAGAAGGAAGCTAACCTTGGGGATTGATATTAGCCTGGTATGTTGTGGAGATAGCAAAAAAAAAATATAGTTTTAATTCCTTTCTTTAAAGTATTGTCTTTGTTTTGTGTTACTCCTGTGCGTACAAATGTACATTTCAGTACATGTAACTTGTGTATAGATGAAGTGTGTGCCTAAAACTTGTTGGTATGTAACTATGTGTGTATTCAGTGTGTAGCTATGTGTTTGTGTAGTTAATATATGCTTTATTCCATTTATGGCATGTTATTCAAGTCTATAGCAGTGCTGGAGGAAGTAGGGAGGTGTGTGTGTGGGGGGAGGAGGCGGGGTGGTGAAGAAGGAGGAGGAATGGAGGTGAGATGATTGTTGGTATGAATTCCAGCTGGCTTTGTTTTGTTTATGATGGATGAGCTGGTATTTGAGGTGAGCGGTTAACGCAATGCTGCACATTTCTGACAGACTTATACAGGAATACTTCTGAGGCAGCGATTGTGACTACATGAAATGTTTTCAGAAAAACTTCCAGTATTTGTCCTGTGTCACTCCCATTCACATCTTTTCTTTGCTCCATTCCATTTATAGTTGTTGACTTTTTTTGTATCTGTGTACCTAATCCTTAAATACTTGTGGGGGTTTGTTCAGGGTTGTGGATAGCGAGTGAAATCTACGAGTTTCACACAGTGGGGGTTGGGATGAACGTATATGCATTATTAAGAATAGATGGATGAGCACTGTTGACCCCTCCTCCCTCTCCTCCCCCTCAAAAAAGACATTTTAAGCCTTCTCCTCCCACTTTCTTGTTCTCCATCTCATTACATTTGACATATCTCTTTCTCTCCGTAGCCTCGCAAAGTATCTCTCACTGCCGAGTCCCCCATTCATGCCTCTAATCGCTCCACCCCTACTTCTCCACTGGTCAATGCCAAGCAGTCGGGAGGGCTGGTCCCTCTCCGCAGCGACCCCCTGAGCAGCTCTATGACGGTGGGAACCTCCAACGGGGGGACAGTGTTTTCCACGTCTCTCCCCAAGGTGAATATTGCCATGGAGGATGCCCCCCTGGATCGGCAGGGAATCATCGATATCACAGTGAACATCCAAAGCTTCATGGCTGCCATCAGTAAACTCAAGAAGGCAATGGCCGATGCACCAGATGTCCAGAGAAGTAAGTGTAGTAATACATTACAGAAGAGGAGGTTGACCGGGGGGGGGGGGGGGAAAAGTGTATAAATACAAAAAAAAAATTAAAAAAATTTTGTTAGGGTTTTTTTTTTTTTTTTTTTTGTGTTTTTTTTTTTTTTGTTTTTTTTTTTGGGGGGGGGAAAAGGAGGAGGGGGGGGGGGGGGGGGGGGGGGGGGGGAATAATGTAGGAAAATGTAATAAATATTCTAGAAATTTTCTGTTAGGTTTTTATATTGTTTGTTTGTTCCACTTTATCTTTACCTGACTTGCCATTATTCTATGGATGGATTTATGCACGACTATAGAAATAATTACTCAGCAGCCGTAAGTTTAAATTGACCAAATGTTTTGTATTTGTAATCTGCACAGTTGATCATCATCTGAATATGTAACAATTGCCATCATGCACAAACTTGCACTAGCCTACAGGCCATGTAATGCAAGCTGTTCCAACTGACTAGGGAATACAAAGCTGACTTTAATAAAAGGAAAATGTCATCGATCTGCCTTGATCCTATAAAAACACTGCAGCTAAACAGCCATTGCATGGTCAGCGTGGGACTGGGTATAAATGTAGGTATGTAAATGAATGCTTGGGCTTGAATAAACCCAGCGCATTCCTTCGCATGACACTGGCATTATAAGGTCTCCCCATACTCCATCGAGTGTCCATAATTAGAGGTAAGTAGTGGCACCTACACCAACAGTGGATGGGTGTTATTATGCCCCAGTGGTGACGGCTAGTGGCATGGTACATACCTATGTGACAGTGTATGTCAGTCAGTCTGTTCCGCTCTCTCTCTTATATTGAAGAGTTGGGGCCGTTGGGTGCCGACCCTCCTCGTCTGGGTAATCGGATGTTTATACTAATTGAATGGCTAATGGAATGAATCGTAAATGGCTTCAAGTCAGGCTGCTAGGATCATGCTGGGAGGGGTGGAGCTGGGAAGTGAATCATGAAAGTGAGCCTGGAGGGGTGGAGCTGGGAAGTGTTGGCTTCCTAGAGTAATAGTAGGATGATGGAGACAACAATAGTAGGAAAGAAATGGAGACAGGTTTGCATTGGAAAGAAAACACTGAACGTTTCATTGTCAGACGAAGGGGCTGGAAGGGTTCTTAGTGAGATAAAGGTTTACAAGGTTCTCAGCGAGAAGGAAGGTCTGTAAGGGTTTTTAGAGATAAAAGGAGACTGTAAGGGTTCTCGTTGAGGAGGTGCTGGAATGGTTTTCACGGCTGGAATGGTTTTCACGGCTGGAAAGTTAGTGAGAACGAGGGGTTGGAATGGGTCTCATAAAAGTTTTCAGTGAGAAAGAGGGACTGGAAGGTTCTCAGTGAAAAGTAAGGGCTGGAAGGTTCTCAGTGAGAAGAAGATTCTAGAAGGGTTTTCATTGGCTGGAAGGGTCTCTATGCAGATAATCAAGGTCTGGAGAGATGATGGATTATATGTACATACCTGTAAATACTGGACTTCAATTTGGACATTATTGCACCAGTCATAACATTTTCCATGCACATACCTGTTGGTGAGCATCCTTACTGGAGCTGCCTGTAGCCACCTGCTAGCCATGTACGCCAGACATCCTGCAGGACATGCTCTGGACAGGGTGACAGCATGAGAGTACAGATTGTGGGCAGGGTTTTGCTCACAATAAAGGCAATGACCTCACAAAATTCATTAATAAATGTGTGACAAGCCTATATATGGAGGTTATAGGGTCTATGGCTCCTTGTGTCCGTGTGTGTGTGTCACATTCCTAGTTACCTGAATGTCTAATCCAGTAGTGGTGGATTAGTTGATGTATTCAGTACCTCACTTCTAGTGCTACAACTTCACTGTAATGATGCCGCTTATCTAAATGTTCTGTGATGTGTGCAACGGAGGGGGCGGGGTGCTTGATGGATGTGAAGAGTCGCAATGTTGAAGAAAATAGGAGTAGGAATTATGAATGTGTTGACAAAAGTTGTATCTCTTGCTTCACTCTGGCTGTCATTTATCCTGTCCAAGCTGAAACTCCAGGTACTGTGTGTACTTGGTGTAGAGAGATCATCAGACCGAGTGCCATCCGGCTCACCGCGTGAACTGTGGTCTACTTCATTAACCATTAGCAGCAAAGTCCAATTCCAGTCCACTTACCCGGCACCTATACCCTCCCTCCCTCCCTCAGTGGCTGCCCTGCAACCATGGCAACATGCACTCAATACACATGCATACCTCACATGCGTATACCCTGCCCATTTAATATGGTGTGGATAGGTGCGTGTGTGTGTGTGTGTGATTACCTAAGGGTTGCTGTTACATGTGCTTCCTTGTTTCAAAGATGTCTCTCATTAAGCTTTACAGCAGCTGTGTCCGTGAATGTATTATGTCATGAACTCTTTAATTCTAATTGCTTGCCTTTTCCTCCATTGTATCCTTTTCCTACTGCTCCCCTACATTTCAGTTACTGTGGGAAATATTATCTGGTGTAATGTGTTTGCACATGTGTTTGTATGTGTGTGTGCGTGTGAAGGAGATGTACATTGACTTTATAGCACTGACAGATCAAACATATTGAAGTGTGAATAAAAAATAAAAAGTGTATAGCATTTGGGGTGTGGGTGATGGTATCCGAACAGTCTCTCCTGTGCCCCTGCAAATGTCAACTTTGGACATTTCCTGCTATGTTTGTCTATTGGTAATGAACAAGTTCCTGTGATGTAGAGCTTCCTTTCTTTCTTCTTTCTTTCCTGGGATTGTGGTAGCTCTGAATATAATGTAACTTCAAGGGGATTATACGTAGACATGCATGTGTTTACATACATGTGTGAGCAACATGTACATGTGACTGCATACATGTGCAGGGACAACAGTACAGTCATAAGCACACGAGAGTGTGTACTATTGCCAAGGATTATTTCACTCCCCAAGCACTATCTTGAGCTCACCATGAGAATATTTTCCATCTTGTCTTAAATACACCACCGTCTGTCATCATCCTTCGTTTCTTCCCTGCCTTCCTTCTCTTCCCATCTCCCACAAATTCCTAGCTCATCCCTGCAAGTCTAAATAGATTACAGAGCCTATAGCTACATTGCTGTGGTTTTCCCCCTATAGTGCAGCTACTTAATATCCATGTAATATGCATACATACCACTTGTGCATACAGCAGTAACTCATGCAGATGGCTGATCAATCACTATTAACCTTATTTGTCTTTTTTTTTTTTTTTTTTTAACCCCAAGGGGATAGATATTAGTGAATAATAAAGCAGGATAGGTGACAATTGCTTTAGCACTCTGAAGTTTTCAAGAAGCATTAAGAGTATAATTCTATGACCCCCTGAGCATATCCTGCTGGAACTATTTAGCAGATAGCTTTGTATGTTTATTTTTATACTACTAGATAAAGTTTAGTATCCAGATAAATACTTTTTTTTTAACAACTTGTTCCGGCCCTACGGCTGATGGCTAAGCACGTATATTTCATGCCATAATTGCCTGTGAATGGACGCAGATTTGACATACATTTCTACCTTTAAATTTGAATTCCAGTTGAGACCAGTCCATGCTGGCTGGATTTTAGTGTTGCTTGACAGTTGAGAGGCCCGGGAACTCGGCGGTAATTCTAGAAGAGGGCATTCATTACACTTGGAATGATATGATTGGCTGCTGCTATCACACATGTTCACACCTAACCTTGTTAAACCTGTGGGGAACACAGATAGAATTCCTTGCTTTAGTGTACACTGCTGTATTGTTTGTTGTTGTTTTGTTTTGATATAATTGTTTGTTTCATTGATCCTGACATATAGACATAATATATCAGCTCTTATTTTGGGCATCTATATTATAATTCACTTGTTTGTCAGTAACTACGAAGGTGTGTTTTCATGAATAATTCATTAGCTAAGCCCGGTTGGTAAAGCGTTATCAGTATCGCCGCCGGTTGTGTGTATGTCAGGATGACTGTGGTGTGTCTTGAATACAAAGGTCAATGAGAAAAAAAGCAGACTGATGTAACCAGACCAATGATGGATAAAAATGCCATATGCTACTGCATTCCTAATTTGTATGAGTTAGTACATCAAGCGCCGCTGTGTGGCAGGGTACTTGCTAGTGCAATATAATCTAGAGGCCCTCAGTTAGGAGAATTTCTATTCCATCTTGTACTTGTGCTTGCATAAATACATATTGAAATGAGACCTAACTTTGTGTCTTCAGCTTCCACCCAAAGTCCAGACTCTCTAACCAACTCTGAGGCAGAAGGAGAGTCGTCTGAAGGTAGTGACATCCTGGAACATCTGACGGACCTGATAGAAGTTGTGCAGACTTGTCTGAGTGAGCACAGTGCTATGCAGTCCACAGAGATCAGGGATGCAGCCAAGGCACTGTCAGAGATTATCAGAGGTGAGTTCAACCAAGTGTGTGTGTGTGTGTGTGTGGAGAAGGACTGACGAGTGGGGGAGGCCATTTTGACACTTATTTTTTCTGCCAGTGGCCAGAAAAAAAGCCTCTTAATTTGGCTTCTACCTTCCCTCTCTCCCTTTATACCCAATGTGAGCATTAACTACAAGGGCATGCAATTAGTGTATGTACATGTATGTTGCTTCAATGAAGCGGTAAAAATCCTTATGTCTAAGTTTAGTTGTCGAAGGACTCATTAGCACTTCATGTTTTCTTCCCGTTTTAGTTAGTACTACCCAAACACACTGTCTACTAGGACATAACTCTTGTTTCTACCTGCATCTTCAATGCAGCATACTGAGGGTCAATAAAGCCTTCCAAACTTATCTCGGAAACCTTCCAAAGATCAAACCTTAAGCAGATTATGGGGATTTTGGGAATTGTACTTAAATGCAGTGTTTTCCAAACTGCCCAATATCGTTGCTGAAGGTCCGATAACAAAGTTAATAGCAGTAGCTACATACTCTCTTTCATGTGTGTGTGTGTGTGTGTGTGTGTGTGTGTGTGTGTGTGTGTGTGTGTGTGTGTGTGTGTGTGTGTGAAGTTTGCTCACTGATGTTCTTCATGAAGGACAACACATTCAATACCGCTTAAGATTACAAGGATTTTTTTTACACACCCAATAAATGACCCTTAAAATACCAGCACCATTGTTCAAATTCTTTCACACCCTTTTTTGCATATCTAATGCGTTTTCATTTTCCCCATGTCTGGCATGCACAGAATGCAAGCACGAATCTCCAGCTACGTGTCAAACTTGTACCTCTTGCCTGGAGGCCCTCATCACAGCCTTCACCAACAGCGTGTCAGAGTACCTGACGGGTGAGAGCCCCACCAACGAGTCTTACCCTCCGCCTTCTAGAGACCTGCCTGCATCACGCAAAGGAGGACTGGATCGACCCAACCTGAAGGGGCTGTCCAAATCCCACGACAATCTCTCTCCCAAGTACAGCAGTTTCGTGGATCTGGCTCAACCGTTCAGCGAACCCAGTAAGTAGAGGAGGTAATGTTTGGACTCAGTGAAGGTGGAGATTGAGAGAATGGAGTGAGTTAAAACGAAATTACAAAGTTGTAATTTTGTTTGTTTGGTGTTATTCAATAAAGGTATTGTTTTCAACCATACAGAGTTCATATTTGAACAACTTTACCATACAGTGGTTGCATAGTGTTCACATTGTAGTATTCTTGGGATTGTTGTAGATTCTCACTCCATCTTAACCTATACACTTCAGATCAATAGTATTAATTTCATTGGATTTAGTTTCTTATTTCGCATAGCCACAAAAAACAACAACAACTATTTCAACAACTCTCTGTCCTAAGTGTTCACTAAAAAGGTGGCATAGAACTAATTTAACCGTCAAGTTGTACATGTATACTGTATCAGATGTGCGATCTAATAATTCCCATGGACTAGTTCATGAAATAAATAATATAATTATTAGTCCTCAACAAATTATTCATTTACGATTGTTGCTTTCTTGTACAGTTCTAGAGGACATTGACCACGCCTTGTTTGGAATTGAAAATAGCACGGATGTGGCTGCCAAGGTACATTGTGTGTGTGTGTGTGTGTGTGTGTGTGTGTGTGTGTTCATTGCTAATATCTTATTACTGATATTCTAGTATATTAAGATGAGGATGAAATATCACAAGGAGATTGTATTATACTTGACCAAAAGAGCTCAGATAGGTAAAGTGATGTTTGTCTTATATGTCTCCCTCCATTATTGTTCACACCTTTTTTTCACCGGATCCTTATGTACTGTATGTGTGTGTTAGAACAACGGTACATGAACAATATGGTGAGTCTTGGTAAGAAGACACTTGGATCTCTCGTCGAGATGAAGGAGGAGCATCCTCCGCCTCTCTCTGATATCTTCATGAAGTCCGTAGAAGAGGTGAGACCTCCCGAATGTTCAATCTCACTTGCAATTCCCACTCTGGTCGCTTGTTGCGCATCACTTTATAACCAGAAGTTGCTTATCCATGTGTAGTTAAGTTAGTGTATTACCTGGTTCTCTAGCTTACCTACTGTAGTTAAGTTAGTGTATTACCTGGTTCTCTAGCTTACCTACTGTAGTTAAGTTAGTGTATTACCTGGTTCTCTAGCTTACCTACTGTATAAGACTAAACTCCATCCCAGTTTTAATTTTTGTTTGTGTATAGCAGGACAATACAAGTCTGGTCTTAGTATGCACATAACATGTACACAAGCCCATGTGCATACCTGCACACTCAATACACATGCCCACACATCCTTAGTCACACATTCTTTGTGAAGATATCGTCACACTGTTAAATCATTCTGTGCAGGCAATTAATAGAAGGATTGCATCTCTATGGGTACCTCCTTGACCGCGCCAGCTAGACATCACTGAGCATGCCTACGACACCTGTTTCTGTTAGCTTCGTTAAGTGTAGGGGACATCCCGTAATTAAGGGATCATTGGGCACTACAGTAAAGTGTGAAGTGAGGGCATACATTCCTGCATATGTGTACACATACATACATACATACATAAGTCCAGCTGTATTTATGATTGCAGGACATGAAGTTGTCGGCCCGCTTCAACCTTACCTTCAACCAGAAAGTTAGCAGTGCACTTATTGAGGTGAGACTTTTACCACAAGTCCAGGGGAGTGGCAGGGGGTGGAGTTGGACAAGAGAGTGGGAGGGGGTGTGGAGTTGGGCAGGGGAGTGGCAGTGGTGAAGTTGTGCAGAGGTAGGATGCACTAAAATACTGATGTATTGGCCTAGCTAGTCGCACTGGGTCGGTGTGAGAAAAGTTGAACATGGTTGTGGTATGTTATACTTTTAGCCCATGGAGTCCAAGATGCAGGAATGTGAGAAGAAGAAGAAGGAAATGAGCACAACCTGGAACAAAGAGAAAAAGAAGCTGGTAATGTTTCTCTATGAAATCAATTGTAAACGGGTCCTTTCATTGATGAATTGTGGCATTGTCAATGTATAGGGAGATATTGCAATTGTTCTATCTCTGTATATTAGTCGTTCAGTCCTGAAAAACTGTGGGCAATGATATTTATTTAATTTTTTTTTAGTCATTCTAGCCAAAGGGCCTTCATTTTACATGCAAGATTAGTTTCTTTGACCACACTTATTTCATGCACATACAAAGCTTTTTGAAGACACAGAATGAGTGTTAGTCAGACACAGCGTGAAGGGTTCTGTCTTCTATCACAAGTGCAGGGGAGTACATTTTTTCTGACGTATATTTTTTATTGACTCTCTGAATCATAGCTAGCTAATACTAATGGTTCACCCTGGGTTCACCCTGGGTTCACCCTGCCTGGTGCATGTTACTTTGTAGCTGTTACTTTTAGAAGTTTTTGACATTGAATTTCTCAGTAATGCCATCTTTCTGTTGAACAAGTTCTCATGAAAGCATTTCTAGTGACACATTACAAGCACTTCACAGCTTGGTATGTGACTTCAATGAGTGTGTTCAAGGAATTGTTGTTCCTCTCACATTTCAATTGAACCTGCACTGCACGTGCAAGCAGAGGACGCATTGTGTGCAAGTTATTAGCCGTGGCTTGATATGAAGCTTTAAAAGAAAGACTTGTTTTATTCAGGCTATTGATTGGTTTAATATCTTGATTCTAAATATGGCAATGGGCTTATTAAGTGCGCATTGAAATATTATATACCGGACATTGTCTATTAGTACTGCCTTGGCAACTCGATCCGTACTGAATTCAAATTGTAAGTTACCGTAGGCTTATTGGTTTAAGAGAGTTGCAGCATCCATGGACACACCCCAAAACTTTAGCCAGGTCATACATATATATGTTGGTGCCCCCTCAAACAAAACCTCTAGTCTACCGTGTCTAGAGTAATGTTGGTCATGGCTCCTTGAAGCTGTAATTGGCTGCTTGCAGGAAAGTTTTGGCTCTGTGGTGTTTGTGTTGTGTGTGTATGTTCTGTATTGTAGTCTGGAGTTGTGTTGGATTATGTCAAGCGATATTTCCTATAGAACACTAACATTGCATGTATGCATGCAGTTTTGTGAAATGAGTATATCCTCGCATTAGTAGTCAAGCTGAAACACTTAGCATATAATTGAAGCTATTTCCATGTCACTCCTAAACTTACCATTACATGCGCCTTCATAGGCAACTAAATTATTTGCCATGTACATGTACGTAGAAATATCACTACTTGGAGTTGTTAACTATATTCACCCTATACATTATGTTTGGTATTATATGTATTAACTTTTAGAATGAGGCCAAGACAGCAATGAGAAATGCTATGTCCAGATACACATTCCTGGGGCAAGATCTATCTAGGGTAAGTCTGTGGGGTGAGATCTAGCTAGGGTAAGTCTGTCTGGGTGAGATCTAGCTATGGTAAGTCTGTCTGGGTGAGATTTAGCTAGGGTAAGTCTGTCTGGGTGAGATCTAGCTAGGGTAAGTCTGTCTGGGTGAGATCTAGCTAGGGTAAGTCTGTCTGGGTGAGATCTAGCTAGGGTAAGTCTGTCTGGGTGAGATCTAGCTAG
>WLWI01004830.1_pt1 | contig 11338 bp, 3 predicted proteins | sample 6701501 | NCBI WGS metagenome assembly WLWI01 (sample SAMN12718690, study PRJNA515312) | sponge metagenome | isolation source: marine sponge | host: Mycale hentscheli | place: New Zealand: South Island, Marlborough, Capsize Point | collected 2014-11-01
CACACAGCTCAAAAAATTGTTAGACTCCTTAGTTTTTCTAGCCATGCAGTACCATTTTAAAGCTACTGCTGACTTGCTAGTAAGTTCTGAGCTTTCTCTTATATAGTAAAGCAATCCACTTGTGGGATAGTCCACTGTATTGTTAGCATTGGCACTTCCCCATCCTGCTCTCTCTCTCTCTCACACACACACCTCCTCTTTATCACTCATACACCAACACCATACACAAACACCCACCCACAGTTAGCACACAGCACACTACACTTGGGGCAACCCAACACTAAATATTACCACACCAACCACATCCACTGAACTTCACAAAATGGAAGTAGTGGAGTAGTATAAAAGCTGTTTAAGGCATATTAATCCTAGCACTAAGCTAGCCCGCTGCAGGTTTTAACTAATTATACAGAACTGTAACTAAACTATTTGAGATATTAAGAAGAAAGTATTGTATAATCCTATTTTTGCATTACATTGGAGATGGCAATTCAACTTATTCTATTACGGTTCATGAGATGGCATATAATTTTGGAAAATTCCTCATATGATGGTTTAAGTGTTGATACAACACTTTGAAGACACTCTAACAATTTGGCGTTTGATACATACAGTAGCTTTAAAGGTTCTTTTTATCTAGATTGGAAGATTCTCTACATAACGGTTTATTAGTTCACACATAACTTTAGAAAATTTTTGAGAGAAGAATGTACCACACTTGAATCTGATTTTTAACAATAGCAGTAGCACCCCATTCAATGACAAATTCTTCTCTTTTTATGATCAGTGTGTATTGTTCCAAACATAGGTTAGTCCATGAGGGTAAAGCAGTAATCGACTATTCAGTTCTGCCTGACTCTATAGAGTGACGTCTAATCATTGAAATTGCAGCATTCAGACAATAAAAGTACTTTATCCGATATATTATCTTTCAACTAAAGACAAACCAATGTAATCTACGCAAACAATAGCTCTGTAGTAATGGTGTGTTTTTTTGTTTTGTTTTTTAAAGTACTAAGATTGTTTCATTCAATTGTCATAAAGATTGTTGAAGTTTCTAGAAAATAGTAGCTCTATGCCTTTATATCCTTCTGCTTATATATACACACATACATACATAAATGCAGACAGCAGTTTCAAAGTGGTGACTAATTTTATGTGATGCATCACTAGGCAATATATGTCCAGCCTTTATATTAGAACATTCAAGCAAAATGAAAAGGTTAACCCAGCATCTTCAAGACTCTAAATGTGTGGTATTATTTTAAGCACAACTAAAACTGAATGTTATGACTGAAGGTTTATAGATATGGAGCAACTACTGCAATTGGAGTATGACATGTTCACTTACCTTTATCCATTAAAACTGTTTCTGCTACAAAAGCGACCTAGGTAAAACTTTAAACTTTTTCCTCCTTGATAATATTAGCAATGTAATCACTGGCATCAAATAAGTCCATAATAGAATAAGGCTAATATAGACTATGTGGCTAAATTAACTCAAAATTTCTCCCTGCCGACTCAATCTTTGCATAACTTATGAATATTTGAATAGCTTATGAATAAACGATTCTTACCATGTGAATTCACAAGAAATGGGTGGGATTTAAGTATTGCGATCTTTACCCCAATTTTAGTATTAAGAAACAATGCAAATAATCCAAACTTAGATCGGCAACAATGAGGAAGAAGCTTATGTTACAAGCTACTGAATGATCTGCTCTGTTGCATTAAAACCAGCTGGAATAAAAATAAGAGCTTACATGAAGAGCTGATTACAAAAACTGGAATTTTACTCTGGAAAAATCTTTGAATTTGGATAGACCCAATGAAGATTAAAAAAATTAATTGGGCAAAGCCAATTTAGCCTCAGCATTGCAGCATTTGAAAGAAGGTGTTTGCCTATTGAAAAAAAATAATACATGTTCAGAGATGATTAGATGCCTGATTATTATTGTAAATGAACATATATTACTCCTTTCAATAATCATTTTTTTATCTTTACTCTTCATATACATTATCCTATACGATGGGTTGAGGGCTAGAATACTGGAACAAATGATGCATGGAATATTATTAACTGGCCTGGTGGTAGGCTAATTACTGTAATATTGAATTACTTATGTGAGCTACTTGCTACCTTCTCTTTTACTCACTATAACATTAATGATTTTTCAAATGCAGAATTAGACTATTGATTTGAAAAATAGGAAAAAAAATTGCAATGCTGGAGTGCTCAATTCTAGCAACACTTCATGCCATCTTTGCACCGTCATTCTGCAGCTAAATTTCCGCTAACTACTTCCGCTTAAAACTTAATTTATTAGCTCAATTTTAACCAACTTTAAATCACTCCATATCAGATCGGCAAAAGATAGGGGTTTGAAAAAGTATCAGAAGACTAACCAGACATAAAAAAAATGCCCGTTGGAGAGTGGGTATGACACTGATTAAAAATATTTAGAGCTTTGTGTATTCAGATACCTTTTGTAGGAATGGGAGCAAGAACTCAGGTGGCGCAGGAAATACATTGCTGAGAAATACAGCGGACCAGGTGTTCCAGTTAATCTTCACTGGCAAACTAAATCAGAGTGGAAGGCGTACTGGGCAATAAAACAATGGCCTCAGAGCTATGACACATGGGAGTACAGAATGAATCCTCCAGAAGTGCAAGTCTATTACAGATAACATTGTATACTTTCTCTAGATATGATATTTTCTCTCTTTCATTCCACGTTTTTTTAAGTATAGAAGTACAATATTAACATCATTACCAAATTATTAGATTATTTTGTGTGAAGTAATTTGAATGAAAGAAACAACAAGAAGGAAAAATTTTATAAGCACAGAAATCAGAAGGTTCAAACATGGCCAACTAAGGTAAAAGATAGAGATAAGTGCTAGAAACTATTTGTATGCTGGTAGACTAGTTTACCTGGGACAAAGAGCTAGAATAGAGAGAGATATATATGCCAGGACAATATAAGGGTCACCATTATCTGGCCTTCACATGAAAGTTGGGTAGAATGATAGAACACATGTCACTTTCCCCCAGTAATAGCATAATTACTTCACTACAGTTCAACATTGCAACAGAGTCAGCTAACCAAATGAATAGGCCCACCAAGGTGACACGACATTTAGCTGAGTATCACCGGAAATATTGAAGGTTTTTAAGGGAGGCCATCTTATTATTGCATGAACCGGAAATGAATCAGAATAAAGTGCCTCTGAATCAGTATAAAGTGCCTCTCACAGATTTCAAAATTATCTCCATTGGAATTATCGCAAGACAAGAAAACACTGATTCAAAGATTAAATATTTGTGAGATTGGTCTCTCACTAATTTGAAGTCATGGTAAGCTGCTAATTACCATAAAAATTTAACAATAAGCCTCGGTAAACTTAGGAGTTGAGGTGGCAACAGGAGACTGCTTGGAGAGCTCGCTATGACAGCTCATACCCGCAGCACAACTTAATCTGGGATGATTACCATCCCTGGCAAAGATATTGGAGTTTGAGGTCATGGCCTAGCATTTATCAAGATTGGATAGATAGAATGAATCCCCCTAGAATGGTGCCTAGGGGACCAAGGGAAGGTGACAAAGTTATAGAGGTAAGGGGATAAAGGCATACAGGAAAATATATATATTACAATTATATATTTTAGGATTGGAAATGGTTACAGGAGAATGTTTGGAGAGTGACTTATGACAATTGTCGTGGCTGTCACTGTGTAAGGTTCAATTGGCAAAACTACCAAGAGTGGAAAACATATTGGTCTACTCGAGAATGGCCTGAAGACTACAACACTTGGGAAAGGAGAATGAAACAACCAACAAGAGGCTGAACTAACCTTTTTTTTAGAAGAACTTAAAAGACCAAAAAAATATTTTTGTAACTTGCATTTTTTTCAAAATGTTATTTAGTTATTATTTAATTAACCACTTGAAATTGTTGTTGTTCTTTGTATATAAAGAAAAGGATCAAAAGAAAATAAGAACTAGTTAGCAACAATGAGATATACAAACAGTAATGAAACAAATTCACTAGCAAAGTAAGGACTAAGCTCTACCGCAAAGTTAAACTCATGCCAATATACGCAAAAAATAATGGCTTGTGTATGTTTTAACAAAGCTTATTATATCTATATATAGCCATTAAGTTGCGTGACTTATAATCAGCCGACAAAACAACAGCAACAACAACGTTATCAGAATTGTCTCAAAAGCCAGAAAGATGTCTGTAGGGGATCAGGTATGAGAGAGCTATTATATATTCTGTTATTGTCTTAATCTGTAAAGGAATGGGAACAAGAAGAAAAATGGAGAAGAGATTATAAAGAGGAGGTGTATGGAGATAATGAAAATGTGCAGCTAACATGGCTCAGAAAGCCACAATGGGAAAATCATTGGGCACAACGAACTTGGTCTTGGGAATACTCTACATGGAAAGAAAGAACGCCTCAACCGGCAGCAGGTGTTATCGGCAGGACTTAGTTATGAAGGAAAAAAAAAGTTAAAAAAAAAGAAGAAGACATTTTAGAATAGTTGTCTTTTGTATTATAGTGTTCTATATTATTTAGTAAAGCTAAGCAAACAGAATTAATTTATTTTGATCAGAATTGAATCTTTTTACCTGGTATGTAGTAACTGAGAATGACTCGCACAATATATGTATGATCATATTTGCCAAGTTACTTACTGGCCACAGGCCACTTCCATAGCATAACGTTTTATTTTAATTTCTTTAATAAACCTTATTGCAAGAGTAGGAGAAGGCTATATTCTTGTCAATTGACAAAAAAGTTCATAAAGCAACTATTAAGAAAGTTCCAATAATCCACTTAAAGGAGGCAAAAAACAACAACAACTTCCGGGGATTGGGGGGGGGGGAATTGTAGGAACTACAGTTATAAATTCTCATGACTCATAGAGCGACCAAAATTCTAAAATCCGAAGACTGTGATTATGGCAAGCGTAGGTAATATAAATGACTTGAATATTGCAAGTACCCATACATTATATGCTGTATTCTGGCAGGAACCTTTACTTGGGCAATGGAGATAAAGTACAGAGCAAAATTTGAAGCAAATACGAATGGTACAGTGATCTGGCCTTCCTACGAAAGTTGGGTGAAGTGGTGGAAAGTGCGTGCAGCTCCTATAAATTATGAAGACTGGACTCTTAGAATGGAACCTCCTCGGATAGTGCATCCTAGGCCTCGCTGATATTATACCTCCTTAGTTTGCTGATTATCATCGGTTCATTTGACAGACTTATTATGCTTAATTACTATTACTTGACATTCACTTGTGCAAAGAAATAAGCAAATATAACTGACTACAAGAATGTTTCTACTGTAACTGTCTGATAATTTTTTTTTTGTATAAACTAGTACATGAAACTTAGTTGGCTAATAATGGTATAGTGATCTAACTGTACAGGATATCCAAAATCTAGAGATGTAAACAAACATGGTGTTAACTCATAATAGTTGCTATACAGTTAAAGTTGAACTGAACTACCTGTTGCAATTGCGGCACAGTAATTTATTTTTGTGCAAGTTACGTCACAGTAATTTCATATTTTTAGGCTTAGACAAGTCATATTTTTAGACCTGCAAGCTACGTCACAATAAGGGCACTGTAATATCGTATTTTTAAACTAGCAAAAAAAAATCCCTAATCTAGCAAAATTTTGTATAAAATCTTGAGTCTAAAAAAATCAGCTCCAAATTTTGATTAATCCAGCTTAAATCTGAATTGCTCAGAAAGCAAGAAAGATGCCTGTAGGGGAACCGGTAAGATGGACCTATTTATACGTCATATTTTGATACTGTCTTAACATCTACAGGAATGGGAACAAGAAAAAAAATGGAGAATATATTTTAAGACCGAGACATATGGAGCTAATTCTAATGTGACGCTAGTGTGGCCAAATAAGCAAAAATGGAAACAACATTGGGCAGTACCTACTTGGTCTTGGGAGTACTCAACATGGAAATACAGAACTGCTCAACCAGAAGTAAATCCTATCGCCAGAACTTAGCTAAAAAAGACTTTCTTGAACAAATTTCTTTCACATTTATAGTGTTGTATAGTTAATTAGTAATGTTAATTATTGTATTCTTAATCGAATTGAATTGTGTTACCTGCTGGTAATGAATATAAGCTGAGAGTAACTCCACAATATGATACTTGCTAGTTATTGTCTGGCCAAAGCCTACTTGCATCTTCATACTTTCACCACAATTAAGTTTTTTACAGGCAGGAGCCTTTACCTGGGCAATCGAGCAAATATACAGAGACACATTTGAAGCAAATACGTATGGTATAGTGATCTGGCCTTCCTGGGACAAGTGGTGGAAAGTGTGCACCTACAAATTATGAAGATGAACTTATAGAATATAACCTCCTCGAATCATACCTCCTGGACCTCACTGATATCATACCTACTGAGCTTGCTGATATCGGTTCATTTGGCAAACTTATTATGCTTAATTACTGCCACTTGTCATTCACTTGCCAAAGTAATAAAGTAAATATAATGACCACAAGACACAAGAATGTTTTCTACTGTAAATTTCTGAAGAATAAAAAAGTATTTATAAAAATAGTTCATAAAACTTAATTGGGCTGAAAAGTGTTAACTCACAATAGTTGCTGTACAGCTAAAGTTGCTATTTATAGGTAGAAAAATGTATCAACTAAACTGCCCATTATTATTGCAGGCACTGTAATTTATCTTGTGCAAGCTACGTCACCGTAATTTTATGTTTTTAGACTTAGACAAATCACATTTTTAGATCTGCAAGCTACGTCACAATAAGGGCACTGTAATATTGTAGTTTTAAACTAGCAAAAAATAACAACCCTAATCTAGCAAAATTTTGTATAAAATCTTGAGTCAAAAAAATCAGCTCCAAATTTTGATTAATCCAGCTTCAATACTTGTTTCATTCAAAATTCAAAAATTCAGCATTGATTACATAGCAAAATGTGCAGCGTAAGTACGCAGAACTTGCAGACTCAATTAAGTTAAAGTTTTCACATTTCTATACTATTAGGAGTTTAATTGGAAACAAGAAAAAGCTTGGAGGATCAGATATGAAAGTGAAAATCAGGACAATCATATTGTGTGGTCCAACAGAGAGGACTGGTCTCTTATACCAAGTATTCGAGTCTGGCCAGAAACATATTCAGAGTGGAAAGCAAAAATAAATCCTCCAAGAACTCGTCCTAGAGACCCAAGAGATATACTTGTTACACACACGGAACCCCAAGATGCTTTGACTTTACCAAAGCAGGTAAGTCTTCAAACTTTTTTTATTTAATATTTTGGTAAATTTTTGAGCAATAATTTACAGATCTGGAAATGGGAGCAAGAGTTAGTGTGGAGAGAAAAATATGACAGAGACCACAAACATTTTTTGGACTGGAAGAACTATGACGAATGGGAACCAACCTCTCCCTGGCCAGAAGATTACAATGAATGGACCTGGGATGCTAAAAAAAACCCATTATAACTGACTACCTCTCATATAAAATACTTCAAATATATCTGTAATTACGATACTGTTAAAATATTGTTCTTTAGTATTTGCTCTCCTTTAATTAAATTTGTTGAAAGAAATAGTAATTACCACTATACTGTCTCTAAACCTGGGAGTTTAGCTGTATATCATAGCCTATTTATTTCTGACCACAAATACTCAACGAGCTACTTACACGTATATTTAACGCTTCTTAAAGTAATGAATACCCAGAGTAGGAAGCCAAATCGAGTTGGTGCAGCCACTATAATCACACCCACTCATTCACTAAATTAATGAATTTGATTAAAAAAAAACAATATAGAAGTTTAATTTCTATCAAATGAACCAAAGATTTTTAGTCCACGCTTTAAGTTTCCAATAAATTCAATTGCCACTGCAATCACTCCCAAGTAATTCAGTACAAGCGGATTTATTATATCAATGCAAATGATTTTTTTTTATAAACAATTGGTAGGTTCATGTCAAACAAGTAATTTTTTAATTATAAATGATATATAGAGTGTCCATATTACATAGCTAACATAGCTACTTGCACAAATAAAGCAAACAAAACAATGATAAACAGCAACAACAAATGCACACACCATAATCAGAACTTGCAAATGCCTGCTCTGCTTTTGTGGCATTCTTAGCTTTACATTTTAATGTATATGTGGAAAAGACTACATCAGCAGACTCCTTGTAGTAGTGCAAAAATGGCCATTTTGCAAACTAACAATGCTAGAAGGACCTCTGAATCATGTTTGTTTATCCAGAAGATTACTTTGGAAAACTAATGGAACAACCAGGCTGGTGTGAAGATTCCCAGGTATTTTTAAGGCTATTTACTCCCCGCAGAAGCCATTTCAACTGCTCAATTTCGACAACAACCTCAAGCAGTAAAGAATAGACAAGCTAAGAGACACTCCCCTTCTGTTCAAACATTGGTGCAGCCAGCAGTTCCGTTGCCCCTGACACCATAAGTATTTAGCTAGAGGAAATGCACAAAAATAAGCAACTCCTCTTAAAGGTGTGGTTGGCCAAATAAAAATTGCAAATATTTTGAGGCTTTTGTTTGACTTATATTACACAAGAGCTACTTTACCTACACTTTACCCACATTAAATTGTCTTAAATACCGTTGCTATATTGTTGTCAGGTGTAATAACTTGGCAAGTGTGCAATAACACTTGCCTCAAACTGTGTACTTTAACTGCCCCAGGGTTGAACTCAGGCGCTCACAAAACCTACTATGTCTTCACTGAAATAGTCACTAGACACGGCCATAGCTAAACAAAGGACAGTTTGTAAGGTAACTGCGAGTGGCAACGGTATTTAAAATCGTTAAAGCATGCGCATTAGTTTCTAGTCGATTTATCGCACTCAGCCCTCGGGCCTACGGCCCTCGGGCTGTCGTGCAATAAATCGACTAGAAACTAAGAGCTCATGCTTTAACTATAACATATTATATAATATATATATATATATGAACACTAATTACACTACTTGTACTTGGAAGTCCAAATAAAAGAAGCCTTTTGTATGCTTTTCCAGTGTTTGAGGAATCTTATCAAGTTGGGTTTACATAAAAAGTAAAAAAAAATTAAGATGAGTAAGATGACTGTTGTGCTGCGACCCAACATTGACCCAATTACAACAGGAACTATATTTAGTATTTTATGTTTAATATTTTTGTTATGCACCTATTATCATGTAGAGAAGTGTTGTACACAACTTATTATCACAGTAAATAACATGTTTAATGTTTTCATTCTTGGCTGAAATAATTATAATAATAGGAAATTTTTTCTCTTTTTAACAGCCAATATTTTAGTTAAAACTTAACCCGATGTTTCGACTTCTTGAGGGTTTCGGCAAGAAGTCGAAACGTCAGGTTAAGTTATAATTAAAAATATTGGCTGTTAAAAAAAGAATTTTTTTTCCTATTATTATGTTTAATGTTACTACACAAGCTTAGCTGAACACTCACAGGTAACTACTCAGTCAATCATATTGAACTACAAAGAATAAACCACTATCTGCTGCTTCAAGTTCTCAATAATGCTGAGTATTTCTTCACTTAGCCTAGCTAGTGCATTATAAATCTCAAAATTATACTCACAAAACTATTTCAATATGCACACATAGCTTGCAAGTTATGCTTCTTGATTCTATTGAATATCCTTGAATACTTGAATTGATGGTGCCCCCAAATAGACAATACACAATTTGCCAGTTAACACATAGAGCTACATGCATGCAAAATTGGGCTCAAATAATTACCCACAGTTCTTACAAAAATGAGCATTGATCTGAGCAAAGTTTGAGTTAAGTATTAGAAGCAAAGTCTTCTGAACGCACACAATCACTGCAGGTGCTTTTAACAAACTGCTGCAACAAATACTTGACTGTTCATCAGTTGTTGTTTTTTTGCTCTCGTCTTCATTTCCAAGTGGTCAGCTGATTATCCAGTTGTGTGACAAGTGAAGCTCCTTCAGACTCAAGGATTACTCCAGGAGGTTCAAAAATTGACAAACATCATCTCTGTTTTGTATGATTTATTGTATATATTGCTTTCATTGTGAGGTGGGTTTTAATTAGAGTCCATGTTACAGTAACTGATCAATGTCTACGTACACAGAATATAACCAAAATTGGTGGATGGAGTCATCAATAATCGAGTTATGAGTATGGCATTTTGATTAAGATTTTCTTGAAGTCTATTCATGGTAATGACGTTTATGCTACACAAGTCAAAACACAGTAAAATGAACTGCACCACAATTTGAACTAATTCAATAAAATAAGAAAAAATTGCAAATATTTTCGGGTACAGTATTGCCTCACTAATTCTCAGCACTCTAACTTAGAGTAATGCTTTTAAAACTGTTAAGTTACATCAGGAATGCCATAATTTCTACTTCAGTTATGAATGTTGGAATGGGTGTGGCCATGGCCGCACCAACCTTTTAACAAAAAGGGGCACGTCTATTAAAATTTCTAGGCTTTACCGGATCTTGTGGTCGAAACTGAGCAGTAAAAATGGCTTCTGCTGGGAGTAATAGTGGAAGGTATCTGGGAACTCCACACTAGCCTGGTCCTTCGTTTACTATTCCAAAGCGATCTATCGCACACATTGAGCTGTAGGCATAAGCAAACATAGTTCAGAGGTCTTTCCAGCATTGTTAGTTTTGAAAATGGCCATTTTTGCACTACTAGAAGTCCTCTGATTTAGTTATTTGCCACATATACTTAAAGATGTTTTTGAAGAAAATAAAGTTGTCTGCCACAAAAGGCAGGCATCTGTAAGTTCTAATTATGGTGGATTCAGTCTTTTTGCTGTGTTGTTTGCTATATATGTCCAAGCAGCTACATTAGCTACACAATACACTTTGCATAATTTAATTATTATTTAACAAGTTCTTTATTTGACATGAACCTGCTGATTGTTTATAAGAATCATTTGTTTTATAACATAATAAAATTTGGCATGTACTGAATTGTTTGGAGTGATTAGTGGCATTTTGAATTTATTGGAAACTTAGAACATTCTATATTGCCTTTTCTATTAATCAAGTTCATTAATTTAATGAATGAGTGGGTGTGGCTAAGTGGGTGTGGTTATAATGGCCATACCAATTCAATTTGTCTTCCTACTACTCCACAGTATGAATCATAACTAGTGGTGCGCTCGAATAGCGCAAATGCATGGCGAGCGAGCAGACTCTTTTTACAGAAAAATAGGACAGAAATTACATCTAACTGTAGTGCACAGTGTAACCCTTTCCATTCTCAGTTAGCA
>WLWI01004831.1_pt1 | contig 11337 bp, 4 predicted proteins | sample 6701501 | NCBI WGS metagenome assembly WLWI01 (sample SAMN12718690, study PRJNA515312) | sponge metagenome | isolation source: marine sponge | host: Mycale hentscheli | place: New Zealand: South Island, Marlborough, Capsize Point | collected 2014-11-01
GTCATTTGACTTGAAACACCCCTAATCCGAGCTTTCATTGCTGTGTCAGTAGTTGCTGATAGCGCCTCCTCCCACAAAGTCTGAATGTGTTCATAATTGGCAAGAACACTGGAGAGGGAATTTGCACAAACTGTCCATCTTGTTGGACACAGCGTACGTATTGAAGGACTGTCACTTCCAACCTCTTCTTTAATCAGATTTAACATAGCTTAACGCTTCGGTGAGAATTTAAACAGTCCATAACTGTTGACTGTCTGATAGAATCATTCACACTAAGATTGAGGGCATGCCCATAACAATGTGTGAATATTGCCTTGGGTGCCTTTTCCTGAATCTGTACAGCAACACCACTTTTTGCACCTGCCATGGTACTGCATTCATCATAGCATTGACCTCTAATTCGGGAGAGTGGAATTTCAAACCGCAAGAGTGCATCTAAAATAGCTGATACTATGCTTGCTGCTGTAATTGAATGAAGACTGTAAAGCCCCATAAATTCTTCAAATACAACAAAATTTTGATCTACCCACCGAATAATCAAAGTGAGTTGCTCTTTGTTGGATTTATCAGTAGTTTCATCCACCATTATGGTCAGAAATGGTGAACTATGAATGTCATGAAGAACATTTCTTAAGATATGATGACTCATTATCTGCAGCATTTCATTCTGATTTTCAGGGGAAGTGAAGGTATTTGAGTTCTTCTTCAACCAATTTGCTAGTGTTGGATTGTCTTCACTCCTCATTTTAAGAAGTTGAATAATATTGGATTCACCTGGATCCTTTCGCCTCATAGCTAAACCTTGCCGAGCTAGATATCTCATACTAGACAAGATTATTTTAAGCATATCCCTAGCAATTTCTTTGTTCAATTTGTGTGTTTTACTAAGAAGTGCACCCACATCAGCAGTGGTCTTGGGCAAGGTTATTGTTGCTTCTACTGCTTCCCGGTGAAGCTTTGACTCTTTATGATTCTGAAAAGCTCTTGTGGCATCTTTCCAGTTAGAATACCCCTTAGATATCTAAAAATTATGCATTAGCTATTAAATAAGGCCTGAAATGCAAAACAATATTAACTTACAAAAGCAGAAGACAAATTGTGGCTAGTCTTTATCCTTTTTAGAATAAGTGCCTTAACACAAGTGTGGCAGAAGACAGTATCCTCTGCTTCATTATAGTGTAGGAATGGCCAAGATGAAAACCAACTTGCTTTGAAACTACACTTGACTGGAGTCTTCTTCCCATACTCACGTTTAGGGAAACAAAAATGAAGATCTTGATGTGGTTTGTCTGGGAGTTCAGGCAAAGAAAGCTTAGAGCTGGTATTACAGACAGCCATGCTGCAGCTGGAAAACTGCTGAGTCACTTGTTTTAAGACTGCTGAGTCACTATCCTATATAGGTAAGACTGACCACAAACACCTTAGGCAATTAAAATTTACAACTTAAGGGGTCATAGAATGTAGTGCAACTCTTTGTCCTTGTTGGTGTATAGTCATCCAACTAACTAACTCAACCGTGAAACAGCTTCTATTTTAAAGTGTCCATGAAACTTAAAAAGTGGTCCGGTGAAAACCGGACAAACCGGAGTAGCGGATACACCTCTGTAATATGCAAATATTGTGAGAGTGACTTATTAAAGCACCAAAGATTCGAGCCCTCAGCGCTACTGTACTCTAGCTAGCTATTAAATCAATACTCAGACAAATCAGGTATCAATATGGTTGTGTCATGAAAACATCAGATGTAAATACTGTCTTCATAAAAGAAGCCAATCGTGCAAGAAACACTCTCCAATAGTCTAAACATGACTTGATAAACTTCTCAGCAAATTGTGTTAACCACAAACACTGATAGAATTACATTTTTTTTCCCAAAATCAGCTCCAAAAAAAAACTAACCAAAAAAAAACAGCACACTAAAAGGTCTCAAATTGTCGTTCTGAGTAAGTTCATTCAAAATTGTCAATAGTGTCCATAATCAGATTATGACAGACAGACAGACCAAACGGCTACTATAACCCTTAACATAGCCATGAGGTGTGTTCAAGTGTATTTAGCTATTCCACTGGGTGCTAGTAAGAAATAATGTAATCAAAACTTATGTAGACTGACTCTATTTTGTGTAGTTGCAGTGCTTGTAAAAAGAGTCTGACCGTGAACTGTGAAATTGAGATAAAAATTTTATTCACTACGATGGCCATTCAGACGTTTAAAAATGCAGTTTATAATTGTAATGTAGCTACCAATATATTATAGAGCATCAATGAAATATCAGAATGACTCAAAATCATAATTATAATAATATATTTTGTGTATAATAAAAACCAAACCTGAGTAAACTTGTATGAAAGTATCACAAGCAAGTACCATGCCATTGGTGTGAGTTATACATTTTAAGAGAAAAAGTAGCTATTAACAATTTGTGGCACTTACCTCAGTTGATGGAAAAGAAATTTTGGACCAGTTTTCTGTGCAATAATGCAGGGAAGGCAATGAATATCAGTGGAAGCCCGATCAATAACTCCTTTGGTAGATTTCTTGTATCTGTGACGAATTTGCGTCCATTGTCAGAATGCAAAATTCGTAGTATCCCCAAAAAGGAGAAGACTTTCTGTAAACCCAGTCTAACTACTGCGGCAGAAACTTAGACCAATGATCCATATAATGACCAATCCATTTGTGTATTCCATTAGGCCGATGCCTCATGTCAATTTACAAGAAAATCAGTTAAACCTAATATCAAATATACCCTTTTTTTATATTGTTAAGGGTAGATGTCAGCTTTATGACAGGATTTTTCTATATGGTGGGCTTGATATTAGAGCTATTATGCACCTTGATTCGAAACTCTTCCCCATAATACAGAAACAGTCCACTGGATTGTTTCTTATCCAGACACTTAATCCTTTTCTGGGAAACTTAATAAGTTATGTAACAATATTTGCCAGAGCTAAATATTAGAGTTGCACCGATAGAAGTTTTACCGATAACTGATAATATTGTATCTAGAATCAAGGCTGATACCGATAACAGATAGATATATTCATTGGATTTTGAAAATTTAATTTTTACATAATTAGAAATATAATGGTACTAGTCTGGAGTCTTCAGTGCCAGGAACAAAGTAGTACCAAATTGGTGACCTCTTTTTAGACATCGTAGTTAAATTTGTCTTTACGCCGTCTAAGAGCAAGTAGAACTCATCCTTTCAGTGTCCACGTGGCGAGTACGAATTTTTTTCTATCAGTTAATTATAGCGGTATGGTGGGAAGTATTGACGACCGATACCTATATAGAAAAGGTAGGCTTATAAACTGATAAACAATAGACCGATAGATTATCGGTGCAACTGTACTAAATATGATTATCTGAGTAATGCATTTTTATATGGGCATTGTTCTGTCACCAATCCGATTGTTGTATGCAATCATATTATGCATAGTACAGTTACCTGGCCTCTTGTCATAAATCCAGATGACAGTATTGGTTTTAATGGCCCCCGAGTTGTCTGTGATTTGTTTGAATGACAAACAATCTCTACAAATCTTTCTGAAGCAGCTCGTGGCAATCAGTCGTATATTATAAATACCTAAAGAAAGCAATAGCCAAATCCCAAATTACTTTATGATTTAAACTCACAAATGCAGGTACATATCACCCTTATAGCTTGATGGCTCTCAGTATACGTATAGAAATAAATATGCCCATACCTCTGCTGCAGTCTTCTTTTCACCAATGTGTCCTTTTGCTTGACAACGTATTTCTATTAAGATGTCATAAAAGTCTTCCACATAAGCAACTTTTCTCCATTTTGTAGGATGATTTGGGTTCTATTCAGAGAGATACAGCTGACTACAACCAAAATAATTTCATTACAAAACATACACTCATTTTTGCATCATTGAAGCCAAGTGATTGGTGATTCATCAGAGTAAAACCCCTGTGTTTCACCCAGCGCTTGAAGTGTGGGGAAAAGATGACCCAAATTTTCCTTTGAGTACCTTTGCAATACCTCTCCTTTTACTCTTGTCACTGTTTTGCTTTTATCACAGCTGGAAGAGCTACTTTCAAAGCCTCCATAATAATCTTTTCAGAATTTCTCAAAACTCTTTCTTTGTTCTGCTAGAGACATTGGGTACGTAACGTAAGACTGAACTGCAAGCCTCAGTTTTTATCCATTCAGCATGAACTGCTAGTTGACAAACCAATTTATCCATAGATTGGCTAATTATTTACAACGGGGTGCAAATTTATAGATTGTGTGCCAATCTACAGATTGTCGCCCAATCTATGAATTTATAGAATGTGCAGCACAATCTATAGATTGTGCAAATTCATGAACAGAGCAGAACATACAGTAGAACTTCAGAGTTACGTACCCCTTGGGAAATGAGGTGTATGTAACTCTGAAATGTACGTAACTCTGAATATAACATGATTTAACTTTGTACTAAAATATTTAAACGACTAAAATACTATGAATACAGTGTTTCACATTTATCCATTACTAAAGGACCAGGGCTCCAACTAAATATTTTAAGTGCAAGGACAACATGTCCTTTCAAATGTATTTTGACCTGACAAACTAGAAATTTGACCAGACAAAGTTATCAGAAAAAATTTCATTCAAAATTGTTTAATAAAGCAATGCAAAGAAATACAATATTTAGCCAAGCCAAACTCTTTACAAGCCAAGCGGTACTGAAGTCAGCTGCTACTTTACCTCATTCACCCACCAGTCAGCCACATGGGGTAGTGCTAAAATGCAGCTGGTAATGGTTATTATTAGGACCTTATGTAAGACCGGGAATACAGGGTGGCCGGACAAGTGCTATTTTTGGCCGGAATGTGTCCAATGTCCGGCAGCTATTTTGAGCACTGAAGGACCAATGGTATACCACCGTTGAGTTTTTTTCTTCTTCTGTAAACCAGAATGCACGACATTATATCTCTTCTGACAATGCACCTCTTCTTCAGGCCACTAGGGTCAGCTGATTCTGCTGAAAACGTTTCTATATTCTTCCTGTCTCTTTAGAAGTCTGAAATTGTGGACTTTCCTAAGCCAAACTCCTAAACAACTCCAGCTAAAAAGATTTCTTGCTCCATTATTCTTCCATATTAAACTACTTCTGATAGCATCTCTTTTGCCATTTTGCTGCAGTTCCCATAATAAAACAAACAAACAAACAAAACCGCGATGATGACCCCGTACCCATGATGATATCTCTTCGCGGTTCGGCCGGTTAATTCGGTTGTCTGATGTTCAGATCTATGAGGTTCTACTGTATATATAATATAATATACAGTAAAACCTCTGAATAGTGACCACGTTGAGTACGGGACATTTGTTCTCTTCTCAGAAGTTCTTTTTAAAATGTCATATAATTTAAACTTTGGTTGCTTTAATATGATAGGATTAATGTTATTGGTATTTGAATTAGAAAGTTACATGAATTCATGAAGTGAGGTCTGTCGTATTGTGGTTATTGTGTGGCTGACGAGTTGTCCACAATAGATCTCAATGCAACAGTATCTTGAAGGTGTCCTCTTAATTGAAGGAAATTCTGCACATCTTCTAATGTCTCCATTGCTTTCTTGATTTAGGAGCTTCTAACTCCGGCTTTGCCATTTCTAATTCCTCACCTTCACTTTCAGGTTGATCTTCCTGTCCAAGAGAATAGAAAAACATGTCTTCCCAATGATCTGTGCAGTAAACTGGTACTTCACTTTCACTTGTCAAATATTCTTCAACATGACAAGCATCACTATTGGCCATTGTTTTATCAATTAGCCCTTGAAGAGCAATACACTCCTCAGCGGATAAGAAGAGATCTTCTTCCATATCACAAGATACAATACTTAACTGCAGTCGGTACACCAGCTTTCCTGGACACTTACAAATAATGGATTCTTTCATTTCATTGAGGTTTATCAGACTTCCGTAAGGCATCAGGCTTATCTTTTTTTAAAACCAGACTCAGATTTTGCATTCCTTTCCCTTCACACCAAGACCACGATCGGGTAATGATTTAAAGAATACTCCAGTTTCATCCTTAAAGAATACTCCAGTTTTATCCTTAAAGAATACTTCAGTTTCATCCTTAAAGAATACTCCAGTTTTATCCTTAAAGAATACTTCAGTTTCATACTTAAAGAATACTTCAGTTTCATCCTTAAAGAGTACTCCAGTTTTATCCTTAAAGAATACTCCAGTTTCATCCTTAAAGAATACTCCAGTTTCATCCTTAAAGAATACTCCAGTTTTATCCTTAAAGAATACTCCAGTTTTATCCTTAAAGAATACTCCAGTTTCATCCTTAAAGAATACTCCAGTTTCATCCTTAAAGAATACTCCAGTTTTATCCTTAAAGAATACTCCAGTTTTATCCTTAAAGAATACTTCAGTTTCATCCTTAAAGAATACTCCAGTTTCATCCTTAAAGAGTACTCCAGTTTCATCCTTAAAGAATACTCCAGTTTTATCCTTAAAGAATACTTCAGTTTCATACTTAAAGAATACTTCAGCTTCATCCTTAAAGAATACTCCAGTTTTATCCTTAAAGAATACTCCAGTTTCATCCTTAAAGAATACTCCGGTTTCACCCTTAAAGAATACTCCAGTTTCATCCTTAAAGAATACTCCAGTTTCATCCTTAAAGAATACTTCAGTTTCATCCTTATAGAATACTCCAGTTTCATCCTTAAAGAATACTTCAGTTTCATCCTTATAGAATACTCCAGTTTCATCCTTAAAGAATACTCCAGTTTCATACTTAAAGAATACTTCAGCTTCATCCTTAAAGAATACTCCAGTTTTATCCTTAAAGAATACTCCAGTTTCATCCTTAAAGAATACTCCAGTTTCATCCTTAAAGAATACTCCAGTTTCATCCTTAAAGAATACTCCGGTTTCACCCTTAAAGAATACTTCAGCTTCATCCTTAAAGAATACTCCAGTTTTATTCTTAAAGAATACTCCAGTTTCATCCTTAAAGAATACTCCAGTTTCATCCTTAAAGAATACTCCGGTTTCACCCTTAAAGAATACTCCAGTTTCATCCTTAAAGAATACTTCAGTTTCATCCTTAAAGAATACTCCAGTTTTATCCTTAAAGAATACTCCAGTTTCATCCTTAAAGAATACTTAAGTTTCATCCTTATAGAATACTCCAGTTTCATCCTTAAAGAATACTCCGGTTTCATCCTTAAAGAATACTCCAGTTTCATCCTTAAAGAATACTTCAGTTTCATCCTTAAAGAATACTCCAGTTTCATCCTTAAAGAATACTCCAGTTTCATCCTTATAGAATACTCCAGTTTCATCCTTAAAGAATACTTCAGTTTCATCCTTATAGAATACTCCAGTTTCATCCAGTACAGGTTCAATATGTTACCTTCACAATAACCAGCAACAATCTCAGGAAGCATTTCATTCCATGACAAAACTCTTTGGCCACACACATGTCGTGACCTACCTGATATTTTAAGCTTTTTTAATTGTATCGTTTCTTCCATTGGTCTAGCCAGCCATTAGATCCTGTAAATGAGTAATACCAAGTTTTCAGCAATTTGTCTTGCTTTCTCTATTAGCTGTGGACCCATTGGTAATATATATTTTGAGGTTGCCATAAGATACTTGTTGTACAAGGACTCATTAATTTTAGAATACTCTGAATACCTGGGGACTATACTAGTGTGATCTCTGCCTCTAGAATGATTAGATTCATATAGAGACAAGAGTGAATTATATATTTTTTAATCTTACTGATTTGGGTCTTCCCACACTAAACATGGTTGCCAGAGTTCTAGAATTTATTCCATGGTTTCTGTCTGCCTCCATTTTTTTCCCTATCATCAAATAGGTCCTTTTATTCTTATATAGAAGCAGTAGCTGCCTGTGGGTAGAATGATGCGAGCTGCCGGGATGGTCACAGCACGAACAGAACCCCTCAGCTGTACTTAAATTTCTTTGTGATTTTATTTAATGGCAAGCCAGTCTGCAGTTCAGATTATGTAGAAGTTCTAGAAATACAATCATATTCTAGAGTTTTCCACGAGTACGCAGATATTTGGACTCCCACTGTTGTTGAGATGCAACTAGTGAAATGAGAACCAACTAACTTAAAATATTCCCGCTCTCTACAAGAAGATATTGTTGTTGGCCATTGTTGAGTGTGCAGTTCTATAGAAAAGGGTAGCCGCCACCAGTTCTCTTCCCAGTCTATCACTGTATCTCATATACTAGGACTTCACTAAACCCGTACCAGTTCACATAGAAGAGTTATAAAAGAGTGTTCAGATGTAAGACTGGAAAAAGACTTGGAGAACTCAGAGGGTCATGCCTATCTAGGCCAAGCCTCTGAGATCACCAGAGAAACACATGACTTTGAACTGACCAATAGAAAACAGGCAACACACAGAGCACATGCAAGGAGAGAAAGTTCTAGAACATAGTAAGTGGTGCTAATGTTGATAATGGAGTGATAAATGAATAACAAAACAAAGATGTGCATGAGTTAAGCTGAAACAAGATAACAACAGTAAACGATTAAGGAGTTCATTCTCCATGTAGGAGTCCTGGCTCCTACAGCCATGTTCCTCACAAGTAAAGAATCTTTCTTTTTGAAAAGCCATTAAATGTTCCTAATTTATTTATTAGACTATTTATTCCTGAGGATTACGGACTGACAAATGTTTCTGTTGTGTTGCCTCCTTGTGTTGTAACAAAATGTCATTCTTGGTATAGTCTTAAAAGAAGTCCATGAAAATGTGATTTGACTGAGAATGCTCACAACATATCAACTTCTACTCAATTTCAGTAATTCCTTTGTGAAGTTCTATTACAATTTATAGAGCATTATAGCTTACATACTACAGAAAGAATTCATAAACAGATATTTCTACCTTTTCCTATAACATTTTAAATACTGATCACATAAAACAACTTTATTTATAATTCTGTCACTGGTGAGATAACAATACTAGACTGATTTGTTTAATGTATTTTGAGATACATAAAATTAGATTTATTAATAATGACATCTTTAGGTGGTGTTAGAGACTGAAGTCACCAACAGAGCAGCTCTCAGTCTCTATCGCAACCTGGGATTTGTGAGGGACAAGTATCTGCACCAGTATTATCTGAATGGAGTGGATGCATACAGACTCAAACTATGGCTCAGAGACCCTCTACTACCTCACTCATACTAGCACATTTCATCTTTAGTGTATACAATTCACTCTTTAGCACTGCTATGCTCACTGTGTATTGTTTTGGTCAACTAAAATGAACTTAAAATAAGTATAAACTATGAACAATGCTCTATTTATAGCAAACAGGATATTGAACTAGCTGAGATGCCTATGGTGGGCCACTAAAACTCCATACTGAACAACTTGAAGTATTTCCATGTTGTAGATGGTATTGTTCCTGATATTTGCATGATATTTTGGAGGGCATTACCCAAGTAACACTAAAGAGTTTGTTACTATATTTAATTCAGCAAAAAAAATATCTGTCCTTTTATATTCTTAATGACAGAATATGTACCTTTGATTATGGAAAGATTGATACATGTAATAAACCATCAGAAATTTCATGAAACATCTTACCAGATAGTATCTCTCTCAAACAATCAGGTATTAAACTATTAAACCATTGAAATAATGTATGTATGTATGTGTGTATGATGCATTTATGTGTGTAAGTATATAAGTTTATTTCATCAGCTACTCAAACTTGGTGCCTGGCGAGATACCTTCCTCTCCTAATTGGTGACTTAGTCCCTGGATAGAAGGTGATCAGAAAGAAATGGGATCATTTCATATCACTACTATGCATTATGGAATATGTCTTTGCACCAAAAAGTCACTTTGGATGAAGTGTCGTACTTGGAACTGTTAATTGAAGCCTTTTTGGAAGAATTTGTTCTGCTATATCCAGATCGACCTTTAACACCTAAAATGCATTATCTTGTAACTACACACTCCTATGTGGATAAGGAGGTCATTAATTTAACTATAATGTTATATTATTTTTTTAATATTTTATCTATTAATTGGTAGGTGTGGTCCATTGATTGGTGCTTGGTGCATGCGGTATGAAGCAAAAAATAAGTATTTAAAAAAAAATGCAACCACAACTGGAAATTTTAAAAATATTGAAAAAAACAGTAGCACCAAGGCATCAGCACTGCATGTGTTACAAGATGTCATGCACAAATTATATTGCAGATGATGTCATGCATGGTGTGGGTAAGTTAGAGTATGGTGTGAACTTACATGTCTGTTCATATTAGTACTAACACAGGTATCATAACAGAACTACACACATCTAATTTACGATGTTATTATGTTTTGATTGCAGTGCAACTATACATGTTTCTGAACTTTTCTATGGAACCGCCTAGCTGCGAGAACAAAGTGGTGAAATTTCAGCTCGAAGTAAGCTACAAAGGTAACAAACATGACACTTTATAAATTCTGAATCAATTGTAATTAATTATAGAGTATCATTCATGGAAACCAATGGAATTAAATTCAACAAAAACAGCATTGTATTTTGCAAGGTTGAAGAATAAATTCCTGTATTTGGAAAAATCATAGACATTTTAGTTCAGCCTACGAAGGAATATATATCTGTGTTCATTCCATTGGAGAAAGCTTCATAAAACATAATACTTATCAAGTTAGACCAGACAATTTTAATTTTATGCTCCTGAGAACCTTGCTGATCACCATCCTCTTTCTTTAAGTAAACTGTTTTCACCTCTTATGAGTATTAAAGTTTTTGTATCATTAAAATATCATGTGCATTAAAATCGTCACCATTTGATTATTTTTTAACGCCACAAATCAAAATGAAGAATTTCATAATGAAACATTAAGAAACCTAATTTCATAAAAATATGCAAGAACCGCACAAATTTTTTCCACACCGCAAGAACAACAGGAATAATTATCACATTAAATGTGCACCATTTAGGGATGTTGCCATGATGACACTTACATTAAATAATTTTACAATCATACAAAATGGAATCATTTGCTGATATTCATAACATTTTCATATAGTGTCAAAACATGACTATTTCCTCACACCAATTCTGGAATTAGGATAAGTGCACCATGGCAGCAGGGAACAACTTAGAGTGTAATATTCATGCCCCATGCCCCCTCCCCCCTTTCCTACCCCCATTTCTTCATTTCATTAAGAAACTTGTTGCACAAGTTATTCCTACTAATTAGAATGTGGTAACCATGCCCCCCCCCCCCCCCCCCCCCCCCCCCCCCCCCATTACTTATCCCTTATAAGGCTCTCGCCCTTCAACCACAGTC
>WLWI01004832.1_pt1 | contig 11337 bp, 5 predicted proteins | sample 6701501 | NCBI WGS metagenome assembly WLWI01 (sample SAMN12718690, study PRJNA515312) | sponge metagenome | isolation source: marine sponge | host: Mycale hentscheli | place: New Zealand: South Island, Marlborough, Capsize Point | collected 2014-11-01
GATTGTGTAGTCATGTGTGGTCATAATTTATTTGTGTCAGTTGTGTTAATAAATGTAGGAATGTTGTATGCATGTGTGCATGTCTGTAGCAGAGCAGGAACTTTGCAGCCTTTCGTGTGACTTGTAGTTGTGGTTTCTGTGTTGTATTTAAAGCTGAGTTTTGTGTCATTGTGGCAGTCTTGGTTCATGTCATTCAATTCGTTGTGTGTGCATTTTTCTCTAATTAAAGTAATTTAATATACCTTAAGACCTAGCCTTCATGATTGGTCAGTGGTTCGCCTTGGGTAGCTAGAGAGGACCTTGACTCTGGTGGCAGCAACTATTTTGCTGTCGTCAGGTGCGAGCAAGCCAAGCAGAGTGACAACTCTCCTGAGCAAGCCCACAGAGCGCATCACTAGTATGTATGTATGGATGGTATACGTATGCCTCTCAAACACACGCGTGGGGACTTTTTTTATCTTAAAAAAACTGCTTTTCTGGTTTGACCCTAGTTTCTTTGGATAGTACAGCATTAACCAAGAAGCAATCACTAGTCGTGGGAAGCTGAGGTAAGTACGTAATTCCATATTTGTTAGCTAAAATTACAAAAATAACTCTGGCCTTTCTTTATTATAGCTGAGAACTTGTTGTCAAGAGTGACTGGTAAATTCAGATAGTCAGAATGGCTTCAATTTAATACTACAGAAGTTACTACTCAAGAACATGAGGTAAGAAAGTAATTTTTTATTTGTTTGCTAAAATTAATGGTCTTTAGTTTTAGTAGCTGAGAGCTTGTTACTCATAAAAGAGTGATTTGGTGTTTGTTTGCTAAAATGGGTCAACTGCTAGTATAGTGTTTTGCATGAAAAAAGCTAAAATATAGTAGCTAGCAATACTGTAGTATTATGTGACCTAACTAGGAAGGCTTGCTCAATATTTGTGCTCAAGCACACCACCGGTTCATATAATGTGTGGGCGTACGTATATCATTTTGTATTTTGACCTTTGCATATTATTGTGTTGTGCGTTACAACTACTGCTTAGCTAAAGAATATCACAAAGAAAACATGTTAAATGAAGTGATTTGTTTGTTTGTTTGTTTTTTGGTTTTGCTGTTTTCTTTTTTCAACCCAAAAAATTGCGGGAAGTGGTTACTATCGAATTGAAACCACTATACCGTATATATGTAATTTTTTAAAATGCGACTATTTTTTTTAGTACCTTGGAGTGTTAGAAATTAAAATCAAACGTTTAACAATAGTGTAGTGTTAGGCTCGCTAGCTATTTGTGCTCAAGCACATCACTAGTTTTATAGATCCATCATATATGTCCTTCTAATGGTGAGGATATAGTCAAGAACTCAGGGCATAATTGACACGAAATTTCTCCAAAAATTTTCAAAACCATACAAAGCTACTCAACATAACATTCAAATGATGTTGTTGAACCAGCTTCAATGTAGTCTCAAGTAGCCTGACTCTCGTCCAATTGCTATGTGGGAAAAAAGGTATGGTAGACTGACTAACAGTTTCGTCATGATCAATCAACATCTGTGGTTCAGTTAGTGTAAATCACTGTGATATCTAAAGGTACGTGAATTGTTCAGATCAGTAGGCAAAACTGGTTCTGTATTGCGATGGATAAATGTTGCTTTTGGTGTTGAATTAAATGACACTGATGTTGATTTTTGGCCAGCATTCACTTGTGTACGGTAGCATAAGGCATGTAGACCAATAGGCAAAGCAACACCTGTATCTTAGTAAGGCTTGGCAAAACTTCCGAAAGCTTCCAACTGCAGATCTTTTGAAGGAACTAGTTCAGTTGCTACTTAAGATTAATAAAGGTATCATCTAAAGGAAGAGCTTTGACATGGCTGTTGCACTTAGAAATACAACACACGCAAAAGTCTGAGCAATCTTACATCACAGGATATCCCCTCTTTAGTACATCACCTATGAATTTGTGGTCTCTCCAATTAACAAAGGGAACTGAAAAAAAATTGGTATAGGGTCTGGCTGCACGAGATTAGCTCCATTTATAGCAGTATCACCTGTCAAACTAATCTAGCTCAAGTAGCAACATCTCAGCCTACCTGCACATCACAATAGCATATACTGGACTACCAAATTGAGCACACTCATTTTTGGGTTGTTTTTTTTTATCTGTCTTGACTTTAAAAGGCTCTTTTTTTTAACTAAAATCTGGTACTCTGAACAAGTAACACATATACCGCTGTTAGGTGCAAAATTAAGTTTGTATTCAAGTGATCCAGTAGCAGACTACTTCATCAATGTCAATACAGTAATCTTGTTACTAAAATGTTTCTAAGCGTATGTATAGGTTCCAAGTTTCTGATATGAAATAGTGACATTACATTGGCCTGACCATGTCAATTTTTTGGCTGTGCATAGCCATTAATTAGACGTAATTGGCTAGTGCTGTCAAGAGTTTACACTCAATATTTGCATTATTAAGCTTCTCTTGGTATTTATTAGCCTTAGTGGGTTTAACACAACATGAAGCTAATCCTTCTTTACTCTGGCTGTTTAAACTCTTGACTAATTAACGTGTAAATTGTGCGAGCTAGCAGTATTTGAATGATACTATTTGTTTAAGCACGATCTATGGTAAATTGATTATTGTAGTTTGCTCATTGATCAATACTTGAACTTTGATTACCCCCAAGTTTTTAGCTTGTGCAGTCATTGTAAATTGGGATAACAATTATTTTATAAAGTTCTGTGAATATATTCGACGGGGACAAGATATGGTATTTAAATGCCATCTTTTGGCATGGGTAAATATATAAGTTCGATGTTCTGATTGATCGGCCTCATCGTTTTTAGGTTACTTATATTGTGTTTTATTTACGAATGTAGCTATCTTAGCTAATATCCATAACATTTTACTTCTTCATCTTTTTTTTTTTTTTTTTCATTTTCTATCTAATTAATAATGTTATTTTTTCGCTAAATCTGCTTGAGCTGGACTCTCACTTTTATAAGACAAATTTGTATAATGTAGAAACTTATTCTAATTCTGGAGTGTATTAATAAATAAAGAATTTGAAGAGAGCATTGATCACAGACACAGTATTGACCAATTGAATACAATGTTTGAGTTGAATGAAGTTTGGATTTCATTTCATGGAGTTAGCAACAGTGGAAAGAGTACACTATTGAATGCAATCATTGGAAACGGGTAAGAGCAATACTATTATGTTTCATCCTGATGTAATGTTACAAATTAATTTAATATGTAATTGTTGATAACTTAAATTTTATTTTCATTTAGATATTTATTTATTTATACATTTCATAGATAGAAATAATCTACATGTATTTTGTTGATTTGCCATACAATGATTTATGATTGTCATGTAATTCATCATTGTTGTCAGTTGCTATGGCAATTTTTTTTATATTGTGCACTTATTTCATATAATATACACTGTTAAAAAAATGGGGATGACTTACCTGTGGTGTTAAATAGGAGGCGCTGCCTGGACACCCCACTTTAAAGCTTTATATTGCCTCCATAGTTAGTCATTACTAAAAGATATTTTAAATTAAGAACTAAAGGATGTTAGCTATTATTATTTATGCTCACTCGTTGTAATATGCATTGGTGTGGAAGTTATAAGGCCTCAAAGTGGGATGTCCAGACAGTGCCTCCTGGTAAACACCTCACGAGGTGTTATTTAAGTACCCCGTTTTAACAGTGAATAGATTGTCCATATTGATAATTCTCTATTCATTTATTCTAGATTTTTTCCCGCCGGTCAGACATCGGAATCCAGTTTTCCAGTTAGGGTGTACTTTAACAGTCAAATAAAGTCCGGAACAAAAAATGTAATAGTGCCAAAAAATTAGCAACTTTCTTTCATGCTGTAACTTAAATATAGAGCAAAATCCATTGTGATTTAGTCATTATTGGCTAAAATAATTATATTAATAGCAAACTTTCTCATTCTTACAGCCTAAATTATGTTAATTAAAACTTAACCCGACATATTGACTTCTTGCCGTGGTCCTCTCAGGAGTCAACTGAGGTTGAACTATCCATGGTGATGAAATAAACATAATACTAAAGCATTAAGAGTTTAAACCCTCAGCGTTAATTAAAAAAATGCAATAATTTGCAAAAGAAGTCACTATTGTTGAACAACCAGTTTCAGCTTACAACAGTAATCATTTTGTTCTATTTATAAATATAACTTATCTAGTTAGGCCATTTTAAATTGGCCTGCTTGCATCTCTGGGATTCTTCAGGCATTTCAAGGGTTTTTTTATGGGCATAAACATTTAGAACCAGCATTTTTACATACCTGGGACTGATCCATACACTATTTAAAGCTGTTTTAGAGCTTGATACTCGGCAATACGGTATTTACGCCTTTCTGAGGACTTCATGGCATTCTCTGGCTTTAGTATTAACCTTGTCTTGGTAGGAAATAAAGCCACAAGAACATTTCATACTATTCCATAGGATTTAGTGAGAGTATTCAAAGAGGAATTTGACATCAAAACAGCACTTACACAGCATTAGTGAAGACACTGAGATCACATCTTACTATAGTCAAACATACTATACCTATTACCACAGAGTCATTTATAGTGTACAATATACCCTGCAGCTGTGATAAAGTATATAGGTGAAAAAATAAGAAGGCTCGACCAGAGAGTGAAAAATGTCAGGATGCTTGCAAGAGAGATGATGAGAAGGTTTCAGCCATAGCTGAACATGCTTGGCAGCAAATTCACCCCATTAAATGGGAACTGATAAGAGTTGTAGACAGAGCCACTAAGAATAGTTAGTTAAGCGTAGGTTTAGAGCTTCCAGGATGCTGGCTGTCTATGCTGTGTGCAAATCACCCTTCAGAATAATAAACAGTAAGTGTACCTTCCAGTAATCTTGCTGTTTACATTGAGTTTAGTATATCACCACTGAGAGTTAGACCTCAGTTGACCCCTGAAGAGGACTTTGACAAGAAGTCAAAACGTCGGGTTAATGGATGTTAAAACGAGAAACTTGGTTATTATTAATTCATTGTGATAATTAATAGTACTAGTACATATGTAGTTTATGTTATTCTTTAGATTCTGTGCTGTAAAGAAAATATTTTGGCCAGTGAAGCTTCTGCTATTCGAAGCAAAATTAAAGAAATAAATAAGGAATGGAGAAAAAGCAAGGTATAGCAAAAAGGAACATATCTAGTAAAGAATGAGGTTAAGCTATTACTTGTGTGAAATGTATACAATTTGCGAACATATTTGTGAAAAAAATGGGGATATATTTCTAGAAGAAGACAGTTTTTTTGTTAGTTTAACTGTAATTGTGTTACCATTGGTAACATATGTCCTGCCACGCTCATACTTTGATTAAGTGTAAGCGTAAAAAAAATCACAGCTATGCTAAAAATTACATATATAGTATCTTACGGCCTGGAGAATCACATTTATAATATAATACTGGGCAATATCCTTTTTTATATACTCTAAGCAGACAGCCAAAGCTTGTATGGCCATATCTCACATTTAAATCACAAAAAATATTTCTCCTCTCTCCTCTTATCACCACTGTCTTGCTCATCCCTACGCATAGCAGTTATAGACTTGAAGGGTAACTGAGGTAAAATAATTTTTTCTTACAAATACCATGAAAAGTACTCTTACTATGTAGCTATTTACAAATACCATGAAAAGTACTCTCATTAGTAGCTATAAACATGGCCCAAAACCAAACTGAGTAGATGCTTCATAATAGTGCCATTCTTTGAACTTAGCTTCCATATAATTCACTTCATCATGTCATGGGAGGGCTTTGTAGTGACGTAGAAAGGTTCCTGTATAAGCTTTTTAAGCTTACATTGGCTGGAATATAGGTTTTTAGATTTGGACTATGGCTTTTAGGCGGCATCTATGGCTAGTTTTGGACTATACCTTTTTAGGTTGAGTCTATGGGTTTTTAGGAATGAATTTTAGGCTTAGACTATAACTTCATTGGCTGGGACTGTGAAGTTAATGTGAATAATGGATTTTAGGCTGCAGCTATCATACTTGCCAATTGTCCTAAAAGCTCTGGGACAGTCTTGGATTTATCGGTTATCCACTATTCTGATGGAATGTACTTTTCTATTGTTTGTCTTGGAGACTGACGAACTTCAATGAATGGTCTGCAAAGGTGCTACTTAGCTAATTTACCACTAGTTGTTGGAGGCTTATAACTCACAAATGCATCCACTTTTTCATTTTTGGTTCATAATTCATCAATTATAGAGTTCATTTCTTTCAAAATTCATGCAATTTTATCAATTTTATCAGGAGTGAAGTTACTGCACAATTTTCAATCAATGCAGTCATCGACCATTGCCTTTTATAGCAAGTTCGTTTATGGCCTTTCCACTATTATGAAGTTCAGCTTGTGCAGGAACACTCACTTTAGTAAAAAAAAAAAAAACTTCTAAAATATCATACTAAACTTATCAAGGTCATAATTATGAATTATGCAGTTATACTTACTCAATACTCCTTCATTTTCTTATAATATTGCTTGTAATAAGGTGCATGTAACACCCAGCCCGACAAGATTCATGAGCAATTATCTATTCTTAGGAATGTAAATTATAGCTTTTTTAGGCTGGGTCTATGACTTTTAGGCAGGGATTGGCTTGTAGGTTTGAACTGTGACTTATTTTTACTTGAATAATATATTTTTAGGCTAGGACTATGTTTCACTAAGACTCTTCGTTTGGTAGGCTAACACAAAATATTTGGTCTAAACTGTAGTACTTTATGCTTTCTTAGGAGTTTGAGTGGCAAGTTCATGATAATAAAATGATAATAGATGATGCAAAAGGATGATGCAAAAGGATGTATCTGGGGCTGAGAGTTACCAGACATTATATAAAGTTATAGCAGAAGAAGTAAGGTTTCAAAGTCTGTTTGGACATGTACTCCACATTGTACATAACATGTTTGTATTAAATGATATAGTTTAGAGATAAAGGGCATAAATGAGTAAAAGTATATTACATGTGTTGTTTTTTCTCATGACAATTGTTATAATATTGTTGTTTTTCTTTGGGTAGGAAGAAATTATCGCTGAAACTTCAGTCTCAGATTATTCTATTCATTTACAAATGTCTTTCTTTGAAAATGCTTTGGAAAGTCCAAAAGTTGTGATTGTTGACAATCCAGGATGTAATGAATGTGGATCTATAAAAATTAAAAAAATCACTGAAGAAGCAAAGAGGATGAGCTCTTCCTTCATATTGGTTACAAATGTGGGCAACTATAATTCAAATGATTCATGTGAACTTTTGAGAAAACTCTATCAGGATAATGAACGTAAATTGGTATTTCCGTTAATTAAGCAATAAAATGGCTGACAATTGCAATTACATCTGTAAGATAGTGACTGAATAATATACTATGCAAAACTTTTATGTCATAGCTATTTGCGTTTTTGTTAGCTTAGCAACCATAACTTTAATCATGTATGTAATTATGTAATTAAAGAAATTCTATTAAATGTAATGATATAAGAATTCATTGATTACACTTAATGATGTACAATTTAGCAACTGAATTTTTTTATGGCTTAGTGTCATAATTATCAATGAAGATAGGTATATACTTCTCGCACATGTTTTAGGTTATTTAGAGATATTTACATTATGCAAAGTAAATTATTTTAGAAGTTAAGGCCAATCCCAAACTGCACCCAAAATATTATGTCTTCAGTAATATTAAAAATATAATGAGTAATTGGGTACATAGAATAAATAGATGTCACATCACTAAAATGAACATTTCATTAATGAGTCAAAATGCCCAAGTATAATACTTTACAGGATAAGGAAACTCAATTTAGTGGCATAACATGACATCTTGGTTAAAAAAAAGTGTACCTGTAACTAATAATAGTACAACCTTTGTGGCTAGCACATTATTATAAAATGCACTTAAACAATCTGTATTTGTTAATGGTTTAAGCAAGTATTAAGAAATTAATGAAATGCATTATTTACTTCTTTTGTCTTCTATTAGCAATTATGAAAGAAATATTGAATGACGTGATGTGAATATATATTTTGTTATCAGATTGTGCAATGAAAGAAAAGGTTTCTTTCTTTTTTGCATTCTAGTTTTATACCTAAGTGTTACTGAAACTTTGGGTGTTATCGCAAAAGCTAAGAAAAAGTATCATGCCATTAGGGTAGAAGTATCTTTTGCATTTAAATAAATTAACAAGTAAAATCAAAATTCACTCCTTTAGATATCATTTAAAATGCATATTATTTGTACATTAATTATTAGATGAAGTAGTTTTCTGATAGTACTTCTCTTTTTATACATTAACCTTTAATTTTCATCATATCAGTGCTATGAATCCTTGATGTTGTAATTAGTACAATTTAAGAAGATATTTGAAGCTGTATTTAATTGCAGATATTATATTAATGATAGCTACTACTCTGGTAAATCATTTATTCTGTTATTTCTTACAGAACTACTGAAACAGGATCGTTTGACCATTGTTATTACGAAGATTGATGAGGCAATATTAAATCAACCTGATGAGGACACATATGATGAAGAGCTACTTATCTCTAAAGTTCAAGCACATCTATGTGAAGAAGTATTTAAAATTTCAATGACAGATCTTCCCAGAGATGTCATATTTCCAGTCAGTGGTAGATGGGCATTAATGGCAAAGCAGCTTCGAGATCTTCCTTGTAGTACACCTATAGTAAATCAAGTTCAAATGGAGATAGATAAACTTACAAGTACATCAGACGATCAACGTGAAGCTACTATTGATGAAAAAGCACTATGGTTATTGAAAAGCAGTAATATTGATAAATTGGAAAGCAGGTATAGTCAAATAAATGTATTCACTGCTTATGATGCTTATGAAGTTAAAAAATTCATTAGTCATGAATACCATTGATTCTGAATATTTATTGATTATAAATGAACTTTTACATAGTATATCAATTTAAAAGAAACCACCCACTGACGAGATCCCATGGAAATGAATTTGTTTTTAATTGATTTACTATTATGAAAGTTCATTTATAATCAATAAATATTCGGAATATAAAAAGACATGATAAAAATGATACTAACTCTTAATATTACGTATGTTTAATTGGCAGCATCATACGCGAGAGGGTTATAGTAGTCATCTTGCAGTCTGTTTGTCTGTTTGTCTGTCACACTCTGATTATGGAGATTACTGATAATGATTTATAAACTTACTCAGAACGGTAATTTAGGACCCTTCATTGTGCTACTTTTCTGAATTTCAGGCTGATTTTTGAGAAAACGCAAAGCTTTCCACTATGCATAGGTACTAGCTTTTGTGTGTGGTGCCCCCTGTCATCATACTGTAATCACGTCAGCTAATAATTAAAAACTTGCGAGGCAGCTTGTTGAAAGTGGAGTCTTGCATGGAAAGCATATATGGCGAGTGTTTTTGCCTGTTTATCTGTTCGACTTTTATTACTGAGACATTTTTTACATGTAACATTTTCATTGTTCCAGCTGCATTGATCCATGTGATTCCTGATTAGAATAGCCAATATAATATTCTTTTGATCCGAGATTATAATAATAGTTAGCTAGTGTATAGAAGCGCTGAAAGTTTGCACCTTTTGGAGCTTCATTTAATTTTTAACATGAACCGCAGCTCAAGTTGTCTAAAAATTTAATGTACTATTGATATCACTTGCATTTTGTGTACATGCCTTTTGTTACTCTTCTCATTGAGTACACAGTGTAATAATAGAATAAATTAGCGAACAAGACAGTATTAGTTGTGAACAATTAAAAATCAGGTATATATTCAATGTGTATGTATGTTCCTTAAATGCATGTGCCAGCTTTTTTCACCAAAATACAGCCTGTTGGGCTAGTTCCCAGTTTCTTTTGGTACTACATTGGTAAACATATCCTATTTTATGGTTACGCTCTGAAGTGTGTGACAGTTCCCTGGAAGCAGTTTTTTACAAGCCACAAAAAGTTTTTGCAAGTGGTTACTATGGGATTGAAAACCCTTAACCGAACATAAATTCAAACACTTCGCCATTTTTAGTAGCAATTCTCTATGTAATAGTTAGAGCATAAGCGCTTGGGTACTGGTACATTTAGTGCACTGAAGCCCAAGGGCCCGAGGGCTTTGTGCACTTAATCCACCAGTACCTAAGCGGCGCATGCTCTAACTATTTTAGATCCCATTTACCCACGCCTGCCCAGTGTCCACTAGCAACTTTGTTTATCAGCATTTTCGGTGTCTAGCGAATTCTTCTGTGTTTCCGGCCCAAAATTAAAATTCAATTATAATTCCATTGAGGCACATGGCAAGTTTACTTTAGCATTGTAGCTGCCAGCTGTTATCTCCATATCTAACTCTACCTTGGGCTGCTCTGCAGTAAGCAGTAAAGCAGCTAGCTATGTTAAGGTAAATTTCTGCGGTATGAGCGGCTGCAGGAGAGCTATATGATAGGGCTGGTCCCTGGTCTCGTAAAGGTATGAGAGAGTAGTAGACCCTCCATATCTGGGCCTCACATAACCTGCTCCTTGCTTTATCCGGCCTATTCTATTAAACTAAAACTCAAAAATAGCAATACCCCAAGGGTGGTTAGTATGCACAGTTCATATACCTAAAGGCAAAAAATAGTGCACACTTACCAAGTTAGTACACCTAGTAACAATATAGCAACGGGTTCTAAATATATTTAATATTATATTATACAATAATATATTAAAATTATGGTGATAGTATAATAAAGTAATAAGCATTACTTCTACAATGTAATTAAAAAAATGCAATGGCCACACCCCCTAACTCCAGGTAAACCACACCCACCCTCTCACCTGATGGCACATCGTGGTGACCCTCTTTGCACCCATGTGTCCAGGCATGCGTTTGCCAGGCCATATTCTTCCTGGGTCTTGGCCTCCGCCAGTGGCTCCCATCTTACGATGTGTCTTGGTCACTCCATGGGATGCAGGCTGGCCCTTCATATTGTGCTTCTTCATCACACCTTGGAAACCTTTACCCATGCTGTTAAAATAAATAAAAATAAAAATAAATAAACAAGTACATTGTAGTTTTACCAATGGACGCTGAGAGCCAACAAAAATGTCATCAGGCTTACCTGAACATTGTTAACTGGTACTTTATGTCAGGCTTACCTGAACATTGTTAACTGGTACTTTATGTCAGGCTTACCTGAACATTGTTAACTGGTACTTTATGTCAGGCTTACCTGAACATTGTTAACTGGTACTTTATGTCAGGCTTACCTGAACATTGTTAACTGGTACTTTATGTCAGGCTTACCTGAAC
>WLWI01004833.1_pt1 | contig 11336 bp, 9 predicted proteins | sample 6701501 | NCBI WGS metagenome assembly WLWI01 (sample SAMN12718690, study PRJNA515312) | sponge metagenome | isolation source: marine sponge | host: Mycale hentscheli | place: New Zealand: South Island, Marlborough, Capsize Point | collected 2014-11-01
GGCCCCTTTTTATAGGCACATGCTACAACTCCAATACACGCACACTTGTACATCAATTAACACTTAAATACATGGCTCCTGTTCACATGCACAGCACACACAACACCACAAAGGTGACTCACACATTCACACAAACAAACTGTTCCATGTTCACAAACACAAAGGTGACACATACAGCCACACAAACACTGTTCACGACTTCTTCTTCTTCTTCTCTTTGCTCTTCGCCTTCTTCTCCTTGCTCTTATCCTTCCTCTCCAGCCCCACAGTCTACTACAAAGACCAAAAAAATAATGTATTTGGATAGTATCAATGAATATGCCAATATGTAGCTCATGGAAGTCGACATGTAAAGCTTGAGCATATCGGATATGCAACTCTTGCAATGAAATTGTAGACATTAACGCTGTCTTCATAAGAGAAGCTTAACATACAAGTGACACTCACCCCACCAGTAGTTTCAATGGGAAACTCCAAGCATTACGGTAAACCGCTGAGAATATAGTGTAATGCAAAATAACTGCGGGAAGTAAAGAAATTATTGACTCTCCTGAAAAAATGAGTCAAAACAAAAATTATTGTACATAAAAAGGACTTACATTTTGAGGCTGCTTTCAATCTTGGGGAGGCTGCCATCTTTGAGATCCTCTTTTTGTTTTGTGACAGAATGTCTGACAGACAAGCTGAGTACAGTAACGCTTTGTACATGCTGGCTTAGGTTTAGTCAAGAAACATTATTATGCATTTATTATGTATTTATAGACTCATTCTAATAGCAGAGAAGGATACAGTGTATTCAAAGTTCCCTACTCCTTTGATAAACAGGCTTGAAAAGCACTTTGTTCTGACTTCTTCAATTTTGGAAGGTTGGCAAAAAGATTTGCTGAACAGTTTTACAAAGTGGATATCTGAATTTTCTAGGTTAGTAGTAGTAGTTGTTGCTGTTTTTGTCTGTTGATATGAGTGTTACAATTAAAATCTCTAGTGAAGCCTTTTACAATATGATTTATTGTGTGCTGTGATATTAAGCATTACTTTGTATGACTTTTTAGTTTTTTTTATGTTTGTGTAGGACAGGACCATTTAAAGAAAGTGATGCTTTCATTGGATACCAAAAAGATACTCCTGCTTCTGTTATTTTTCACGCAACTAATCTTCTTCGAAAAGCTTGTACTTTTGTTAAATCATCCCATGTAAAGACAGTTCATTTATATTTGCAAAATATCATCATGCAATCTGGACTAGATATTGATCATGTACATCATATTAGTGAGGAATCAACTTTATGGACAGAAGCAGTAAGTATCCATTTATACTTCATTACCTAAAGACATTCAGTGAATGTGTTTAGCTAGCTTACTTTTCATATTTAAGTCGGTTTCACCTACTAAATGATATACATGAACCACCTAATATTTTTTTATTTCTTTCATGCGCCAATGTTTGCTGTGAATAACTGTAAGCAATGAAGCACTTACAATGTGAATCCTCAGTCTGCTATACTCGTAGCTAGTTATTAAATCATTTTTTTAATGACCAGGGGTCAATATAGCTGTGCAATGAAAACAGTAGAGGTAAATGCTGTCACTGTAAGAGAAACTAAACACGCAAAGACACTCACCAATAAAATTTACAATGAACTCCAATTCAATCAATGACTAGGGGCTTTCAATTTCCACTACAATTGAAGAGGCTATATCTACAGTAATGCGTACTTTTAGTTCGTGTGAGCTATTTAGTGATACGATATTTAAATGTGGGGACAACTTTATGTTTCCAGGAATAATTGTTAAAAATGATGCAAGTGATCACATTTTCTGTTTTAGACAGAAGTTTCAGCATGTAAGTGATATACTACAAACATTATGGTGAAATAAGATCATGTTGTGTTTACATAATTGGTGTGGAATATACTAGTGAAGTATTTACGCTTTGTAATCCTATTCCATTATGGATAATTGGATAAATATGACAACTTAAGCTATTTATCATTACGGTAAAAATGTAGATAATATGTGAAAAACAGGAGATTAACTATGTACATTCATTTAATAAAGTAATAGTGTTATGTTTTCTGTACAATAATTTAAAAAATTAAGTTAATAATTGTTATTTCAATTGTCTTCTTCATATTTGTAGGTGTTTCATTTAAGCCGGTATTTGCTATTGCAAACGGCTACTCCTGACTCCGTTTGTAGAATAAAGAACACTGTACTTAGTGACCAAGAAAATGACATTTATGACATATATTTTAATCAGCAGCATCATAGTTCTATGCAGAGCTTCATGTCATACTGCTTAGATGAAATGGACTCTAAACAGGGATTATTAATTCAAGTAAGATAAATTATAAGTCAACTTTTTTTTAATTCCTTGCATATGTGGTTTGAGTTAGGATATGTTGAACATAAATACAATGATTTTGTATATATTTGCTAAGTGTTATTGTAACAACTTCATTTGTTGTTGGTCCTTCAGGTCACTACTCATAGTCACCTACCATCCAGAGGAGACATTAATGACATGATGGATGAACTTAAAATTCATGGAACTCTTTTTTCTTTGCATTCTTTTGACACTGAACTAGATTTTTCAAATAAAGTAGGGTAAGGCATTTTTATACAAAGTATTTATTATGAAGAAGTTACTGGGAAACAGTTTTTGCTGATATGTTTGTGAGGAATGTTTGTGATTTGATGTTTTAATGAAACAGTGTGAACAAATATCCCTAATCAATTTTTATTACTCATTTTATACTTGCAATTTCCTTTGTTCTTAAGTGCTGTCATATTATGAGAGGGAAATCATCTTTCTTAAGTTCAATTGTTGTTTTCAGTAGTGGTCTTTTCTTACAGGTTTGATGGTTTTTATTTTATTTATAATACCTGTAAAAATTGTGTATTTAGAACATTCTTCAAGAAGCAAACTTCCATCATGAAAGACTGCCTTGTAATATTACAGTGTGATTCTGGTCACCTAAATGGCGAACTCATTGCCTGTGCTCGACATCGTATATATGATTTGCGAGCTAAAGCGGATGAGAGCCAGACTACTCATGTTTTATTTATTATTCATATTCCCAGGCAAATACCTTGCTCCCTGATTGGATATCAAGGAGAGCCTTGGATATCAGCTCATGTTGATGATCTTAAACCTTCTGAAGAGGGTATGGTTGAGCTCCATGAGGCAATTCGAGGAGTGCAAATGAGTGAATTGTTTATAGGTGGGAAATGGAATATAGATAGCAATTCTATACCTTATAGTACCCAAACAAGTGACAATACTAGTGCAGCAATAGAACAAAGAGTAGAAGTAGAAATGGAAGTCAACAGTCTGATAAACACATCCCACAGTATTGATTTAGAAAGTAAATCAAGTAATGACTGGGCTCAAACTATTGATGTGGCTATGAAAGACGACATCTTGTCCGAAACCATGGACTTATCAGTAGAAGATATTGAAGATATGAGTTTTGGTGATGAAAGTCAACCACTAGTGGAAAGAGAAAAATCCCAGGCAGGGAAGCCATCATTACTGCCTTTTCTACCTCAAGTCCAGAAAATGCCATTACCATCAGCAAATGAAAGTGAAGAACAGATTAAAATAGTGGACAATGTTTTTAGTGAAATGACGATTGCAAGACAAGTCTCTGAAGAAAATCATTTTTTTCAAGTAAATTATAAAAATCCACTCTTTAAAAGACTATATCGTTGTATTCAGCCTGCTGCCTCAAAATTGCAAGATTTCACCTTTAAACGGTCTACACAGAGAGTAGAGCTTTTAGTTCATTTAATTCCAAAATCTATACAGTATGATCCTGGTAAGTACATTCACTTACTCAATTTGCCGTAAGCAATGCATAAGTTTATATTCATAAATATTGTTCATTTGGATATGTAAGAATGTCTCCCCATAATATATAATTTAAATTGCTGACTACCAAAACCCATTTTCCTGCATTCACTTTAAATTTTACTTTTACGATGAGAATTATTCTGTTATTTGCGGTTTTGGTACCATACTTGCTTGCAAGTATGTTGCGTGATTACATTGTCTGGTGCTATCCTGCACTGCCTTAATGCAAGTCATTGAGGGTGTTATTTGCCATATACCCAGCAATGAAGAAAATGGCTGTTGTAATAAATAAGTTATATTCAAGGTTACCATAAGAATAATTACAACTAAATTGTGTCATTCTTGATAAATTAACTAACTTGAAAAAAGATAACTTGTAGTAATTCAAGTAATAAATTTTTCCCCTGTTTAGCTAATACAAAGAAACCTACAAAATTTAGTAAATTAAAATGTTTGGTTCTAATTGTTAAAGTTATGATTTACTTTAGCAATAATTGATGAAATACGCTGTGAAATGTTTTGCAGCAGATGAATCCTGTCAGCTTTCTTTAGAGTTAGTTATGTTTTCAAAACATCATACAATCCAAGGCCATATCTGGAGAAACAATTCTGGGTGGGCAGGGCAAACTTAAACTGTGTGGCATAAGGCTACAGTAAACTCAAGGATAATTTTGTCCTTTACTGTCTTCATCAATCAGTTCAATGGTGATAAAAAAAATTATCATAAAAAAACTCTATCTATCCATCTGTCTGCCTGTCTGTCCCTCAATCTATCTATAATATCTATTTATCTATATATCTATCGTATCTATCTATCTATCTGAACAATGGACTTTGTTTCTTTCATACTTGTATTATCCGACTTTAGTGGGGACTACATTCTCAACGTAGATTTATGGTAGCTACCGTACACATTATTACAAAAAATAACCCTTGTGGAAAAGTTTGATTAACTGGTCAAAGCTAAGGTGTTAGACTCTTAGTCCTCCGCCTGGGAAGCTAGCAGGTTGTACAGGCAACAGTAGATTGATTTCACATGCAAAAATCAATACAAAAATGAACAAAAGGATGGTATTGTAGCATATGATTTGTGAGTGTATACAAGTTATGAACAATAAGTTCATAAACAGGATAGACGGGAAGCAGTTGCATACTCTAATGTATTTTTGAGATGGAAAATGCCATATATAACTAACTATTCTCAGGAATGGGTGACTGCCCCAATGACCCCCTCTAATTATTGCGTAATATGTATGGATGTTTCTTTCATTGTGGATATGTATTGGCAGTAAAATTCAGCCACTTTTATAGGTTGATTGCTAGAGAGCTAGCTTTTTTGGATTTCTAACTAAAATTCCACACAAGAATTGCAACCCTTGCTACTACAAATAGTGTTTTTTATGAAATATGTGAAATTACATTTACATAATACCCAAGATCCCCAAAATATTTATCATTTGCTAAAATTAGAATAAGGATTTCATGATTAGTCATTTTGAGTTTTACTAATGGAATCGTTTATACCTTTTTAGATGATACACAGTTTCATGGTATACTAATTGAACACATTCATTCTCTACTCCAAGAAAGGGAAGATTATTATCATGAAAAGGATTGGATTACTCAAGAATCAATGAGCAGTAAAAATCTTTTGGTTGGTGGAACACTTGCTAATGCTCTTTTGAGAAAAATAGATCAAGCTGTGATCCATATATTGGCAGAAATACTTTCTATTGTGGACCGTAATTGTAACCTAAATTTGATCACTCCTAGTAATGAAAATATCCCTGTCTCAAAATTATGGTTAAATTTTTTTACAAATACTGAAGTTATGCAATTTCATTTTACTGACTTTGTAATAAGAGATGATCCTTTACCTGGTACTGGAGCACGGAAATTTGGTTCAGATTATGAGTGCCAGTTTCCATTTTCTTGGCTGGTATATGAAGTATTTCAAGGTTTATGGAACAATGTTAGAAGTACTGACAGTAAGTCAACTATTGCAGGTGAATTGTATTTATAATGTTACTTCTGAATAGATTTTAGTACACTGGAGAAGATTAAGCATCTAAGTGAAGTAGTTGAAGTTACTCCTATCGGAACAATTTTGCTTACTGTGGATGAATATTACATTGACGAATTTTATTTAAAATATTTGCATGATTTTGTCCGCATCATTCATCCTTGCTTAGAAAGTTACAGTAATTTTAAAGAAAGACAATATGAGGTTAGTTACTATTTGTTTAGCTAACACATTTATAAAGGTTTTTACTATAATAGCTGATATCAGAATCATTGGATTCTCTGCTTCGAAATGATGAGCTATGCAGTGTCGACGGCAATGTGACTCTAACTTATCGCATTGCTTCTTTGCATGTAATCTACCATAACTATCAGCCACAAATAATTTGGTTTGGTCAGCTTGTCTTACATAATCCTTCTTCAATGACTAAGTTGAGGATTGAAGATGTGCGGGAGAAGTCTGACATGGTAACTTATGTGATTAAATTTACCCCTTTAACATTGAGTCAATGCTCACTTTTGTGTAGGCCTTGCCCCTCAGAGTATTGGACAGAGCATTGGATTGTCTTTCCTTAGACATGGATAAGGATGATGAAGCAATAAATTATATTCCGTGGGCACAAGATATTGAAATTTCCCAGAATATTATCACTGCTATTCTTGAAATACCGACATCATATATGGAATTAAGAAAAAAATTGAGGTATTATTTATTAATATAGTATTTGGTGACAAAATAATTATTTTCATATTTTTCCTCCTTATAATGTCTGTTAGAATAAAGTGGCATGTAATAAAAGGATTGCAGCTATTTCTTGAGCATATACTGCTAAATCATCCTCAAATACCTGTGTATTATCTTAGAAGACTTCAATTAGTAAGTTTTAGGACTATTAGATGTATTCTATACAAGCAAACTAGCAGTAATAATGTGCTTTATGTTGCATCCCTTGGTCATTCATGAGTGTCCATGATTTCCCATATCAGAGGTATTAGTCACGTGAACTTTAATTAATATACTTATTTGGCAAGTGGATTCTTCTGCTACATTTATGTTGCACCAACTCAACTTGTGACACAGTATAGTCAACTGATAAAATTATCCAAGACATAGTAAGAAATACTAGATTGGCGTTAAGTGAAATTTAAAATATAGGTACTATATATATATATTATATATATATATATACTATATATGATACATGGATAAACTGTTCTTTTTTATCTTATTTCATTTATAAATTTGAAAGAATTGTTTTTGTTGTGGTAGTCTTCCTTACGTATTTCTCATGTCCACTTGATAAGGGTACATGAATATATTTATTAATTTATGTAGGTGCTTCAAAACAAAGCAGACTTCGCTCATGCAAGCACTCTTCGTAACGTTCATAAGCAGTTGACAATTCTAGAAAAAGATGTTAAGCATAAAAAGTAAATCAATTTTTAGTGTTAGTCTCCGTAATCACTATGTTGTTCTTATAGGTTTAAAGAAGTGCCTAATCTTGACCTTTTTTCAAAAAGCTGTTGTCAGTATTTTATGGAAGTGGTGTCAACTCTTTGCTTCAGTCATGATTCCTTTCCAGAGGCAGAACTTATTGAAATGTTAATGAATATTATATTTGTTAAAAATACAACACGAGATCTTGCTCCTCAATTAAAAACTATCAAAAATGATGATAAGCCAACAGTTCGATCATCACTCTTACAACTTCTATTGGATTACAAGTAAGGGTAGTACTAATTTGTTATTCATGTGATGAGTAATGTTTCTTTGATTAGTTCCACAGATACTAAAATTCATTTGGACAATTATTTTAAGAGCTCTAATCAAGTGCTTTCTGAAGGAAATGACCATCACCTCTGTCTATTATGTCTTCAGTGTTTTGAAGTAAGTGGGTTGTATTTTATTTTTCTTTCACATTAATTAATTACTAATGTTATTTTACTAGGATGCTCTTCACAAATCATATAACTTGCAAGATTTTGAAAAAAGAGCAGGAGATGTCTACATTATTTTAGATAAAGCTTATCAAGTTCTTGCCAATGAACAGCAAGTATCTATTGCCTATTTAGAGGCTGTGGCTACTGTTAAATTTGGACTGCAAGTGATTGTTCACCTACTACACTCTCAGTGTTATGGATCGGAGTCAAGTTCTGAATCTGTCTTTGACTTGCTTCATTTGGTACAGAAAATCTGTTTGGATCCCATTATAAATGTTACAGATGCTTCTTATGGAAAAGATGTTACGGGACCTGCTATTTATTTGGTCAAACTTCTTGTGAGAGAATTTGGTTCAGCAAGCCTTGTTAAAATTTCAAGTATCCACAAGTGGATAATTCCGGATTCTCTGAAATCTTCTCATCAGGTTGGTTTAATGAAATACTGAGAATGATGCCGTGTCAATTTTGGGTGTGTGTGTGTATATATATATATAATATATAGGAAAAAGTGCTGGATCCCTTTGTCATATATAATCAATCACTTGGATACTCTTCAATTCGTACTGATATCAAGGATGCTTACATGGGAAAACATCTTGATTTGTTGGAACAGAAACATAAGGTAATAGTATTATACATACACTTACTATTTCATGTATTATTTGAATGTATTTTGCTGTTTTATGGATAAGGACCTGACCATCAAAGAAGCTACCATGTTTTTGTTGTCACTATATCAGACAGTTACAATGGATTATTGCATTCACACTAAAACAATGGATGATGATGTAAGTGTTATGAATACTGCTTTTATGGATGTGATTTGACCACTTTGTTATTTTAATTGTTAGTTACGAACTTCATTTGACCAATACATACAAAATATGAAACCACTAAGAGCACCCATGCGACAGGCTGCACGTTGTTTTCTGACAAATGATCAAGGTGGTAACTTGGCACAAATGAGAATGACTCCAGCTCTACCATTGTCATACAAAAGCTTAAGTGCTATTGTGATTCATGCCAGTGCAGTTATTCTCTGTAATTCTCAATATCCTATTCTTCTTCCATTCGCAAATATGATTTTGAATCCAGCTACTCTTGCAGTGAGTTAATACTTCAAGTATTCTATATTCTGTACCACTTGTTGACTACTTGTGTTTTGTTGAACAGAATGCATATCTTCCATCTATGTCTGAGGATCCTTTATTTGAAGTTAAAAAAGCAGGAGGAAGAGGAAAATTTTACAGTTAGTAATTTGTTTGTTTTTTGTATGTATATCTGTTGTGCAACCTCTCCTTTTTTTTTTTTTTTTTTTTCCTTCTTTTTGCGAAAGTTTTTTTTGAGCTTTTTAGTTCAAAGTTTTATTTTAAGAGAAATACAAAATGAAATTCTAAATATATAAATATATGCTTTATTCTAGTAACGCTACATGTACCTGATTTAAAGTCAGTTAAGTTTATTTTTATTTACACGTCACTCAACTTTGACTTTCAAATTTAATAAGTAAATTATTGATCATTATCTAAGGTAATTTAATGGGTCTAATTTATAATTATTCCTGCCATATGTTATTTCCAGCTTGTCCCAATGGCCATGAATATTTTGTGGGAGAAGTAAGTTTTGTTATTGTTTTTGTTTTACTATTATGAATCATTTATCTCTTTCTGACAATACTTTTAGGAGACTCTGTAATTATTTTGCAAAAATAAAGTCACAAAAATGATATAACTTTTTTTCTTAGTGTGGAGAACCCACGATGGAAAGTTTCTGTAATGTTTGCAAAGCACGTATAGGTGGAACAGATCATGATCTCAGAACAGATAACAGAGATGCAAGAACGTAAGTAATACCCTCAAACCAACATATTGATGAGTATCCTGTGACATATTAGGAACAATACAACACAAATGGGCCATGACCTAGGGGATCCATCTTCTAGAACTGGTGCTGTGGGGTCTGAGAGATATCTGTCTCCATCTGCTGTTTGTATTGTCAGAGCTATTATGCATTCATCTTTTCTGTGGTGTTCATGCCACTATGAGGATTGCATTGGAGATTTGGCAAGGATAGTAAAGCCACCTGTTCCTCCTCAGCATCTTTCTGAGTTTTTCTGGAGACACTTAGAACAAGATATAAGACAACTTTCTGTTGCTACTGGTAAAAGCATAGATGATGCTACTCTACTTGTTCATCTGGTGCTAAAAGATTTGTTGACAAAAGATCCTCCTACAGGTAATTTTGCAGAAATATTATTGAAAATAATTGTATTTTAGCAGTATAAAGTGTTAGTTGTTCGTGTGTGTGTGTGTGTGTGCATGCGTGTGTGTGTGTGTGTGTGTGTGTGTGGAAAAGTATAATAATTTTTTTTAAACTCCTTTGATACAGTTATATTTGTTATGGATTCTAGATGGTACCATCAGCACAGTTAATTCCTTGCTAGCTACGAATGCAAGACAGGAGTGGGAAACAATTTTCACTCATCATTATATTTCTCCACTATTGGAAAGCACTCAAGACATTTTAAATGAAGCTATTGATAACATTGCTAAGGATGATGAACAAGGTTGGCTTTATTAATTAAGTTGTTTCAAATATCCTTGGTGTCATGGGTTAGTATGGGTGGAATGTATGTAGTCTTCCTTATTCTTTAGTACATTATTTGATGCTGTTAACAAATAGCCTATAAATGAATTGACAAGGGATGATACAATAGTGACACTGTTTTGTGTGTCATACAGTTTACAAAGAGATGCTAAATGAAAGCCCTGGTCAAGTATTTAAAAATTTGTTTCTGTACTTATAACATTGGTTTCAAAAGATTTTTTTTTATCTAGAGTATTATTTAAAGGTTGAATCAAGTGGTATTTATATAAGAAAATAGATTCTTTTTGTTTTGTTTTGTTGTTGTTGTTGTTGTTTTCAGACAAGGCCAGCTACACTTTTATTTCATAATTTTTTTTTCTCTTCCTTATAGGACATGATCAATTGTTTTATATTGTTCATGAAAAAGTGAAGGTGCAAAGTGAAGGCTTGGGTCCACATTTATGGACATACAGACAACAGATATCTCTGGAACATCTACGATTAAATTTAAAAGAGGAAACACTGAAGAATAGTTATCCTATTCTATATGCATTTTTGCAAGTGGTAAGTTACAGTACTTTATAATATATTGTTTGTACAATCACTCTAAATGTAATATTAGCTTGGTGTTGTTTTTACATATTGGATCTCAAATGAGTTTATGCACAGGAAAGTTAGGCACAGTGTGGGCCCGTCAAAAAAGTTTTTTTTCCCTTACACTGTTGTCAGCGTCCAGGTATTGAGCTCTCCTAGTTTTGAAGCTGTAGCATGCTTTGTGCCGGATTATCCTGTGCACAGTCATAACTATAGGAATAAAATATACAACTTTTTCATCTTGTATTTTGTTTTTGTTTTTCAAGGAACCCAAATTACGGGCTACCCAGTACCTTCCAAATATTGTTAAACTGCAACAAAGTTTGTTTGACAAATTT
>WLWI01004834.1_pt1 | contig 11333 bp, 9 predicted proteins | sample 6701501 | NCBI WGS metagenome assembly WLWI01 (sample SAMN12718690, study PRJNA515312) | sponge metagenome | isolation source: marine sponge | host: Mycale hentscheli | place: New Zealand: South Island, Marlborough, Capsize Point | collected 2014-11-01
CCTAGGAAGTGTGTAGACACCGGGATGGGGCTAGAAAGAATCTGTTCTGTGATCCAGGGCAAAGTCAGTAACTATGACACTGATCTCTTCGTGCCCATTTTTCGTGCTATAGAGAAAGTAAGTCATTTCTAAAAACAATTACACTTTCTTTTTTATCATAAAATATGCATGTTTCCCCTGGTCTCTCCCAGTCTGAGAAATAGCTGTTGGTCAGCATGGGCTGGGTTACGTTCTTAGCAATAGGGTTGGTATGTCTACGACACATGTTCTAGACAACTTTAAACAGCTCTAAGTAGATAGCGTGAAGGATGTATGTAGCTGAACTGCAGACAACTAATCGCAGAATGATTTCTCCAAACTTTGTTGACGTCTCAATGCCAGGGCAACGTGATAGAAATTGTGTAGAATACTATGAAGTTATGAGGTTTGGTAGAATTGAGACAGGCTAAAAGGTTGGGGCTATGGATATAGTCTCTTATTATTGCACACTTGTCAACGAACACGTATGAATTAAAGAATAAGGAGGCCACATTTTAAAAATATTTGTTGTATCCTACTTCTCATGAACTTCCACGCAAATGTTTACTGCAAACAATTTGAAATAGAAAGATGCAATTCTACTCGAGTAACAGACATGCATTTGAAACACTTCAAGGAGCATGTGCGGAGGGAGGGAGGGAGGGAGGTAACTCCTGTGGCTGCACTGGTGACAAACAAGACTGGTCAAGTGCAAATGAACATGTGCATATGTTGCTTGGAGGATGCGGTCAGTGCTGCTGTAGTCACAGGTAGGGCAGTGCTGAAGGTAGGAGGACATTGCTGCTGTAGTCACAGGTAGGGCAGTGCTGAAGGTAGGAGGACATTGCTGCTGTAGTCACAGGTAGGGCAGTGCTGAAGGTAGGTGGACATTGCTGCTGTAGTCACAGGTAGGGCAGTGCTGAAGGTAGGAGGACATTGCTGCTGTAGTCACAGGTAGGGCAGTGCTGAAGGTAGGAGGACATTGCTGCTGTAGTCACAGGTAGGGCAGTGCTGAAGGTAGGTGGACATTGCTGCTGTAGTCACAGGTAAGGCAGTGCTAATGTAGACAAGCTACTTCTGATTGTAGTAAAGAAGATATTGAATCTCTGCAAATTAATTCTTGACATTTTAAATATGTGCTTTCTCTGTAAGCAGAGAAAAATATTGGCTGGTATGAACCATGCCCCTCTTATTAACTGAATTATTATCCTTAGTGATGAGGTCGCTATAGATATAGTGGTATACATTACAGTCTAGTTTAGAGATACATTCAGTGATATGCCTGCCATTCATTGGTGGCTAATTTTAGAAAAGGAGGTAAATGTGTTCTGCGATGTAGTTGAGTTTTGATAGTGTAAATACCAGATGAACGTAAGGTTTCCTCTGTGCACAACTGATCTCAGTGCATTGACCACTCTAAATATTTACGCACACCTGCATTGCCACTTTTGGTCGATCAACCAGGATATTCTATGTGTGTGTGGGTTTCCCCATACTTCAGGAATGGACTGCCATTTGTTGAATGTATTTCATTGTGTGATGGGGCCAACAGGAAGGCCAGAATCAGTACGATATGGGGAAACGGAAACGTGACTCCTGACAATGCAGCCCATCAGATGAGAGTGTGAGGGTACACAGAAGATGTTGAAGTTCTTGTTTGCTGTTGGTATGTCTATATGTACTGTTAGTTATGGGTCTAATTTTTCTGGCAATACACCCATTTACTTATTTGCTACTTTTTTCAGCCTCAGATTACCATTAGGTGATATAGTGGTTTCCTTGCTTGGGTGAGAAGATAAAATATGTCTGTCTCGTAGGAAGCAGCCTATAGTAGGTGTTGTTCCATCATGGCCGGACCAGGTGCGGCATATGTGGCATTCCTCCTTTAATAAGCCACGTGCTGAACAGCATTTCAATTGTTTCCCTTCTTACTGAAGATTGTTAAGGTAAGAAATGGTGATAAACCATTTCTCCCTCACTTAGTAGTCTTTTTCACTATCTACTGACATTGTAAACAGACAAAAAAGAAAAAGAAGGAGGAATGACATATGTCTAGGAAACCATCCAATTGGAATTGAATACGATACATCAATGGTCAATGTAATATGGACAATTCCATACTTTAATTACACGTGCATCTCATTCCACTGAGTACTTGTGAAGTTCTTTATTTTACCACAGGATATGGTTAGTTTCTATGGAAACAATGTATCTACTTCACTGGTTAACCTTCTATATTTAGCTCAATTAATTTTTCTGTGCTTCTAAAGCAGTTTCAAACCCTATAAATTATTAATTATTTTGATGAATGCAGTTTGTCAACATCATAAGACGAGCGAGCAATTGTGCACAAGTATTTAAACAAGTCACAACTCTATACATAAGTAACAATAACTCTATACATAGTAACAATAACTCTACATAGTAACAATAACTCTATACATAGTAACAATAACTCTATACATAGTAACAATAAGGCTACATTCAGTTAGTTTGCCTGAAGTTAATGTCTTAGATCCTGTTGGCCTAAGTTTAGAAGGCATCATTCAGTCTATTTAGTCCTAAAAGTGATTACAAGTAGTAGTAATAGCTTCATCTAAATGACCTGTGTTCCTGACAAAAAGCATAGCTACTTAAAAAACGGCTGAATTTTTAAATGACACATGGTAAGGGGTTTAAATTCCACAGTGAAAAAAATAAAAATAAAAAGTTAACATGCATTTCTAAAGAATTACCGCACAGTTTATAATTACACCCCTAGCAAAAATCCTGTATGAATCCATGCTAAGAATAAAGAATAAAGAATTCCAACCTGAGGTGTTTATTATCATCACTACCATCATCATCACCACCATCATCATCACCATCATCATCACCATCTTCATTATCACCACCATCATCATCATCATCATCATCATCATCATCATCACTACCACCATCATCATCATCATCATCATCATCATCACTACCACCATCATCATCACCATCATCATCACCATCTTCATTATCACCACCATCATCATCATCATCATTATCATCACCATCATCATCACCACCATCATCATCACCATCATCATCACCATCTTCATCACCACCATCATCACCATCATCATCACTACCATCATCATCACCACCATCATCATCACCATCATCATCACCACCATCATCATCATCATCACCACCACCATCATCTTCATCACCATCATCATCTTCATCACCATCATCATCACCATCTTCATCACCACCATCATCACCATCATCATCACTACCATCATCATCACTACCATCATCATCACCACCTTCATTATCACCACCATCATCATCATCATCATCATCATCATCATCACTACCACCATCATCATCACCATCATCATCATCATCACCACCATCATCATCATCATCATCATCACCATCATCATCACCACCATCATCATCACCATCATCATCATCACCATCATCATCACCACCATCATCATCATCATCACCACCATCATCATCATCATCATCATCGTCATCATCATCATCATCATCACCATCATCATCATCATCATCATCATCATCATCACCACCACCATCATCATCATCACCATCATCATCATCATTACTATTATGATTATTATGGGCAAGCAAGTGAAGCTTTCAACAATATATACGTACTTATGAAACTAAGGTTATAATCAATCCCTGTGTACAATAATAATAATAATAATAATAATTGGCGAGCGAGCGAGACACTATGTAGTGGTGTCAAATTGAGAATTGGGGATATTGTTTGTATATAATATGTGTGTGGACGTATGTATGTCATTTTGTACTTTGACCCTCACATTTTCATGTTTGCTTGGTGGTCAATCCCGTTTCCATATTCCACTAAACGGAATCCTTCAGTTTAGCGACCCTTACCCATATCATCAATTATTTACCCCTTTGAATTAAGTTGTGTCTGACATTTCTGATTTTTTGCGAATGCAGTTGTGTCTTACAAACTTACGAGTTCATTTTCTATTTGAATTAGCGGCGGCGATAAGTTATCTTGGATAATGTGCTGTTTGTCATAGTTTATAGCCGTATGCAACAGTATTGTTCTTACTTGAAAATCCATTGTACTATAGTCAAAGTCACGAAAAAGTAAGTTTTGTTTTTATGGTGTATCCAGTCAACAAGTGTGTGTGACCATTTAGGGGATTTGTAGTTGCAAAACCCGTTTAGCCACATGACAAGGTGATGTCACGACTATGCAACAAATTGTCAGACAAAACTATTATGAATTGATATTGAAAGACCAGAACCAGACAGTCTTGATTTTTCAAAAATGTTGGACTTTTTTTTTTTTAATAAACTTACAGTAGAGCAATTAAGATATACTTTTTCATACTTATACTGGTCATTAATTTTTTTTTCATTAAATTTTTCAGTCAGGGTAAAAAAAAAAATGTAGGGGGGAGGGGCCTCACCTAGCAGTACCGACTAAACAATTAGGTCTGTCTAATCAAAGGGGTTATCTTTACTACAAGGATTGCTAATGTCTGCAGGGCGAAATTTGAATTATTATTTCTGGAATAAGAATTCAGGTTATTTTAAATCTGTCATTTTTCAGTATTCAGGATGACTGATGAACAGACAGAAGATTTGCAACTTTCTTGAAGTGACTATTGTAACTTTCCTTCACATGTGGACTGAAGGCTAATAAACTTCAAAGAATGGCAATGTTAGGTGACCAGTGGGAGCAATGTTAGGTGACCAGTGTGAGCAATGTTAGGTGACCAGTGTGAGCAATGTTAGGTGACCAGTGTGAGCAATGTTAGGTGACCAGTGTGAGCAATGTTAGGTGACCAGTGTGAGTGACTTCATACAATGCTTTCCTGATCTCTTAGTAACCAGCCTGAATGGGCAGACACTGGCCTACATTTTCAAGAATATAGATTATTAAAAACAATTTTTTTTACTAGTAATTTGACCTGGTTTAAGATTGCCTAAAATAGTGTTGTTGTTTCTCACTGTGTTCCTGGTTTCAGAAAGATGTTAAAATTGAATATCTCTACTTAGCTAGTCCCTAAAGTGATCTCACATCTTCTCAATTGTTTTACTCACTTGTCAAGTCTGGTTTCAGGAAGTGTGTAACTCTGAAGCCTTCAAGTGGTTTATGTCATTCTTTACTCTTTCCTCCTCTATCAACATCAAAGCCTGCACTTGAATGATTTTGAAACTGGCTTGGAATGCTTGCACAGAGGGAGGGGTTTCCCCCCAATTTTTATCATTGTCTCAAACTGACTCAATGTATGAATTTTAGCAAGCAAAGAAGTGATGATACGTTAAATTAGGGAGAATGATGGTGCATAGAAACAATGGTGGTGCATTGGACCAGACATTGCTTCTCTTTAGTAACACTGCACTCCAGCCTCACATGCTCTAGTGATCGGAAATTGTTTTTGTTTTTGTTTTTAATGTGTGATGGATATTTCTGTTGACATCCAGTCTGAAAGCATCACAGTACGCAGGCCTTTGTTTATAACAATCTAATTGCTGTAATTTATTTGGCAACACTGTAGTAAGTTAACAAAACACCTGCTACCTTTCCTATCTATCACCAGTCCCTTGAAGCGGGCCAGTAGCTAATAGCAACGAGACCTTGGCGTTGTTTGCCCACAATGAAACCATCCTGTTCATTTCTAATCATTGGTAGTTGCATAGTTTCAGAGGTACAGGTCACGTATAATTCTTGCCAATGGTTGAACACACAACCTTGTTGATATCATAGTTTATTGTCTACCACCAAGGAAAACAAAGCATAAAAACGACAACAAAGGAACCTAGCAGCTGGTGGGATGCCAGGGGTGCAATATTCCCTTATGACTGGTGTAATAGCCACTTGTGCATGCCATGAAGTGAGAACAGAGAGATTCCTGAGTCCCTGCAACAATAGTGGTGCAGAAAAGAAGATGATCAAATGAGAAGACATTGAGGTGGAAGACTGGGGATCAGCCAGTCCAGCCTAGGGGGGAACCTCTTGATTGGGCTGGGAGGAAGTGATCTAGAGGCTACTGGAATTGAATATACTTTAATGATTTGTGAGAGCAAATATTATTCTTCTCTGGGAGATAGATTACTTCACTATTTTTTTTTTTTGTTATTCATTCTTTCATTTACTTAATTTATTTAGTCACTAGCTCCAAAAATTTTCAATTACGCAGCGGTAGGTTCTTGATTTTTCACAGACACTTAAACTCGCCGAAATCATTGGCGGGGTCCTACCTGTTGGCATTTATTATCCTCCCCTGTGGCATTTAGAACCCTAGCTTGTGACATTTAGTACCCTAGCTCACTCCACCTTCTCTATTGTTTGGAATAGCTACTTGACATTTCTGACACATTTGTATAATATTCAAAATTTTAGGTATATAACAAAGGAATATTTTTATTTTTAAAATACTGATATTAAAATAAAGTGATGAGTATCTACAACTGATTAAATAAGTTACAACATCTAATGACATTCGAAATTCTGAGAACTGTATGCCAGACACAAGATGAAGAAGTGAATTTGCTCTCCGTTTTGTTTTCTTACTTGGGTAGATATTTCTTTCAGGGGTGTAACTTCCGAGGTAACTTCTCCGCTCAGTAGAAATGTGTGCACACCATTGTTGCCATACATTGACATAGTATTTTGTGTCAGCCATGGTCTTAGAAGGTATAGCACTAAGCTTGGCCTTCATAACCTCATCCTCGTTTTTCCTGGGAGCAAATGTTCTCTTTTGTCGCTTTGTTGGAGGCTCCAAGTTATAGCCGTGTGAACAGTCCAGGAATGAGTCCATATTGTCTTCCATTAATCAAGTTAGCCTGAGAAGTGGTGGAACGGCTGTATCACCTAGCTAGCTTCTTTTTTTTTAGTGACTAAATCAGTTAGACAGAGGCACCAAGGAAACTACCGGATTTAGGAAACGCCTCAGGCCCCTAGTAGCACCCTCGCTTCGCTCGGGATGCTACAGCTCAGGGCCTTCGGGATTCCTAAATCCGGTAGTTTCCTCGGTGCCTCTGTCTAACTTATATTTAGTGTAGGTAAGGTCTGTAGTAAAATCTCTCTCCCATTAAGATTTCCATTGATGTATAGTATTGATAAAATAATCCTGAGGGGTTTTCCCCCATACATAATATATTGCCTTGAACAAACGTTGTGGAATGAAGGTAGCATGCACAGTGTGTGAGTCAGCTCAGTGAGTTGCTGGTAGAATTCTAATAATTGCCATGTAATAATAGAACCGTGAGCTTGCATACAATGAGTTGTTGTTTTTGTTGTTCGTTCCTAAATGCTCTTTCTTTCTTTATTATTATTATTATTTTTCTTCTCACCGCATACAATTGCTGTAGAGGTATATCATAGCTGGTTGCTATGGAGTGCACTATGAGTCCTACGTGTGTGTGTGTGTATGTGTGTGTGTGTGTGTGTGTGTGTGTGTGTGTGTGTGTGTGTGTGTGTGTGTGTGTGTGTGTGTACAGGTAGCTGGAGTGCACCCATACAGTGGTAAGGTTGGTGATGCAGATGAAGGAGGTATTGACATGGCCTACAGAGTTGTGGCTGATCATATCCGCACTCTGACAATAGCTATCAGTGATGGTGGCCGACCTGACTCAACTGGCAGAGGGTAAGCACTGCTCCACTTCAATGCATGAACTCAGCTGTTTAATATATACTAGTCCTGGGACTGAATAATAATAAAAATTTCATGTCATAGTAATTAAAAATTAGATCAGCTGCATTTGCTTGAATACACTGCATATATATTTAAGATATTCAACATGTGACTATGTTTAGATCATTGTTGATAAATGGATTAATTAATTGATTAATTAGTTATAGACATAGCAGTAGCATCTGTAACTGGTGGGTGTGGTTGTACTTAATAATATTTGGCTAAGTAATAATTTTGATCCACAAAATTGGTAAATACAATTTTTAAGATGTTGATATACATAATTGTTAAAGAATGTAGGTGGGTCCAAACCACCCTTCCTTCCTTGACCTCTTAGAACAATTTCAGAACAAACCAGTTGAGAAACTTGTCGAGATTCCTTCGCCTCAAATAGATTACTTTACACTGGAATGCCTGCCTTCCATTCACCCACTCAGTCCTGCACATCTGCTGCAAGTTTTAACTCTCCATCTTTATTTTACAAGGTTTCCTTATAGCCTGAGGACACTTGTTTACCATCTGCCCTCAGGGAATAGTAATTGATACTCCATTTTTACACCTTGTAATTACTATATTTTTATGGTAATTACTATATTTTTATGAGCGGTTAAGGTTTGGTCAATTTAGACAGCACAGAGAGGAACAAGTGAAGAAAAAACAACTATCAATCCAGGGCAGCTGCTAATGGCAGCTCTGACCAAATTTAGATATTGCAATCTCCTCCATCCAGAAGAACTTGCTATCAGAGAACTTAATGAATTAGTCTGGTGGGATATATGACTTGGCTGGTGGAGTACTCGAGATTGTGGGTGTGGCATATGAGTTAGTGTGAGGGTTATGAATTAATCGAGTTTGTAGGGTACATCATTAGAATACCGAGTCATTAGTGTACAGAACTGGGAGGGGGAATGGGCGGGGTACTCAATGTGCATACACGAATAAGCAGGCAAACAAAAATAGCAGCGGAGTGGTTGCAGAATAGAATGAGTGAGTGAATATTGCTATATAGGCAATGGCTACACATTGGAGTTGAACCAAGCCACCATTTCACTTGCATATTCTGTTGTGCTAATCTGCTAGCATGAAAGAACAATGTACTTGAAAGATATTTTTCAGAACAAATTTCAGGGAGGTAGAATCAATGTTTTTGAAATGTCATGTGGAAAGGAGTGTCATTTCTGTATGATGAAAATTCGTGGAGAAATGTCTCCATGAAGGTCCCAATAAGTATCCCTGGCAGGAGTAATTTAATGCTAGGTTCTATCCTTTCAAACTGTACTTTCCTATCTCAAGAACATATACATGTATATACATACCTCTTAGCTTCTAAGACACTTTATGGTCCGTCCATACCTAACTTCCTCCTCCTATGTTTGTCCAAGCTTATAATATGCTCTTAATAGATAATACAATCAAGCAGCCATTGAAATAACCCCACCACGTAAATTGCATAATTAAATTTAATTTCAGGAGATATGTAAATATAGGGTCATTTCTATGAACTGGTATCAATCAATCCACAATTAATTTATACTCCATTTCATAGAAACCAGCTACAAAAATTACATTTTTATTAAAAAATGAATATTAGCTTTCAGATGTCGTACAGTGATGAGGCCCTTTCACGGGGCAACTTCTGAAAGAGAAATTAAATATACATTTATTTGCATATATGTTGAAATATGCTGTCTAAGGAGGCAATTGAATAGCTCTGTAGCAATGACACTGATCTGTCTGACGAACATACTCCAGAGGGCATTACAGAAATACAGAATTGTATTGAGGTGGAAACAAACTATTTGAGTGGCCGGCCACATTTTAACCACCAGAAGGTACATGCCCAGTTTGGACATATTCCCGTGCTTGTCAGCATTAGAAGTTGCAGCATGACATTTTTCAGATGTTGTGTGCTCAAATGAATAGCATTCATGTAATCATACCAGGAAGGAAAAAAGTACAGGAATTACTACATATTATTGGAAGCTCCTAGAATTCATTAAAATTTTGAGAAATGTGGGATAACCAGAATGCCATATGCACTTTGCCCGTGACTGAGTTAGTAAGTTTTGATATCCAATATTTGATAAAGAGAGGTCAGACACACATAAACTGTAGGAACTTCCTCCGCTGGAATGATGTGTGCATACAAACATTGTTGATGTTCTGTGTTGTATGTGCTATCCCTCAGGGCATTTAATTCCAGCTGAGGCCGGGTCAATGAAGACAATGATCTTGTTGGCAGCTTATGCTAATCAAGATGAGATCAAAATTCACAGTTGACAATATCACAGTGTATCGTGTGCCGATGAGGTGAAGGTAACACCTGATATCATCAATGGCGGTGTTTGCTGGCTTTAATAACCCCTGAGGCGATTAATGAGGTGTGGGTGAAAGATAAACGACAACACATTTGACAGTGGAGGTATCCAGGGTTTGTTATTGCTCTGTCAGTGTGTAATATGACTGTGAGAATGGTATTTCCTAGGAGTATCCATGCCCTGAGTTTTGCAGGTGTGTGTTTCTTCAAGTGTTTTCACTACTTTGACCTCCTGTTTGACCTCCTGTTTGACCTCCTGTGTTCAATATATTCTCCTCCACAAAATAGTTTGTAGAAAAAAAATAAACTTCCAGCAGTCAGCGTGAGCTCATGAGCTATACTTTACCATGTGTAGCCTGAGGCATGCAGCCAGTGAGAACCATTACATGTGTATCCTGAGGCATGCAGCCAGTGAGAACCATTACATGTGTAGCCTGAGGCATGCAGCCAGTGAGAACCATTACATGTGTATCCTGAGGCATGCAGCCAGTGAGAACCATTACATTTGGTGCATTGATTGAAGTTGTAATGGTTTATTAATTTGTCTCTGTACTGATAAACTGATATGCATAATGTTTACACTGGGGCTGTGAGTGAGCCGGATCATCTGTGCCATGTCTGATCATATTGAATCTAGATGTTAGACCATCAATTCAAAGAGAACTCCGTAGGAGTGTTAGGACTGTCATAATATAGCTGGTCTGTTGTTGCTGTTGTCTGAGATATTTATCCTCCTTAATTCCATCCTCATAATTAATGTTCCTCGCTCTTAACTCTGATGATGTGTAGTTCTGGAGTGTCTGCACTATATACGTTGCTGCAGTTGTTGTTGTTGTTGTACTTTAAATAAGAATGTTGAAAGTAAATCATTCTGATGTGCTTTATTTAGATATGTGATACGTCGTATTTTGAGGAGAGGAATTCGTTATTCTACAGAGAAGTTGGGTGTGGCTCCTGGAGTGTTTGCCAGCCTGGTCAACACTGTGGTGGAAATACTGGTAAGGGAATGTCTTCACTGACAGCAACTTATGTATGTGTGTGTGTGTACATTGTATGTATGCGTGTGTGTATGCATGTATGCGTGTGTATTTATGTATATATGTTACAGACCAATTACAAACTTGGACTGTTTTAAAATGGTCTAGCCATTTTAAAACGGGCCAGACAGTTTTAAAATGGGCCAGACCATTTCCAAACCTCAGACTGTTTTAAAACAGGCCAGACCATTTAAAAAAACAGGCCAGACCACTGGCCAGACTATTTTAGAACAGGCTGGTCAAATTATTCAAACCATTTCGAAGGGTGTCAAA
>WLWI01004835.1_pt1 | contig 11333 bp, 9 predicted proteins | sample 6701501 | NCBI WGS metagenome assembly WLWI01 (sample SAMN12718690, study PRJNA515312) | sponge metagenome | isolation source: marine sponge | host: Mycale hentscheli | place: New Zealand: South Island, Marlborough, Capsize Point | collected 2014-11-01
ATCAGTTATACACTTTGACAAGTAAAAAAAAACACTTTACTAGCTATAATTGAAAACATTTTTTCTTAAAATAGCTAATTGCAATTTTTTTCTTGTAAAGAGTTTGATGAGTTTCCAATGCTGATAGTGAAATATCAAACAGCATGTCAATCTTCATCTCCTCTCAAGAACATAGGATTAGTCTCTAATATAATGGAAATGTTGCGACAATGTATACTATGACATGTGGCGAAGTATGCTTATGGTAAAAAAATAATATCAAACTAGTTTGTGACAATTTTTGTGTCAGTGTGGTATCATATGAATTAACTCCATCATCATACTGGTATTTCATTATAGAGATCATGTATATTACATCCTGCATTTCCTGGTTCACTTCCTGAGTGGTGTATCATTATAGAATTGATTCAAATTTTCTACATAATAGCTATTTGTGTAAGGATGTGCATTAGTATACAAGTACTTTATAAACATATGAGTGATAAAAAAGGTTTGTAGTCAGAGAACAAAAGATAAATCAGTGTCTTTGTCGTGGAAAATAACATTGAATATTGGTTAAAGAAAAATTTCAATGTGTAAAGCTTACAAAATTATGTATGCATTATAATTCAAAATTTATTACTATGACAATCACTTTATAATTGGTTCCTTTATTTCTTTGCTCCATAACTTACTGTCTATGTTGTTTTAGCATGTTTACAGTCTGGAAGCAACTACTTTCATATTGTCAGTTGAGATTGATTTGATATGCTGCCAAGTTTTAAGGTTATACTTGTAGTCATAAGTGAAAAAATATAGCAAGTAAGTGATTAAATTTTTATAATTAATGAAGATAATTAAAGCAAATGTTATAATTATCTTGCTAATAAAACCATGTTAATCCTTTCACAGTATCTTGTCCTTCGCGCTTCTTTGATCATACAACTAGAACTGAGAATATAAGTCAGAATTAGCACAAAACTTGAAAATAGTAAACAGAGCTAGTTTATATGTGCCATTGTGTTTTAGTATGTTATAACTTACTTTCTCTACAGCACGTTTCAAACGGATTATGTCTTCTTAAGAGTAAACTCTATACGTTACAATCAAAATATTATCTTAAGGTCACAATTACATTTTTATTGTACCTATGATGTGCATTAAAGCCAATTAGAATACACCACTGTGTATGTGGCTAATACTGACTCTTACAACTATTATTTTTGTAAACCTTATAAGCAGCAATATTTAATTGTCCGATAAACAGACTTGAACACACCATCATTGTAGATAAGTTGATAAATTTGAACATTGCTTTGATATTTCTTACCTAGCAAATTACAGATACATATTGTCTCAATCTCCTCATTCCTACCTCTCCTTTCTCTTATCTTCTTGCTCACCATACTTTTCTTCATTGAACATTCCGTTTCCCTATCTCCTCATCTAACACACTTTCTTCATACATCTCCATACTTGAAACTCCTTCTTTCTCCACCTCTTGTCCCTTTAATACATTGTCTCATTTATCATTCAACCCTCTTCCTTCCATCTGTTCATTCACTTTTTTTCACAAATATAGTAGATATACTTCTGAATTACTTCCCTCTTGTTACTCCCTGCATTTGTATCTCCAAACTTCATGCAGTAATCTCAATCAGCATACTAATTATATACTGCATATTGTATATTGCAAACACATTGTATATAAATTTATGTTGTATAGCAAAAAATCATATTGAAACCCCTCAATTTATTTCAAGAATCAAGAATTTAACCACTCATACATTTTTTGATCCAGTATAGCCAATATTGCTTAGTTTATGCTTTCACAGCATCAACACAATGCAACTGAAACATATACAAACCCAAACTACTGTTTGGGTGTTTGACAAACAGCATTTAAGAATGGCGAAATATTTTAGGAGAACTTTTATGATTAAAAAACTAATCTAAGATCATGCTATAGGAAATCACTGTGCAAAGTTTTAATTGATGAATTGTTTAAGGGAAAAACTATGATTCAGTTTATACCAATAGCAAAATACTTTTTGCAGAATAAACTATTGTACAATGTCCTTCAGTAATGTGTTCATTTAAGTAGGTTGTACTGAAAACTTCACTACATTTTATATGGTAGCTAGTTGTAACTTATTTGCTATGTGTTTGTTGAATAAGCTGTCACATTCTTTGCCATTATCATAAACATACAGAGCTACGCATAAATTATATGTAATTTTTTAAGCTTAGTTTATGCTTCAACTAATTCACATTAGTTAGCTAATCGTACTAACGATGACATTATTGTTTCTATGATAAACTTACTATAAACACACCAAATATTTGATAAATTAACAAAAACAAAGCAAGGAAGTTATTGTTACAAAAGATCAACCATAGTTTTATTGTACACTTTCATACAGTGGGACTGAACTAGACTGTGATACAGTGGAACAATCTTTCTTTTCCACAATGTCATATGCCAGATTAGTCTCACATATGAAGTCATCCGTTGGTGGAGTAGAAATGACATTAACTACACCATATGATACATTGTTGTCATACTGAAGAGAAACCTAATATGATGTAAAAGCATATCACAAGTTATTTGTTACTTTGATTCTCTCCTAATTTTATTATGCAAGTTAATTATTATTATATAATAATGTAAGCTGGTATGTTTTGACATTTTGTCAGAAAACATAAAATTGGAATTGTAACATTTTCTAGGTCTAACACTAAAGTTAATTAGTTTAACTTAACCTTTCACTATGATGTATAAAACAATTTTTTTTGCAAATATAAATAAAAAAGTTTCAATAATGTACATAAGCAATGTTTGTAGAACATTATAGATATCCTAGAACTCCTCAACACCAAATACAAAAATTGAATTTTGTGGACACATGCAATTAGAAAGTTTTTTCTTTTGACATACGTACTTTTGTAGCTTTTAATTTCCTTGCATCAGATCTTCATACAAGTAAATTTTAATAAATTATTGACATATAAATTTGTTGGATACTTACTTTCCTCTTGTACTACACGGAAACCTATCTATTGACAATACAATCATGCATGTAATAATCCTTGCCATATCATTGTATCTTACCATTTCTGATTAGAAGTACAAATGTGACAAAAGCCACCAGTATTACTACAATTATCAAAGCAGGCACTAATACTCCAACTGTTACAGATGTAGTTAATATGATATTATCATCAATTGTTGCTAAACTGAAAGTTGCAGTTTCAGCACCTACACAAACACATTAATTGTATTAATATTAGTTACCAGAAATATTGTTTTTATCTTTCTGACCTGTTACTGGTAAACACAAGGAAATGAAGTGAACATATAATTGTTGCATTGAAATCACATCATCTTCATTGATATCAGTGACAGTGAGGTTATATTGTGTGTTTACATCGATACTCACTACCTCATAATTCTTTCCTATTATAGAACCATTGATATTACTATTAGTGGATGCTAATTCATAGAAACATCCACTATAATTACATCCTATGATATAGTCACATGATATGTTATATATTCTAGTCCTAATTGTAGGACAAATATTAACTCCTTCAATGTCATTTGTACCTAATACGTGGGAAGATAATTATAATTATGAACAACTAGCTACTTTTCAAATGTGCATACACTTACAGAATTGTTGAGATTCAGAGAATGCTACTCCTAAAGTGTTGTTGGATACAATAGTTAAGTTGTAGATTAACCTTATACTTAAACCTGAAATTATGACTGTTGACACTGAGTTCATTGCAACAAGTTCTGATGACAATGTGGGCAGAGTAGCATTTTGACTGCCCAGCAAAGCAAACAAATTGTTATCATTTAGTGCACAATCTGACATCTAAATATTAAAAAAAAAAATTAAAATCAGCAACTATTTTATATGTATTAACTACCTGTACACTCATATTTAATGAATAGGAGTCCCTCACTCTAAATAATGAATATTCAATATCATTTGTTGAAGGTATGTAGGGTAAAGTCTTGTTTACACATGAAGGTGGACTTTGTCCTACTATATTAGTAGCTATAATACACATGGTAAAGGGATCACATGACCTCACTCCTTCCAGTGTGAAGTTATAGGAGTCAGTATCAGTCACATACTCAGTGATGTCTTTCAATTGACTTGGACTCAAGAATGTGAGAGTAGTAGTGAAATTAATAGATACTGTAGGAATGATTCTATAATCCCATGATGCCATCAATGAATAGTAATTCAGAAGTATATCTACTATATTTGGAGGTTCTGGGATGCCTATTCAAAATACAAATAAAAAATCATTTGGTTGAAATACAAAAAAATGCGGGCTTATTTTAAGGAACACTCCAGCCTGGCTAGCTTCCTGTTACTTTTTTATATCTATTTCGTGTGATTTTGTTTCAGTTTTGCGAAATAAAGTTTGTCTATTATTTTAAATCCTTTGATTCAACATAGCTATTCTAAATGGAGTAAAATGATATATTTAAGTCATTGTAAACAACTCCGTATCCTAAGGATCATTTTATCCTAAATCTTCTTTCAATAGTGATGTTTGATGCGTGTTTGTTTATTTTAGTGACACTCAGGCTCATTGTTATTTCGATAATTTTTATACTGAATAGGGCCACTGTATAGTGTGACGAAATGTCTATATTATGAGAATTAAGGCTAGTGAAATTAAAAATAAAGATTTGTTCATTGGTTTGAATTTGATAAATTCTGATAATGCCGTGGTATACTTCGCTCACTTGGCAAGCTTGCCAATTGTGTACAAATATTTAATAATGATTGTAATTTGCTAAGTGAAGATTACTATCTGAAGATTAAATTTGTCTTACTAATTGCAAATTACTTGGTTTAATTTTTGCTGAAAGCTTATAACATTATATTTATAAGTACCCTTAAATAACTCATCCAAATTTTTTTTTATGGATCTCTTTTGGTGTGGTAATACTTTTTATGATTTATAGAGAGACCAGATACATATTATTAATCGTAAAGCATTTTTTTTTTTACCATAAAAATGATTAAAAATGCATACAGCTGTTTATATACATTATAACTGACTTTCACATTACAGTTGCCATTCCACCTTCTAGTAAGTTCAATATCCCCGTCAACATTTTGACAACAAATGTTACATGTCACAGTGTTGGAGAAGCTATAACAATTTCATCTATTTAGTTGTAGTCAGGCACACTATATTATAACTAGTGTTGTTTTAGTTAACTAAAACTAAAACCAAAACATCTTAGTTTTGGGGTATTTTACTTTTGGTAAGAATAATTAAAACTAAGCTGTAGAGAATAAAAAAACAACTAAAACTAATTATTTTAGAAGAAGACAGTAAATTCAATAATAACTAAAACTACCAGTAGAGTGGATGACAAAAACTAAAACTAAGCAATTTTATTGTAAACAATTCACCTTGAGTTATGTCATTATTAAATGAAAATATAAATTCCCATCAAGTAATTATTCTCTAAACTACATAACAAATACCATACTTTATTAATAATACCCAAATTTTCACAGAAATATGCCATTTTTGAAGTTCTTTGGGAAAACTTCATGAACAACTTTCTTTAAGGAGTCTCATTATTGCAGAATTTGAGAGGCAACATAAATTAACTAAAACTAAGACAATTGATAGTATAACTAACTAAATCTTCTATATGGTATTGAAGAAAAACTAAAAACTAACTAAATCTTCAGGGAGAATTTGGGGAAAAAACTAAAACTAAGCATTCAAGATATTTTTTTAGTATGAATAACTAAAACTAAGAAAGTCTGAAATCTCTGAACCAAAACAACACTACTCGCAACATTATAGTACTAGCTTCCAAGAAGGTATTACTAGCAGCTTCTTCGCACTGCGCTTCCAGACGTCTTTTTTTAAGCATTCCAGTACGCTCATACCTCTCTAGTTGACACAATGCTTTTCTCTTTGCTGGACTCCTCACATACTTAAACAAAGTTGGGACATAAGCTGGAGATACTGGATCATCAACTCTTCTTACCTCCTACAAAATGAGTACTGCATATCCAGGTAAACTCCGTTGGTTGCCAGTCCTTTCTATTAACTGTAGCGATCCAGCTGTTTTTTCTCTCAGGATTGACAGGAAAGCGGTAAAAGTGAAGCCCGCAGCCTTTAGAGAATCTGTTCGAACATCCCACAGCACAGCAACACTTCCCCATCCTTAAAACGCGCAGGTCTATGACGTCAGCCGCAAAGGGTCTTATGCCATGAATGGTTAGAACCATTGAAAGTAGTCTGGCGTACCAACCCTTTACCGATATGTGGTTAGAAAAAGTGCTGTGCTGTTTTGCCTATTAACTAATAATTTAAATTATTGCTGTATACAGTCACTTGTATAATTATACTCACAACCCTTCATTCCATGTCACTTATAATTCATATTTGTTTAATGCTTAAAATTTGATGAAATTGCAGATGGAATGTCAAATTATTGATTGCAATTAAATAAATTGTTTACGTATATTATTATCTAAAGTTTATGAAGCTAAATCTTGTGCTACAATCCATAGATTGGCACAGAATCTACAAAAATAGTGCAAAAAACATTATAATACTAAGCAGCAGATGAAATATGGCTTAGTCTTCATACTTTATAGGTAGAAGTCAGTGTCCACTGCTTAAATTGGAGATTAATGCGAAGATTGAATACACCTGCTTGGAGTCTTCTTCCACTCAGATTTAAGGAAACAATAATGAAAAAATTGGTAGTGTTTGTCTGGAAGTCTGGCAAAAATGCTTAAATTTATGCCATAGTTGGAAACTGCTACGTATGTCACTTGGTTATTAAGATTACTTATGCCATGAATGGTTAGAACTAGGGCTAAGGGGCTAGGGCTAAGGGGGGGGCTAGGGCTATTATGTATTCCACCCTAGATATCTTCACAATGATATTTTCATGTAAGTGAACCATAAAATAACTCAACATATTTCACTCTTGTTATTTCATGCTGTATTGTGCAAGCTCATTACCCTGGTCAAGTTCAACACTTTTCCCAGTTCTACTGCTACCTTACGCTGATGTAGCCTGGTCAGAGCAGCCACTAAAACAACAGCTTGGGGGGGGGGTTGGGAAACCCCTACAGCCAACTTGATATTGTGTGAGATAAGGTCCTAGTACAAACTACAGTAGTGAAGATATCTAGGGTAGAATGAACTACTTATTATACTTATCAGAGTGATGTGGCAGGATGGCTTTATTTTCATTCCCCTCTAAAATCAAAATCGGAATACATTTATGAAGAATTCTAATTGCACAAAGATGATAGATGACAGACTAGATGAAACTAAGTATGCAAAAATGAAATGCCAATAAAACTTTGTTCACTTTTTCCGTTCACTTCATTCTTATCACCTACTCATTAGCAACACGGCTGCTCTACAAACTCCTAAGTCATTCACTGGAACTACTCCAATTCATGTCCACCTAACTCATTATCACCTCATCATTGGGGCATGCTCACTGACCACCTCATGTATTCTCTGTTCATATAACAATAGCCTTCTCTGGCCCTTGTAATTCATTTCACTAGAAGGTCCACAAGACCGAGAATTTATGAATTTGAATTGAACTATCTCTTGACTTATATTTGCACACCTGCGTGGTTTCCTACCCTTCTGGGTACTTACACAATTGAACCTGTGTACAAAAACTAATGTTTATATCAATTATAAGTTCACATTTAGATGTCATTTTTCAACTCCAAGCAGCTCCATCATAATACTGAATATTTGGTCAATGAAAGCAGCAATCAGAAAGTATTCTTGAGTGTGATGGGTGAGTGCCATACTGTGTGTGAAATAATTGCCTTAGTGTATTGTAGTCCATGTAAGAAGTCTAGCTTGCAGTTTCTTAGGAACTTTATGGTGTTATGATTGCAGTAACTTATATCGTTATTAGTGAAAGCACTGTACAAGAAAGTACTTTGACTTAACAATAACTTCTTGCTGAATCTTCTTCAGGGGTCAATGAGGTTGAACTCTCCACACAGTGAAATAAACAAAAAAAAACAACAACAAAAAACAGCCAGGTAAATGGAAGGTACACTTACTGTTTGTTATATCCAAGCATGCCCTCCTGTTATTCCGCTGTATATTTTGTGTACATCTGTACATTATATCATCACAGAGAGTTTGACCTCATTGACCCCTGAAGAGAATTTCGGCAAGAAGTCAAATGTCGAGTTAAGTTTTTATTTACGTAATATTGGCAGTTAGAATCAAGAAAATATGCTATTATCCTTAGATATTAGCTACATAAGCAATAAATTCGTTATTACAATACTAAAAATGCTAATTGTATCAATTCACTCAAACGATAAAAATTAAATTTGTACAAATAATAAACCTAAAAAGTGACTAGTATAGATACCAATACTTTTCATAACATTATGTTGTATTAATACAATGAACAAAAAATCATGCTAGTACAGCAATAATTGTATATTTTATAAAGAAAAAATAAACACAAAATGACAACACAAATTCTAGTTATAGATTGCTGTTCCTAGACACCTGCAAAGTACAATTGAAACATGACTAAGTTGAAAACATCACATTGTCAACAGTAATATTACAATCTACATACCTGTACACAACCAGTTAATCCGAAAACAATTTATTAATCCCCTGCGATGACTGTAATTATGAATTAGAGACCACACACCTCAGAAAAATATTAAAACCCTTTGCCAGTTGAATTGAATGAGGGGCTATATTAAAATTGTCAATAACTTGAAACCCAAAGAGAATTGTTAACATAATTTACGTATCGTAAGAATTAATTTTACTTTCAGATGAAACCAGATGGACCTCCTGTACTATATATACTTGCTCCTTGAGTGTTACCAGAGCAATTTATTTATAACTTTGGTTATGTGGACACTCATAACAGATGAAATGATGATCACAAAATATAATGGCGATAATGCATTGGAGTCTATGCGAGAAGTCTAGTTTGCAGTTTCTGAGGAAATTCATGGTGTTAGGATTGCATCAACGTTAAAATGGATTGCTTAAATAACACCTCGCGATGTGTTTGCCAGGAGTTGATGTCTGGACACCCCACTTTGAGCCCTTATAACTTCTACACCAATGCATACTTTACCAAGTGAGTTTATATAATAATAGCTTATATCCATTAGCTTCTTCCTTTCAAATATCATTTAGTTGCGACTAACTATGGAGACAATATTAGGCTTTTAACTGGGGTGTCCAGGCAGCGCCTCCTATTTAACACCAAAATTAAGTTATCCAAACATCCCATTTTTAACAGTGTATTGTTATTAGTGAGTAGTGATTAGTAACTACAGCTTTGTGAGACAAAATTAATCATATCATACAGTTTTTCAAAATGTTTACTCTTTAAGGGTGCCGGCACACACTTTGAGCACGTAACCCACTAAATAGGCCACGGTTGCTAGGGCGTGATAAACTTACTTCTGTTTTCACCCAGTTATTTTATTAATGCAGGCAAGCAAGTGCTACTAGGAGAAAATGCCTACAAAGAATGAAGACTGGAAGTCGATCGCATCTCAAAAAATACCCCGTCACCATTTTGGACTTCACAGCAGACTGCACATCTACTGCCATTGTATATCAATTTCTTACCCTTGCGTGTATGCCTTGACCATGAGTTTTTGTTGAATTCTATTTTATTTTTCTATTTACTTACCTTACCATGGGAACTATTGTAAGTTGACTCCACCCCACCACAACCATACCAGCATAGTGGAGAGGCACAGCTGCATTTCACGGGCTTTAATTTGTTAAATACAAGGGCGTGACTTCATGGTAGATAATGCGCGACTATTCAGGTGGAGTGTGCTACTAAAGGCACCCGTTGCTATGTGCCAGCATCTGTAAGTACAAGGAAGTACTTTGACAAAGCAACATACAAACTGATCTGAGAATGCTATAATGAATAATCAATTTAAATTTTTTTTGACTGAACATGGAACATGGTATGCTGCTATTGCCATTGAAAGAATTAACGATAAAGTACAAGATTTTGAGCTAACTTATTTTGAGAAACAAATGGTACCACCATAAAACTACACTTTATGTCGATTCTGAGGAAAAGTTAACAACTTCAAACATGTACATAGTATTTAACTGCATGAAATGAAAATATGAAAAGAATAAATCTTACTTGGCACAATATGTAGTTCCTGGATTTCCCTTTGCATTCTATGCTGTTGGTTGATTACAGTTATTGTTATTGCTTTCATTATTTCCACCACGTTTTGCCTTCTTAGAATTAGGACTAGAGTCTTCCTTAAATTGTCCATAACCACCAACCTGATCCTGTCCATTGTGAGGTGACACAGATTGACCTTGCTTTTTTCCAGTCTTATGTTGTAATGGAGAATAGTGCCTATCCACTTCAGGAACCACAGCAGTGTTCTTGACTCTGTCCAGAGTAGAGTATGTGCTGGAGTTAGGAACAGCTGATTTAGTCTGTTGGCGAGCAATATTAGATTTACTGCCTATGACATCAGTGTGATGATATATGTCCTTATCCTATTATAGAAATAAAGAATAAGCACAAGTTAATCTTTTAACATAAGAATTAAAAGGCCCTAATACATTTACATTTACAATTTGTACAGAATCATTCGGTACATATATGAAAGTTATCTCTTTTCCCTAATGACAAAACTAGTTAGTAATTCATTTACTAGAGCAAGCTTCTTAGTTATTATTAATTATTATGTGCATTTATACTTATTTGGTGAGCAAGCAAAGCAAGGAAGACAGAATTAGGGACGTTGATAATTGGGTATATGTTATATGCATGAATGTCTATATGATTTTATTACTACCCAACTTGCCCTAAGAACTGTTGCCACATAGGAAATGCATTAAGGTGAATAGGATGTGGCTAAATGCAAAATTTTCCTAATCAAAAGCATGCGGAGTTATCACATTGGGTTATTATGTCTTCCCACGTTATACAAGTGTTTATTACAGTGTTGCAGTGTTACCAGAGGAAGGTAAGCTGTAAAAACCAAGAAAATTGACAAGTTTGGCCAGGTTGCTATAACTACAAGGGTAATGAGCTTGCATAAAATAACAACATGGAATATCTTGAGTTAATTCATGGGTCATGTACCCAAATATATCATGGTGAAGATATCTAGGGTGGACTTTCACATATTATATATATATTTATATATAATACTTATAGCACGAGTCAGAGTACAATATGGGAAAATATTTTACGAGCACGCAAAATATTTTCACGAGCCAAAGGCGAGTGAAAATGTGGCGTGAGAGTAAAATATCATTCCCAT
>WLWI01004836.1_pt1 | contig 11332 bp, 6 predicted proteins | sample 6701501 | NCBI WGS metagenome assembly WLWI01 (sample SAMN12718690, study PRJNA515312) | sponge metagenome | isolation source: marine sponge | host: Mycale hentscheli | place: New Zealand: South Island, Marlborough, Capsize Point | collected 2014-11-01
CATGTCTCTACACCGGTACTTCGCGCGCAGGGAGGGTCTTCCTGAAGCAAATGGAGATCTATCAGCAAGTGTTCCATCTAGAGCTATTGCACTTGCCAACAGTGAGGTGCTTAAGGCTCCAACTCAGACATTTCATGCACGCACGCATGGTTAGATCAGAAATTTTAGTGTAAAACAAACTTCGTGGGAAAAAAATTTCGTATAAATCTTAATTTCCGAAATTAAAATGTAATGAAATATTAAAAAATGAAATTTAATTGAACGAAATTAAACAGAAATACGGTATTTAAGATCGAGCTACCTTGATCAAAATGTATTACTTGCTTTCATTTATTTATTAAGTCAACAGTTTGACTTCATTAACTAATCTATACCATTTTAATAAATGTTTACTATCGTTTTCTTTGGTGTGCTTATTTCTACTTGGCTTTTTTGGATTTTTAACATTAATTTTTTTTATAAATTTCCTGTGCCAGATGGCATAAATATAAATACCTGATTCCCAATAAATATAGGAATATTTTCTGTATCTTTTTTTTAATTGTTTCAGCCATAGAAATATGCATGTGACTGTTATTCTACAAAAAAGTCAAATCATATGAACTAATTCTGAATATAATATATAAATTTAGATAATCTCAATTCGGTATTCTTTCAGATTGACCAACATAGATGATGGTACAAAACAGGATGTAAAACAAGACTAAACCTACCCACAAGTACTATATATATCACTAACCTCTATAAAAACCACTAACCTCAGGGAAACCTGTAAGTTTAACACACACCTGTGCAAGTGAAAATTCACCTTCACCACTGTCAAATTGAGAATTCACCTTTATGGTTAAAAATTAGTACAACCTCATGGTAAAGAAATGCTATATATGTTTTGTCGTATCTGTGGTTTTTTTAAATTGTCCTAAAGTTACTTTTTTAATTTCAGTTTTATCACATGCTAATTAATACTTATAGCTAATGTTACTAAAGCTTGGGGGGGGGGGGGGGGGAGCTTTAGGTAGAAACATTTACAGGAATGTATGTAACTTGATGTATCTGACAATTCACTGTTGCCTTCCTGGCTTGTATGATGCTAGTGACATCATCCATCTTTTCCATCGAACTGTACATTGAAGGATACAACTTGTTAATTGATGGTTTATAGCTAGTGATTCTTGGTCTTCTCCTTGGTTAGCTGAGACAAAATCTGAGATGCTACTAAATATGACTCTCTGCAACATATTGATTAGCTTCAATTTGACACTCCATTGTAATATTCACAAGGGAAAATCATAATGAGCTGAGTCTGAAGTGACATCTTCTAATACAAGTGTTATACCACTAACCCAGTGAAGCCTTGCAAGTGCTATACCACTATCCCAGTGAAGCCTTGCAAGTTCAATGAGACCTCAGCAAGTAGGGAATTTGCCATCAGATTTGAGAAATTCAACTTCCTGGGAATCTACAGTTGACAATTTGTCTATACAATTTTATATAAAAAAAAATCATAATGAAAAGCAATGCCAGAAATGCGTCTTCAGATGATTATGATTATGAACATTTTTAGTATACAATCAGCAGCATAGGCATATTTTGAGAAAGGTTACATCAAGTGAGAGAGCAATTAAGAAAACACATTCACTTGAGGTACCTAATAAAACATCTACTTAAGGTTCATAATAAGACGTATTATGTGCTTTCACTATTCTCCTCTCTAAACATACACTGAGCAACTCACATTCATTATTCCCACGACATGCATTTCATATTATTACTGAGGCATATGCTGACGTTCAATATTGTTACAATATTTAACTATTTTGTCACTGGTTGCTATTAACTTAAATGTTCAAATGCTGGCTTTTGGATGTTAGCTAATCGGGATTAAGCCTAGCTTTCAACCCGTGGGCTTGGGTACAAGGCTAAGATTGTACTGAGTCTTTTTCTTATTCATTTTTTGGCGATTTTGTGCCACCCATCATGATTCACAAACCTTCAGTTTAGGTAGCTGAACTTGTCAGGTTTCATTAAGGTTTTGTGGTAGAAATACAGCAAATCCTCATATTCTAGCCATTCAGAATAGGTGCAGCATTGTGGTGATAGCCTGGTGGTTACACAATCTTAAGATCTATAGGCTTGTTTTAGCTATTTCCTGTCAAGAATGAAGTAGCATAAGGTATTTTATCCATGTGATTATCTTCTACTTGGTTCACTGCACTTACATTATGTAAAACATTTGTCAAAGCTGCTATAACTGTTACAATTGCACTAAGAGACAAAAACAGCAATAGTTTGAGATGGAGCAATGGCCATGTAATAAATTGATATCATAAAGCAATTAGCCACACGATGAGCAAATCATAACATGTTACATAAGGCAAAACAATGAACTGCTCTGACAATAAACAATAATTAATGGTCCAGAAGTACAGAAAATGTGATTACTAACACGTATGTTTTTTGCAACAATTGAAATTACACAAATTTCTATAAATGCAATAGACGATATCACAGGTAAATAAACAAAAAAATACAAAAAGGAGGCAGACTTAGACATATCCAAATCTATAGAATTAGCCTTCTCTCGTAAAATAAGGTTATATGGGAAAATATTGACTTTAGGCCATATCCAGTTCAATACATAATAAATTATCATAAAGAACAGCAGATTATGATATTTATTGATATTTTGTGATATTCTTTATGAATTTTGATATAGTGTGAATATATACAAAGAGTTACATTAGCACCAAAATTATTGTAACTTTATCCATGTAGGTGTGTTAATTTACTATAGTGCAGAGAATAGTAGATAGAGTAAAGTTAAAGTATTCTCACAGAGTAATAAAAAATACAATTTAATCATGCCCATAATTGGAAAACATGCAACAATCTTATATATTAGCCTTAGATTTACTCATAGTACGACCAATGAATACTATATATAACCATATTCGAGGTCTACACATGGGTATGTGGTTAAATTATAATGCTCCCATATTAAGTCCTGGGACATCCAGACTTATGATGCATGAAGGGCACAAGGTATAAAAGAAGTTGTGTCTAAGTTATATGTTGCTAAACTATACACTAGTGTAGCAGAGGAGTTTGAATTAATTAGCACCTTAGTTTAACTTGAAATGAATTATTTGCTGTGTCCTGCTGGATAATGTTGAAAAATTTTAATTAGTTTTTTCTTTATTAAAAAAAAATATGCCATTTTCCAAAATAATAATATATTACCATAAATTTTCTTATTATTCTCTTATTATTCCAATTATGTAGAAACTAGTGAAATAGTGGTGATTGCAGTAGCTATAAAAGTATGTTGTGAAATGAATGAGTAGAACTATCAGTATCTCTTACTGTTATTCTGAATTACTCCATACAGATAATTTTAATATCGCTATTTTCTTACAGCGAAATCATAAATATCCCTGTAAAAATGTTCAATGACTGGAGAAAATATGCTCTGCTGCAACTGAAAACAAATTTCAGTTACGAGAAACTTTACCAGACATTTGGAGTAAAAAGTGAATTATGGAATTCTCAGCAGTGGATGCACCTTCTCTCTCCTCTCCAAGTTCATACTTTGTAATAATTTACATTTTTTGTCAATTGTGATCCAATATAATTGTTGAGTTGCTCAAGAACAGAAACCCTTTAGCAGGATTGTAGATAACTTACTTTAAGCCTGAGCTGACTTCACTCCCAGTATTTCAAACTTTCCCATTTTGGAAGTACACAACAACAGTGACCTGCATTTTTTTAAAATGCCAAGGAAGTGAATTTAAAAGAACCAAAGACAGAGAAAACAAACAAAATGGAAGAATCATCCAAGATTGAAGCCAATGGATCAGAAAATGAGGGCAACTAAACAATGTAGATGAGAAACTATGGAATGCAATAATAATATGTGGATTAAGAAAGAAGACAAAAAGCTTAAAACTAATGCTGGATAAACTATGGTGTGTGATCTCCATTGTCGGATAAAACACTGAAACTGTTCCAAATTATATTACTCTCACAAAATCAGCTTTGGAATCTAAAACAGTTGTCTATAAATTTAATTTTATTGAAATTCATTAAAGTTAATAAAATATAATTGCTTTCAGTTTGCAGGCTGTGCTGTTTGGACTTAAGTGTAACCAGTAAATAATTACCTCAAGTTTTCCTACTATACTAGCCGACAATACCTTGGTATTATCAATTATTGACCTGTTTGTAATTCTCAAGCATTTATGACACCATTAATTCACCTGATAGACAATTTAATCAAATGTTAGTTGAAACCTGTTGCCTCTAGACCGTGCCAGATTATGCTAGAAGTTTTTCTGGAATATTAAACGTAAAATTGAATAGTTGAACAATTCTTGAATAATAAAGGAATTAAAAATAAAAAAGGGAAAATAGAAAATAATCAGTCCATAAAATCCATAAATAGAAAGAGAGGTTTTTTTTTCTTTTAGAACAAAAGGACATAAACATTAAAAAAAGCTGAGAAAAAGCTATTGATTGAAAAAAAAAAGTTAATGGGATAGAAAGGCTAAATAGAAGTATACAAGTAAACATGTTCTCCCTTCAACCCTTCAAATCTCAATGGTTGTACATAAGCCAAGTTCATAAGACAGAAACAGAGTATTTGCACAACTAGATGAATAAAGTAAACAAATTCATGCATCCTAGCAGTTTTGTAACAGAACCGCAGTTTTTCAATCAATAGCTTTTTCTCAGCTTCCCACATGTTTCATAAGTATAGCTGGTGTCCATATACATTTCACATACTAATCAAGTCTTTTAGTGGAGTAACTTTCTTTTACGGGCGAAGAAATCCTGACTGCTAAACAATTAGTCAGTAAAACTTGAGGTAGGCGCGCAGTGCTTGGTTGTGTGACATGTGCATGTTGTCTTTAACGTAAGTAGGCGGGGCTAGTCGAAGTTAACGGGGAATTATGTGATGCTGAGGCTCCACCTACTGGGTAGTGCCTCCTCAGTGTACTACTAACGTAGTTCTGGCGGAGCCGACCCTTTACCTTCTTGTAAGTAGGGCTGTAGTGAAGAAAAGAAACGGAGTAAAAAATAAACCAATTGCACTGACCGGACCTTCCCCCGAAAGTAGGTGAGATGTGTGGTATAAGATAAATAGCTAGCAAATGGACTTCTTCAGGGCAATTGGTAGTTTCGCGAGGCCGACCCCTTTTATTATTATCTGCTCGCGTGGGGGAGGGAAAAAGAGTCTGGTAGAAGCTTGTACATCGTTCCATGTCATTCCCCTGGATTCATGGGGAACCATACTTTCCATGTATTGCTTATGTAGAAGTGAGGTTTTCCGTGACATAATTAATTACGCGTATAAAAACTGCGTTATCATCACTTCGAATGCTATTGTGAAGATGGATTATAAAGCTTTAGTGCGTGCGATTGTGTTGGAACATGGATACATAGTTCGTAGCAAACTTGAAGAAGCAATTCTTTCATTTTTTACAGAATCAAGATGTCTTTATTTCTTTATCTACTGGCTATGGAAAGTCACTGTGCTACTCACTGCTTCCTCCCATATATGATAAGTTGAAGAATGTGGAAAATAAGAGCATACTAACAGATTTTCCACAGCCAAAACAGTACCTCAAAGCCATCTTGAAATCGAGGAATCCCTGTAATACTTTCGTGTGAGTGTGATATTTTTAGGATAAGTGAAGGAAACTAAAGTGGGTGTGGCTTTCTTCCTTATTTTCAAAATCTCAACTCTTACTATACAAACTTCTGGCTATGGGCCTAGTGGCAGATTTTTGGGGTAAAGGGAGACAGGGGATTTGACTAGCTATGAGCTCCTGTTTTATTCGGATTTAGTCCAATTTTATAAGCTACTTTATTTCCAAAGTAGTATTAAAGTGGTTGTGGTTTCTCATTCAATGCAGTCTCTAATAAACACAATTTAATGTGTTGATTCAGCAATATTACTATTTTTTTCATTTAGATAATGGTAATCAAAGCTTGTAGTAAGTCAAAGCAAAGAAAACTTGGTGCTTCTTCAAGCCTCCTATCTTTAGTAATCTTTCTGAAGTCGTCTTAATTCAATATATTGACTACTTTTATATTGAAAACATGGAAATTAAGGGAACTTTGTAAGAATTACTAAATCTAAAGTTTGGTGAAGGTTCAAATTCAGAAGACCTGTATTTGTCATATCAACCTTATCACCAAATGTTTAGAAGTACCTAACGAGCAATTTCATTAAAAAAAATTGATATACTGAAGATATTATTAGTCAAAGGTTTTATTACAAACATTTTACACATTGACATGCATTTCATGCAGCCCACAATAGGCTTTTCGAAAATGTCTTTAAGCCAGGAATTCAGTAAATATTCCCATGGAAGTCTGAAACACAGACTTAACATATTCAAGTATCTATAATTATACAACTTAACTTGACGGACATTCAAAGTAACGGACATCTCTCTTCAATACACAATAGTAAATGAACTGATTGGACTTTCCATAACCAAACAAGCACCTCTTTGTGAAGTACACATCTGCAGAATGGACAATATTGGTTGTTCCTCAAGTGTCCATTATTCAGAGGTTCCTCAAGTGTCCATTATGCAGAGGTTCCTCAAGTGTCTATTGTGCAGAGGTTCCACTGTAATACATAATTCGATCTTAAATTTTTATATAATTATCAGCTTTTTTGTTAAATGTTGGGATTTGCATGAAATAGAAATTTTGTGATGTTTACCAGAATTTTCAGTGTATTCAATATGTACATTTATGTGACGTCAAAGCTGTGTGCTTGTGCATTTTGTCGAGCTAGTTAGTTCCTAGCATGATCCTGATGATACTTCACTACTGCCAGAGGTATATTTCTGTACAGCCTCATAGAAGAAGTGCATGTTTATTATTGTCGCCGAAACTGTAGAGTTCTAAGTTGTTCTGTATAATATATTCTGTTTCACATTCAAATTTGTCTATTCTGTGATAGATTAATTCCAAAGAACATTTATTTTGGACACAATTTATGCTCCCTATTTATAATAGACAATCATATTATAGTGTTTGTCATAAACATGAACATTTGGGAGCTTAATTCCTTTGCAATGATAATCATTATGTATGCACAATCATGTGCAAATAAAGAGCTCGACCAAGCACTGAGAAATGCATTGCTAGCTGAAAGTAATCTGGACACCTTAGAAACGATTTTCTACCCTACCAAAAAGCCTTCAGATGCTTATGTGGAGATAGACATATATTACAAAGTAAAAAATATATCATCATCCTTTTGTAATCATAACTGCTCATTTAGTTATGACACTTTCGGCGAAATATATGAAAATCGGGATGTTGTAGCAATAACTTCTCTTAACAATAATGACCAGACTCTTTTCTTTTATGTGACAAATTTTATTTGGATAATTAAATCTGTAGATATTACATTCTACAATCTTCTCAGTGTATTTGCAGTAGTCAATAACTATCCAAATTATGTTGATTATTCTGAATATATTGATAGACCTCAGATTACTTTAGAAATAGATTATCTGTCAACAAATCCAAGTTGCAAAAATTTGCATGATGCAGTAGAGAAACTATTCAGCTGGGTAAGGCATACAATTTTACATTACATTCAAAATTATTGGTATGTATAGAAATTTGCTTGTAACTTGTGTGACAAGAAAATAATACACTTTATTCGAATTTATTTAGCTTCAATATTTTTTACCTATTTAGCTCTTGCATATTACATGTTAATAAATTGATAACAAAAGTAGGTGTTTAATACTATATCGTCCTTGTTTTAACACAAACATAACAGGTACACAAAGTATATACAAGAAAGCTGTACAACCTGAATTTACCATACTTATAACTATATTATGTACATATAATATGTATATATTGGTGCATGTAACATGTTATATTAATTTATTCCCATCACTGAATTAGTTTGAAAAGGAATAGATAACTAATAATGTGATGAAATGTTTCAAGTAGCTATTATAATTGACTGTATAACTTACCATAATATTACGGTAATTGCTGTGAAAGTTTGATGCAACAATTGTATAAAAAAAAATTTTGCAAAAAAAAACAACAAATAATAATAATTTGGTATCAGTATATTAAATTTTTGGCTACATCAAAAGTGCGAAAAGGTTTACCACTAATCATTGACTTTGAATGAGTGTAATTGAAGTTATATCAATTCTTTGGCCACAAACTGAGTCTTTTAAAGTATAAGCATTGCCATTTAAAAAAATAGCATTAATTATTTGTTTGTTGTGGTTTAGGCTAAATATTATGCAAGGACTGCCAATTTGTCAGCATCAGCTCCTAAGTTAGACAGTGATTTTTCAAATGCAGAAATTATTACGTTCCAAGGTGATTATAATATTGAGCAAATATCAACTTACAGCTTCTCTGAAACCTCTAGATTGATTTCAATATTTTCCTATATTTGTTTTTCACATTTTACTGTTATGTTGTGTGGCTTATATGTAATTAAGCTAGCATGTAGTACTTCTATTAAAATATTGGAATCATTTGACAAAGACTTCAAAAAAGTTGCGTTTTGGTCAGTTTTTTTAATACTTTTTTGTATTAACATTACTGTTTTTATGATTGAATTAATACTACAAACTTGTACTGAAAACTTATATTTATTATATTTTGGGATGAATTTACCTATGGTTTGCTTATTCACTCTGATTGAACTGTGTGCTATCGGTATTTTGAGCAAATATATTAAAGTCAGTGGTAACATTTGTTGTTTTTCACATCCATTCATTGTCAGAGCAGTTCATTGTTATGCCTTATGTAACATGTTATGGTTTGCTCATCGTGTGGCTAATTGCTTTTTTGTATCAATTTATTTTGTAGCTATTGCTCCATCTCAAACTATTGCTGTTATCTCTTTGTTAGTAAGTGTCATAACAATAGTTATAGTTGGTCTTACACTTGTTATCTATCACATGTTGTACTCAACTAATACTACATTCACTGATTCTGACAATGCACAAACTGCTACTACAATAAAGTGTCTCAAAATATGCAATATTCTAACAATTTTGTTAATGATTATTTGCGTGATTGCAACATTGGTATTTTTTACAATAATCTTTGTGGATCTCACTCAACATGGCTTGTCAGCAACTCATATTGGAAGCATTTTAATCTCGATGGCTATTCCTACCCTTATATTGGGATTAAGCATTGCAATTAAAAGATATTTCAAAAGCAAGGAAGAATCTGATAAAGGAGATGGAAATATTAGCAGGACAAGGTCTGGTGGGTACCAGTCCATAGATAATATTGCTACATGAGGATGCAACTAGATAAAAACTTTTTTCTATTTTGTATTTTAATTGTATACTATAATTATTGTAATTAACCAAACAATTATTGTTTTTTTTATGCTTCACTTTGAAAATTTAGTATGAATATTATTTTATTTGAATGTTTATTTGGAAATACCATTTACAATTGATGCTTATTAAATTTCCAATTACATACCACACACAAATTTATTTACTTGAGAACTCTCTGGCAAAGGTGCTATACATGCAGGTATAGAAAATAACATTACATAGTCCAGCTACTAATTAGCTTGGCCGAAGCAATATTAATGGACCCATGGAGGAAGAAATAACTCCCAGCATTAAGATTTTTTTGACTGCATATTACAGTAGACCCTCGCATATCCAGGCGGCCTCACATAACTGGCCCGCTTTATCCAGTCTAGGCCAGATAAATCAATTAAAGCCACCATTACATGTACTGTTGATTTGTAGCAGTTCAACTGCTGTCTTTATCTCCCAATCTAGGTCTAGCACTTCTGAGGCTGCTCTGTGGGTGGTAGGTTGTACTGGTTAGCTATGATAAACTTCATTACAGCTGATCTGTAGTTATAATTGTCTGAGCTTAGCTCCAGTCCAGACCAGAGCAGCAACTTTAACTGAATTATAGGCTATTATTATTAATATGCTTGACAAATGCTTGCTGTGGTACAGAGCGAAAGACAGCAGGAAAGTACTCTCACATGAGCCTAGTACTGTTGAAGCAGATAAGAGATTTAGCTGTCATCAAGAGACATGCAAGTTTAAAGCAAATGACTTTAAAATCATTCATTATTAATAATTAGTTCTTTCATTCACATAAATCAACGAAGAAATTAAAAACTCATTTTATGAAGTGGCTTCACATATCCGGAAATTTCATGTGTCAGAACCAAGGTCGGTCCCATATAGGTTGGATATGAGAGGGTCACTGTAGCTACCTGCAAAGGCTGTTATAATTACTAATAAATTTAATAGGTCCACTTTCTTTAAGGTCCATATAATGTTTCTCCTGTACACTGACATTGATCTGACATGTTCCTCTAAAAATCGCTGATTTGATTGTACAGATTTATTCAGTTAGCTATTCCTCTTAAGCTAGCATCTTATTGTTTTATTTTACCTATTTATGCAATCATGGGCTCTAGCTAATGAGCTCCAGGCTGTGAGTAAGGCTTGCCAGATTATGCGAGATTATTTTTTTAATTATCCTTTTTTTTTACTCTAAAAAAATGTGCTATTATTCCAAAATAATTGTATAATTATTCCATCAATTTTCTTATTATTATTTGTGACCGTCTACAGGAAAATCAGGCACAACGCGGCCCCGACGAAACATTTTTTTTTTGCACTTACACACTCCTCGGTAAGCAGATATTAAGCTCTCCAAGTTTTATCGTCGTAGCTTTAGCCATTCCCGCTATATATCACCTAACCGTTCCCTTCGTTAGGCTTATTTAATACAATTTTAAGAACTAAATCGATCTTTTTGCGACGTCTACGCATGCCGCGTTGTGCCCGATTTTCCCATAGACGGTCACATTTATTGGCGAGCGAGCGAAGCGAGCGAGACACTATCAGGGGTACTCAATCGAGATTTCGCTATATTTGGCGAGCGAGCGTAGCGAGCGAGACACTTACAGGGGTAACACAATCGAAAATCGGGGATGTCAGTTTATTTATTTATTTATTTGTATATATGTATGGACGTACGTAAGGCATTTATGTACTTTGACCCTCGCGTTTTTGTGTTAGTTCGGTTGTCTACCCCGTCCCAAATTGCACTAAACAGAATCCTCTGGTTTATCGATCAGTACCCGTATCACCCTAGAAATTGAATTGTTTACCGTTTTGAATTCTTTTGCCGGTACAATTAAAACTTGACAACTTAAGGGACTTCCATTTCTATTCGAGTTAGTGGCGGTGGTAAGTCAATGCGCTCTTTGTCATGGTTATAAGCCGTGCGCACAGTATTTACCTGAAAATACATTGTCCACTAG
>WLWI01004838.1_pt1 | contig 11330 bp, 10 predicted proteins | sample 6701501 | NCBI WGS metagenome assembly WLWI01 (sample SAMN12718690, study PRJNA515312) | sponge metagenome | isolation source: marine sponge | host: Mycale hentscheli | place: New Zealand: South Island, Marlborough, Capsize Point | collected 2014-11-01
AAGATGTCTATTATTTCAGCTAACTTTATTTTGTGTAATCTATGACCTTCAGTGGCATTGGCATCAGCTGTGTCTAGTTCAGTTCTACATTAGGAGGTTATACTTCATGTATTCTACATAGCAAGGAATCTATATGTAGGATAATACAGTAGGCATCAAAATAACGTGCCGGTTTTCGCACCATGCGACGGGCGTAGTACAGTAAAACCGTTGCTGTAGTTTACCCATTTTTTGTCAAACGTGCGAACGTACTACGGCCGTACCGTTTGTGGAAAACGTCGCACCGTTTCCGCGTAAAACGGTAAATTAAATGGTTGGACCATTCGCACGGTACGGTAGAAATTGACGCGCACTTTTAACTTTACCCGCGCCGGAAGCATCTCACCTGGAACCTGGAACTTCTTGCAGTCAAAAACTTCACCATTAAGAAGATACTGAGTAAGGAAGATGCTGCATTTAGTGCAAGGAATCAGGAGGTTTTGGGTTATTTTCCTTGTCACAGGTAACACAGAAGTAATACACTATTGGCTAAAAGGGGGAAAAAAAGCCTTTTTTCAATTGTATCTTTATATTGTTTGTTTGTTTGTTTTTTAATTGCACCAGGATCACTGAGACATCCTGGAGAAAAGCAAAATAATGAGGAAATTATAGGAGTCTTTTAAATACATGAAGACCACTGCTAGTTAGTTGCATGAGCAAGGGCCCTCTTCCTTTATCTTGCTAATATGGTTTTCAGGATGGACATTCAGTAAAGCTGCATTCCTAGTTGGCAGCAACAACACCAAGATCAAGTAGCTAGTAGTAGTACACGTAGTAGTAATAATATTAATTCTTTGATAGAAACTTTTTGTGTACCATTGCTAACCAACATAAGTGTGATCTATAGCTTGTCGTGACAAACTTGCTGCAGCTCGGTGTAGCTCATCAAACAGCAGTATAGCATAATCATTTTAACAAGAGCAGTAAAATGTTATTAGTATTAATAATGATAATATTAACAACAACAGCAATAATAATGATAACAATATTTCATAGGAAGCTCAAACTGTCGGGTGAACAGAATTGTGAATAATTGAGCTATCCAACGTCGGTTGTGAAGCTGAAACTGGATTTCATGACATCGCTTGACTGAAAAGAGTACAGTTCCAGAAGAATCACACAGCGAACTGTCCTGTGGTTTATCTTTTCAATAAGAACAATATTAAAACCAATGTATTAAAAACCAATGCAATTCTTTATGATTAGTTTTGTATCACTCTTAGGCTTTGTAATCATAGCTCTGTCATTTGTTAGTATTCAAACATCATTGATGAAGGCTATATATAGTTAATTGCTAAAATGCCAGAATATTACTTTTTTATGTATCAGACCTAAACACCCTTTGGTTTTAGATTAGTCAGCTGCTTCATTGTGAGGGGGTGGTGTTATTACCACAAACCCATTAGTGATATGACCAAATAAGGGCAGAACTTGAGTTAGGTACACTATAAACAATAACAGAAACATAACAGTCAAAATTGTTAGTTATATATTTCTATATCCCTATCCCAAACTAGTAAATCCTAGGCTGCAACTGTGACCTTCCTTATCTAATTCTAGACAATCCAAGTGTTCAGGGGGGGATATAAATTCCCGAGCTCAGTTAGGGGTGTGGCCTAATGACCACAAGTCGAAGGACCAGGAAACTGAGGCCTAATGGCGCCGCAAGAATGTGCTGTACTAACAGCTCCTAGATTGAAACTGTTTTCTTGCACCCCAAAGCGCGCACTCTTGCAAGGTTTAGGTTACTCAGTCACGCAAGAACAAAAGGAAAGAGGATGAGGCAGAACTCAGTGGTTTGTACGGGTATGAATATGATTAAGGTTTGAGGGGTGATGTGTTTGTATGTATGACAATTGTTAATTGGTGTTGATTGTTTATATGTGATAATGTCCCGCACCAGGACTTGTGTTCAACTGTGTTCTGTGTTCTTGTGAAGCCGTGTTCTTTCTTGTTCAGTCCTCTGATGACGGACCTGAACACCAAGTTTAACTTCACAACTTGGCTGCTCATTTCCACTTTTTCGTATAGTCTATCACTATATTACAATACTTTCTGACATCAATGAAGCCAGTTACATACATCAGCAACTGTGTCAGTAATAGCAGCCATACTGTCTACAACCACCATCCACACATCCACAGCAGCGGCATCATCCACAGCAGTGACACCATCCACAGCAGTGACTCCATCCACAGCAGCAGCATTATCCACACCAGTGACACTATCTACCACAGCGACACCTTTATAGAGTTTTCTACAGTCAAATCCACACAATTCATCCCATATTAAATCAATTTTAATCAGAATAGTTGAGAATGAAGAAATCTGTACTGATAAGGTTAAATTTTGTTTAGTGGCAAATTTATCACTTTAAATAATATACCAAGTTATAAGGGAATGTTGTTGTTGTTTTTTTTTTATCATTGAGTACGTTTTGGGATCAGCCTCAACAGCATACGGCACACAACAGTATACAATATATGGGGGTGGATGGAAGAGAGCAGAAAGTTGGGGAAAAGCTTCCTGCCCCTCCCACTTGATTGAACTCTATAGATTTTGTGAAGACTGCTTACCTGCAATACCAGTCTGGAAAGGGGGAAAAAACTTTCATCCAACAATTCTAAGCTTAATATAAAAAAAAGCATAAAGCTAAATGGTAATAGTTTGATCTATGTATCATAAAGTAGCTTCATAATTTTTTTTTACATTTACATGTACTAAGTGAATGGAAAATGGCATGTTCTAAGTTATTTATCTAAACTAAAATGTAACTCACTGGAAGCCTCCAAATTATCTAGGACAGCAGGTAATTCCGTTAAAACTCGAGCAAATTATCTTGTGCACTATGACTGGACTCCTCGCTGCAAGCTCCCGTTTTGAAATGTATTCCTAAACAGCGATTGTTACAGTAGATGGTGGTTACAATTAAACGAAACGCCCGTTTTACGTCCGTGCTACAGTGTGATGCTTACTGTTTTATTGGTGTTTTTTGGAAACAGTCGCGCAGTAGTACGCCCGTTCTACGGTGTGAAAACCGGCATGTTATTTTGACTTCTACTGTAAGTTCTGTTCTGTTAGTCAGTTTTGTCATTTAGTTGTTATGAGTTTCATATCACTAAATTACCAGCTGTAGCTGTACCAAGTAGAACGCCTGGTTTCCCTCAGTTAGAACGTCTCTAAAAAATTCCAGTCTGCGTAACTTTTTAGTTCTTTTAGAACCTTTCAGACAATTTTTCAAATTTTATCCATCTGTGTCTCTGGCTTGTAGTTTATAAGCACATTATTTATTCCTGAAAGGCTTTAGGATCTATTTTGATCACGTCATATTTAATCTCGCTTTACTGGACCCTTTACCTACTGCTATGCAGCGGGTAGGCTGACATTGAGTAGTTCGTTCAGTTCCCCTCACTAATTGGGAAGACCACAAACAATAGATGACATAATAAGGTGGTATATCCTGTGATGTAAGACTGCTGTACCTTTTGTGTGTGTTGTATTTCTATGCTGATGTGAGTGTTACATGAGAAGGGAGGTGGAGAAAATAGGGGTTACATGATGAGAGAGACTAGAGAATAAACTGTAGTGCTGGATGTGTCTTAGGACGCATAAGCCACATTACACTATGGCCAGTGTGGCATTATATAGCATGGGTAGGCGGTTCTAGTACATATGTACTAGAACCGCCTACCCATGCTATATAATCCAGAATCACATCTTGGATCACTATTAGATGACATTTCAGTAATGATCGATTTGACAGTTAATTATTTTGAGGAAAAAGTTGAAGAACAATTAAAGAAAATTGATATTGGAATGAACTGTGACATGAAAAGTATGTTCCAGTGTCCACAGCTAAAGAGTGTGTTTGCCCAATTAAAGACAAAATCTCAGTTACAAAATTTTGTCAAAGATAATCTTGAAGTTGTGATGAGTCATGTGCATAGCTACTGTAAAACATAATCGAGCTTAAATACGAGCAACATTTTCTCATTATGAGTATCTGCTGCTCTCTAATAGATGATCACAGTGAGTTAATTGATGTTCTAAAATAATATTTTTTTCCTTTCCTATAACATGTAGGCTCCAGTGCAGAGAAAACTGGGGAGCTTTCTGTGATGGGGATATGTACAAGACTAATCCTTCGTTCACTGACAATGCTTGCATACCGCCTTTGGAAATAATGGCTTATTACGACGATGTGGAAGTGTGCAATCCATTGGGATCGCATGCCAAAAAGCACAAATTAGGTTAGTCTTGAAATATTTCCTTTGTATGTAACTGTACCCTCTAATGTTGGCATTGCAGCATTATTTTACTATACTCTTGGCAATATTGCATATTGCACCGAAACACCGGTCCACATTAGGAGCAATTCAGTTGTTTTCTGTTTTGAAAACAAGTCTGCTAGAAAAATATGGTTGCGATCATGTTTTGGAAACTTTCATGGAGGATGTCCGTTTACTTGAAGCGGTAAATTATGATAGTTTTTTTTATCTTCTACACTGATAATACTTCATATTGCAGGATGAGGGAGTGTCTTTGGTCATTGGTGCGTCCAACTATGTTTTTCGGGGTATTCTGTCCCTGGTTCCGGCTGATAATTTGGCGAGTCAGTTCTTAGGAGGCTACAAGGCTCTAAATGCTGCACTTAGAAAATGTCGCCATTGCTTGGCTGTAAAAGAAACAATGGAATCTGAGGTAGTTTTTTTTTTCTGTATGCTTTGAATGAAGTGATCAGCCAATAATTTCATCAGTTTCTTTCAGAGTCATTTCAGCCATGAACCCGGCTGACTCATGCAAGCCATTGTGCATCTCTGGGAGGTGACCTGCACAACCACTATGCTATGACCTATGGCATCCACAGAAACTCAATTTTGAATTCATCCCGGTTTTTTCATATAACTGAAGGTCTTGTTCCAGATGTAATGCATGATTGCTTGGAGGGTTGTTTACCATATGAAGTCAAGGAACTTCTAAAACATCTTATTCATAGTGGAGTAATAACATTGCAAGCTATCAATGATGCCATTGAGAGCTTTCCTTACCAGGGATCCTGACGGGCGAAGTGATCCTGACGGTCCAGATGCCAGAAATAAGCCATCTGTGATTTCATCGAAAACAATATCTTCTTCTGACCATGCTCTCAAACAGACAGGTACTTCTGTATGTATTTATATACGTATGTGTACATATGTGTGTTAACTGTATCACGGTTTCATGCAGAGGTATGGGATTCCCCCCCCCCCCCCCCCCATGGAAATTGGAAGAATATTTTTCCATGTAACTTTTAGTATTCTATACCAATGAATACTCCTAAGTAAGATATGTCATACCTAGTATTCAATATATACTCTCTGTGATTTACATTAGTATTAGAGACTAATATAGTTTGAAAATTGTACGTCCGTCACCACGGAATTGCCCCAACTATGTAGCATTCAAATGAAAAAATACTCCTCCATGGTTGGGTTCAACTCAATTCTTCCCAGCTTCATGTGTTGTTGTTGTTGTTTTGTTTTGTTTTCATCCTTCCCGCCCACCAACTTAGCTTTACAAACATTAGTGCAAATTGTTCATCATTTCCTTGAGTTTACACTGCAGCTACACAAATGTGGTGCCTGGCCGGGTTGTTGCCTCTGATGGTTGGACTTCAAGTTCCAGAGGATGATGAACACTGGACCAATTTTGTACTACTGCTTAGTATAATGGATTTGATATTTGCTCCAATTTTATCCAGAGACTGTGCGCCCTATATCAAAGAACTTATTTGTGAACATCACGAAAATTTAAAGTTTTATACCCAACCTGCCCTATCATTCCCAAGATGCACTACATGGTGCACTACACAGAAGCTATAGACAAGTAAGACATAAAAGTGTGTGATTTGCTTGTTTGGAAGGAGTGGAATTAGTTTTGTGAATGTTATGATAGAATGGTATATGACATGTAGCCATGTATTATTTGGTGAGCAGAAATTTCACAACTGACTTGATTTTTTTTCTGTTTTTTTCTGTTCTTTTGTGTGTGTGTATGTGTGTGTGTGATTTTGCTGGGCGAGGGGTTTGCTATCCCTTGATGAATCCCATATTTTAACTAATTATAATATCTATAGGTTTGGACCGCTTGTACATTTCTGGTGTATGCGTTTTGAGTACATCTGTGTTGGTATTTCAGTGAAGTACGTCTGTGTTGGTATTTCAGTCAAGTACGTCTGTGTTGGTGTTTCAGTCAAGTACGTGTGTGTTGGTGTTTCAGTCAAGTACGTCTGTGTTGGTATTTCCGTGAAGTACGTCTGTGTTGGTATTTCAGTCAAGTACATCTGTGTTGGTATTTCAGTCAAGTTGTACATCTGTGTTGGTATTTCAATCAAGTACATCTGTATTGGTATTTCAGTCAAGTACGTCTGTGTTGGTATTTCGGTCAAGTACATCTGTGTTGGTATTTCAGTCAAGTACATCTGTGTTGGTATTTCAGTCAAGTACGTCTGTGTTGATATTTCAGTCAAGTACATCTGTGTTGGTATTTAGATCAAGTACGTCTGTGTTGGTATTTCAATCTAGTACATCTGTGTTGGTATTTCAGTCAAGTACGTCTGTGTTGGTATTTCAGTCAAGTACATCTGTGTTGGTATTTCAATCAAGTACATCTGTGTTGGTATTTCAATCAAGTACATCTGTGTTGGTATTTCAGTCAAGTACGTGTGTGTTGGTATTTCAGTCAAGTACGTCTGTGTTGGTATTTCAGTCAAGTATATCTGTGTTGGTATTTCGGTCAAGTACATCTGTGTTGGTATTTCAATCAAGTACATCTGTGTTGGTATTTCAATCAAGTACGTCTGTGTTGGTATTTCAATCAAGTACGTCTGTGTTGGTATTTCAATCAAGTACGTCTGTGTTGGTATTTCAGTCAAGTACATCTGTGTTGGTATTTCGGTCAAGTACATCTGTGTTGGTATTTCGGTCAAGTACATCTGTGTTGGTATTTCAATCAAGTACATCTGTGTTGGTATTTGGTATTTCGGTCAAGTACATCTGTGTTGGTATTTCAATCAAGTACGTCTGTGTTGGTATTTCAGTCAAGTACATCTGTGTTGGTATTTCAATCAAGTACGTCTGTGTTGGTATTTCAATCAAGTACGTCTGTGTTGGTATTTCAGTCAAGTACATCTGTGTTGGTATTTTAGTGAAGTACATCTGTGTTGGATATCAGTCAAGTACGTCTGTGTTGGTATTTCAGTCAAGTACGTGTGTTGGTATTTCAGTCAAGTACGTCTGTGGTCGTATTTCGGTCAAGTATGTCTATGTTGGTGTTTTAGTAAAGTACATCTGTGTTGGTATTTCAGTCAAGTACGTCTGTTTTGGTATTTCAGTCAAGTACGTCTGTGTTGGTATTTCAGTCAAGTACGTGTGTGTTGGTATTTCAGTCAAGTACGTGTGTGTTTAGTATTTCAGTCAAGTACGTCTGTGTTGGTATTTCAATCAAGTACGTGTGTGTTTAGTATTTCAGTCAAGTACGTCTGTGTTGGTATTTCAATCAAGTACGTGTGTGTTGGTATTTCAGTCAAGTACATCTGTGTTGGTATTTCGGTCAAGTACGTGTGTGTTTAGTATTTCAGTCAAGTACGTCTGTGTTGGTGTTTCAGTCAAGTACGTCTGTGTTGGTATTTCAGTCAAGTACATGTGCGTTGGTATTTCAGTCAAGTACGTGTGTGTTGGATTTCAGTGAAGTACGTGTGTGTTAGTGTTTCAGTCAAGTACGTGTGTGTTGGATTTCAGTGAAGTACGTGTGTGTTAGTGTTTCAGTCAAGTACGTGTGTGTAAGTGTTTCAGTCAAGTACATGTGTATTGGTATTTCAGTCAAGTACGTGCGTGTTGGATTTCAGTCAAGTACGTGTGTGTTGGTATTTCAGTCAAGTAGGTCTGTGTTGGTGTTTCAGTCAAGTACGTCTGTGTTGGTATTTCAGTCAAGTACGTCTGTGTTGGTATTTCAGTCAAGTACGTCTGTGTTAGTGTTTCAGTCAAGTACATGTGTATTAGTGTTTCAGTCAAGTACGTCTGTGTTGGTATTTCAGTCAAGTACATTTGTGTTGGTATTTCAGTCAAGTACGTCTGTATTGGTATTTCAGTCAAGTACGTCTATGTTGGTATTTCAGTCAAGTACGTCTGTGTAGGTATTTCAGTCAAGTACGTCTGTATTGGTATTTCAGTCAAGTACGTCTGTATTGGTATTTCAGTCAAGTACGTCTGTGTAGGTATTTCAGTCAAGTACGTCTGTATTGGTATTTCAGTCAAGTACGTGTGTGTTGGTATTTCAGTCAACTACATCTGTGTTGGTATTTCAGTGAAGTACGTCTATGTTGGCATTTCAGTCAAGTACGTCTGTGTTGGTATTTCTGTCAAGTACGTCTGTATTGGTATTTCAGTCAAGTACGTCTGTATTGGTATTTCAGTCAAGTACGTCTGTGTTGTTATTTCAGTCAAGTACGTCTGTGTTGGTATTTCAGTCAAGTACGTCTGTGTTGGTATTTCAGTGAAGTACGTCTATGTTGGTATTTCAGTCAAGTACATCTGTGGTTGTATTTCAGTGAGGTACGTGTGTGTTGGTATTTCAGTCAAGTACGTCTGTATTGGTATTTCAGTCAAGTACGTCTGTGTTGGTATTTCAGTCAAGTACGTGTGTGTTGGTATTTCGGACAAGTACATCTGTGTTGGTATTTCAGTCAAGTACGTGTGTGTTGGTATTTCAGTCAAGTACATCTGTGTTGGTATTTCGGTCAAGTACATCTGTGTTGGTATTTCAATCAAGTACGTCTGTGTTGGTATTTCAATCAAGTACATCTGTGTTGGTATTTCGGTCAAGTACGTCTGTGTTGGTATTTCAATCAAGTACATCTGTGTTGGTATTTCGGTCAAGTACGTCTGTGTTGGTATTTCAGTCAAGTACGTCTGTGTTGGTATTTCGGTCAAGTACGTCTGTGTTGGTATTTCAATCAAGTACATCTGTGTTGGTATTTCGGTCAAGTACGTCTGTGTTGGTATTTCAATCAAGTACATCTGTGTTGGTATTTCAGTCAAGTACATCTGTGTTGGTATTTCAGTGAAGTACGTCTATGTTGGTATTTCAGTCAAGTACATCTGTGGTTGTATTTCAGTGAGGTACGTGTGTGTTGGTATATCAGTCAAGTACGTCTGTATTGGTATTTCAGTCAAGTACGTCTGTGTTGGTATTTTTGTGAAGTACATCTGTGTTGGTATTTCGGTCAAGTACATCTGTGTTGGTATTTCAGTGAAGTACGTGTGTGTTGGTATTTCAGTCAAGTACATCTGTGTTGGTATTTCAGTCAAGTACATCTGTGTTGGTATTTCAGTGAAGTACGTCTGTGTTGGTATTTCAGTCAAGTACATCTGTGGTTGTATTTCAGTGAGGTACGTGTGTGTTGGTATTTCAGTCAAGTACGTCTGTATTGGTATTTCAGTCAAGTACGTCTGTGTTGGTATTTTTGTGAAGTACATCTGTGTTGGTATTTCAGTCAAGTACGTCTGTGTTGGTATTTCAGTCAAGTACATCTGTGTTGGTTATTTCAGTCAAGTACGTGTGAGTTGGTATTTTAGTGAAATACGTCTGTGTTGGTATTTCAGTGAAGTACGTCTGTGTTGGTATTTTAGTGAAATATATCTATGTTGGTATTTCAGTGAAGTACGTCTGTGTTGGTATTTTAGTGAAGTACGTCTGTGTTGGTATTTCAGTCAAGTACGTCTGTGTTGGTATTTCAGTCAAGTACGACTGTGTTGGTATTTCAGTCAAGTACGACTGTGTTAGTGTTTTAGTGAAGTACGACTGTGTTGGTATTTCAGTCAAGTACGTCTGTGTTGGTATTTCAGTCAAGTACGTCTGTGTTGGTATTTCGGTCAAGTACGTCTGTGTTGGTATTTTAGTGAAGTACATCTGTGTTGGATATCAGTCAAGTACGTCTGTGTTGGTATTTCAGTCAAGTACGTGTGTTGGTATTTCAGTCAAGTACGTCTGTTGTCGTATTTCGGTCAAGTATGTCTGTGTTGGTATTTTAGTGAAGTACATCTGTGTTGGTATTTCAGTCAAGTACGTCTGTGTTGGTATTTCAGTCAAGTACGTCTGTGTTGGTATTTCAGTCAAGTACGTGTGTGTTAGTGTTTCAGTCAAGTACGTCTGTGTTGGTATTTCAGTCAAGTACGTGTGTGTTGGTATTTCAGTCAAGTACGTGTGTGTTGGATTTCAGCCAAGTACGTGTGTGTTAGTGTTTCTGTCAAGTACGTGTGTGTTAGTGTTTCAGTCAAGTACATGTGTATTGGTATTTCAGTCAATTACGTGTGTGTGGGTATGTCAGTGAAGTACGTCTGTGTTGGTATTTTAATGAAGTACATCTGTGTAGGATTTCAGTCAAGTACGTGTGTGTTAGTGTTTCAGTCAAGTACGTGTGTGTTGGTGTTTCAGTCAAGTACGTCTGTGTTGGTATTTCAGTCAACTACGTGTGTGTTGGATTTCAGTCAAGTACGTGTGTGTTAGTGTTTCAGTCAAGTACGTGTGTGTTGGTGTTTCGGTGAAGTGCGTGTGTGTTGGATTTCAGTCAAGTACGTGTGTGTTAGTGTTTCAGTCAAGTACGTGTGTGTTAGTGTTTCAGTCAAGTACATGTGTATTGGTATTTCAGTCAAGTACGTGTGTGTGGGTATTTCAGTGAAGTACGTCTGTATTGGTATTTCAGTCAAATACGTCTGTGTTGGTATTTCGGTCAAGTACGTCTGTGTTGGTATTATAGTGAAGTACATCTGTGTTGGTATTTCAGTCAAGTATGTCTGTATTGGTATTTCAGTCAAGTACGTGTGTGTGGGTATTTCAGTCAAGTATGTCTGTATATGTATTTCAGTCAAGTACGTCTGTGTTGGTATTTCAGTCAAGTATGTCTGTGTTGGTATTTCGGTCAAGTACGTCTGTGTTGGTATTTCAGTCAAGTACATCTGTGTTGGTATTTCGGTCAAGTACGTCTGTGTTGGTATTTTAGTGAAGTACATCTGTGTTGGATATCAGTCAAGTACGTCTGTGTAGGTATTTCAGTCAAGTACGTGTGTGTTGGTATTTCAGTCAAGTACGTCTGTATTGGTATTTCAGTCAAGTACGTCTGTGTTGGTATTTCAGTCAAGTACGTGTGTGTTGGTATTTCAGTCAAGTACGTCTGTGTTGGTATTTCAGTCAAGTACGTCTGTATTGGTATTTCAGTCAAGTACGTCTGTGTTGGTATTTCAGTCAAGTACGTC
>WLWI01004839.1_pt1 | contig 11329 bp, 9 predicted proteins | sample 6701501 | NCBI WGS metagenome assembly WLWI01 (sample SAMN12718690, study PRJNA515312) | sponge metagenome | isolation source: marine sponge | host: Mycale hentscheli | place: New Zealand: South Island, Marlborough, Capsize Point | collected 2014-11-01
ACACACCACTGCGGGGGCGTCACAGTCAGCCTTTACGTAAGCCCGGTCTGCCAAACCCTAGGTAAGATGAGCTAGAGGTAAGTATGTATTAATGGGCATCTAGATCTGCTGAGCGCAACGGAGTTAACTCCAAAACTTCAGTTCCTTGTATATCAGTTCTATGAGTAGCATCACCTTCAACTAAATCTTCTCTCACACTACTCTCACAACCTTCAGTCCTTCCAATTCTTGGCCGTTTCTGCAAACTAAGAAGCGCTTCTGCTGCATCCAATCCTTTAGCTCTACTTTTATGCTTAGTTAGTCTTGCATGTCTAGCCAAAACACTAGAGTTAGGACCACCACTTGAACTCAAAACACCACCAAGAAAAACGGGAGCATAATCAGGATGAGAAGGATTTTTTGAAGGCTTTTCTACACAAATTAAATAAAATTTAGCTATACTTTTTGTTGTATATATACTGTACTTAACTTACTGGTAACGAAATGATCACTACAGACACGACTGTACTCTACTCCAATTCTTCCTGTTGACAGAGGCCACCCACTTTATCCTTTTATTAGACTCTATTTTTACAATTTACTACAACATAAGTCTGTGGCATTGCTAGCTAGAAACAGCGAAGTCCAGAAACAGATCACACTTTACTACCTTCACAGTGCCCACGGGGTAGACTTGACCACCAAAATGGCGACCTAGCAATGGTTGCCATGTAAACTAATGACGTCCAGTTCGCGCCGCAACCCATCTATAGAAGCCACCTTTATAAAAAAAAACTGCAATGCTTATCATATTAATTGACTTACTACTTTTTACCCAATCACCCATGTCTACTTCAAAATGAATAAATAAAGCAGACAAAAATTACAAACATACTACTTACTGTCCACCTGGCACACAATGAGAGACATAACTATCGCCCACCAAACCAGTGTAATTTATAGGAGGTATCCATATAGACAATAAAACGGGTGGACCTTTATATGCTGAATATAGAACATAGGTTAGTTATTGAAATGTAACTGAACACATAGATAATACATCAGAATATTAATGAAATCATAAATCATGGAGATAAAGGACTGTAAAAATCATCACCCTGTCATCATAGTTTAACACTTCATTTGACTTAAGCTCTCTAAACCCACAGTATCTTCATCCATATTCATTTCTATTAACCCTTTCTCTCTGTACTTTCTATTTCAATTAAACCAGCTTAGATCAACTCCCAACCAGAGCTTGATCAACTCCCAACCAGAGCTTAGATCAACTCCCAACCAGAGCTTAGATCAACTACCAACCAGAGCTTAGATCAACTCCCAACCAGAGCTTAGATCAACTCCCAACCAGAGCTTAGATCAACTCCCAACCAGAGCTTAGATCAACTACCAACCAGAGCTTAGATCAACTACCAACCAGAGCTTAGATCAACTCCCAACCAGAGCTTAGATCAACTCCCAACCAGAGCTTAGATCAACTCCCAACCAGAGCCTAGATCAACTCCCAACCAGAGCTTAGATCAACTACCAACCAGAGCTTAGATCAACTCCCAACCAGAGCTTAGATCAACTCCCTGCCACATCCCAACCAGCGAGTTTGGGTTTCTGTTGGTGTAGTTGCACAAGTTTACAGGCAAACCTATGCCCTATTTGAAACAGAACTTTATCCATCACATCGATTTCCTACTATATATTTGTTCAGGGTTTTTGTTGTTGTTTTTGTTGTTGTTTGTTTGTTTTGTTTTGTTTGTTTTTCCTTTGTGAGTGAAAAGAAAAGTTCTCCTGAAATTAAATTTGGCTTTACATACATAGATAATTCTACTATATTTCCCTGCAACTGTCAATCATTTTTTTCTGAATTATTTTATACATTATTAAAACATAATGTCTTATGAAAGTAGAAGTGTACTTTATGCAACTATTGACTATAATGTCAGCTATACATTTGTACGATAATATTTGATTCATTTTCTGCTAAAACATTTATGAGTAGAAAGAGTACAATAAGTATACAATTGGGCATCAACTTAACCAAACTCTATAAGATAGGTTTGTAAAGACGTCAAAATAAGTGTTACTTCCAACAACAGTGATTAATTACTTCCAGAAATGTTTATCAGGTATCAAAGAGAATTTTACATCACTCAGTAGAAAGTTAGTATAATAGTAGAGTAATATATTTATCACAACTTAATCAACCACTTTGTATTTATTCTCATCCCTTGTTCACAGATAATTCATATTCAATGTTGATATCTGTTTACTAAACTACTAAACTGTTAATAATAACAATAACAACAATAATAATAATAATAATAATAATGGAGAAAATATTTTACATTGTGTTAGTAATTACATTATTCATTTATTACTGCTATACTTACACAAAATATTAATTTTGATAAACCCAGTCATTGGATTTATTGGTTTCCCTAATGAACTCAATTCAAATTGGCAAATATAAATTCCAGCTACACTTGGATCCGGTTCAGTCAAGAACAGTTTACCACTTGCAAGAATTTCAAGTGAACCTGGAAAAGCCTTTAAGGTAGTCCTATTCACTGTAAATGACCAATTTGTATTAATTGGAAAAGGAGATTGAGCTTGACCACATTCCACAAAACTGGGCTGTCCTTCCCGAATATTGTACTCATAGGGAGAGTCATAATCAGTACTCAAGTACTGTAGCACTGTCCCTACATACAGCACAATATTTAGTTATCAAAATACAGTATACACCAGATATGCACAGCTGTATGCATGTATGGGTGTAATAGTCCTGTCCTGCTCTGACAGGCTCTGGGAAAACCAGGAATTTTCAGAAAAACTCAAAGTTAGAAAACGGCAAAAGTACTGACTTGTGTCAAAATTAATCAATTTTTGTCCTTGCTCTATCATTATGCCAAATTTCTAGGGTTAAAAACGTTAGAAAAATATACCTAGCGTGCCAGTTGAAAAAATTTAAATTCTATTTCTTTTTGGCGTGTATGGATATATGGACTGCCCCTCAGCCAGTATAAAATTAGCTCAGTGTTCCACCCAGTCCAACATTTCACTGAACAGAATCCTCTGCTTTACCGAATTGAATTATTCAGCAAAGCCAGCGAAGCCAGCGAAGCGAGCAGAGCTGACTTATTAAAGAGTCCACGCTCTATATATATATATTTTTTTTTTTTGGTAGGTCTAGGAATTGTTTTTGTTTTGTTGGCGTATGTGTGTACATTTTCTCCTACAAGCTTGCGCGGGCTGGGTAACCTTCTTAGCAACAGTTTGTGTACAGACTGCCTTAGTCTGACAGAATGCAGATGGTCTTCAGTGTGAAGGACCAGGAAGAAGACTTATTATGACGCGGGAGAGACACTACTACCTTCCAATGGCGCGAGCTTTTAGTCGGCCGTAGTACTCAAAAGCACGTACTCCTTAACTTGGTTAGGGCCAAGGTTAACAGAGGTCATCAACAAACAACACATAATTTCACAAGACATTAAATTATTGTGACCAAGGGCGTAGGCCTGTGGTTCTAACTAATTCATGAATATCATTAACTATTTGCGTGAGGTAAGGTACAGTCAGGTAAGTTAATGATATTGCGTGAGGGCGAGTTCAATGATTATTGAGGTGAATGGCTAAGCTAGTGGATAGCTAAGCCGTGTGGGATTGTTCATGTGATGCCAGGGCCTGCCTGGGCTTGTTGTCTTGGGGACGTAGTCCTGGACATCCTCCGGGGGGCGGGGCTGCGACCCGGCTGTGGTGGAATAGGCATGGGCTTGTGACGGCGCAGCTGGGGCGTCCACCGGGAGGGACGGAGAGGAGGTGGTGAGTTGAGTGACATCATCCAGTGGAAGTAGTATGAGTCTGTCGGTGCTCCTGGTGTATGTCTTTCCTTGGCATAAGATATCTACAGCCCTCGTTTGACCATCATCTCCAGGGTAGGTCGCTTGAACGACAGCGATAGGCCATTGACGGACGCGAAGAGTCTCGTCTTTGAGGAAGACTATGTCGCCAACCTCGGGTGGGCGTTGAGGACGGATCCACTTGGCTCTGGAGGAGCAGGAGGCGAGGTAGGATCCTAGCCATTGTCTCCAGAGTTCTGTAGTCAGGCGGTTGACTAGATTCCAGCGTCGAAGACTGGAGATATTTTCTCCGGTGGGTGGAGCTGTGCCTGGCTATCAGGTATGCTCCCTCGCTGATGTCGTCGGAATTGAGAGGCACGAGAGGGCGGAAGTTTAGGATGGCTTCTGCTTCTGTCACGATCGTATATAACTCGTCGTAGCGGAGTGGGTGGGGGGGCAACATACTTTCTGAGAATACACTTCATGGATTTGACAGCTGCCTCCCAGAGACCTCCGAAGTGTGGAGCTCTGGGAGGGATATGATGCCATTGAATATCTTGTTCGGTGGCAAAGTGGGAGATAGAGTTGCGGGTAGCTTTGGATTCGATCATGGCCTGGATTTCTCTCATGTTCTCACGGGCCCCAACAAAATTAGTTCTGTTGTCGGAATACATGTGGGCAGGTACTCCTCGTCTCGCTGTAAATCGTCTCAGGGTGGCCATAAAATCTTCCGTAGAGAGAGATACACACAGATCTAAATGAACACTCTTGGTGGAGAGACACACAAATATGACAATGTAACATTTCACAAGGACCGGTTTCCTGGTGTTCCCTCTGCAGAGTACAAAGGGTCCGGCAAAGTTCACTCCTGTAACGGTGAATGGTGGAGAGGGTGTGGTCCGAGTGGTAGGTAGAAGTCCCATCTGGTACGAGAGTGGCCTAGCGTAGGCTCTTTAGCATTGAGGACAGGTCCTGAAGACGTGCTTGAGGAGGTTTCTGAGGCCAGGAATGAGGTAAGTGTGGCCTAGGATCGAGGTCATCGCTGAAATTCCCGCGTGGCTGTAGGTTTGATGAAGGGTCCTGACTAAAAGGTGAGTCAGGAGTGACTTCGTGGACAGTAGGATGAGGGTGACAGGTTGGGATGGGTGGTCGTCACGTCTCACTCGGCTGTGATACCTGAGTCTGAGATCTGAATAAGGTAGTTCTTGAGTCGATGTCCTTTGGGAAGTGGTTGCCCTTGCCGAATGAGAGAGAAGACATCGGCAAAGATTTCCTGTTGGGACGTGAAGAGAATCTTCTGCTTGGCTCGGATGACTTCAGAAGATTGGATGGATGGAAGGAGTAGATGTTCCTCTCGATTGGGTCGGGAGTTGGAAGAGAAACGAAGTATCCACGCTAGGACACGGCAGAGATGATGGAAGGATGAGTACCGTTTCAATAGTTTTCAGTATCCTGTCTGTCACATACGCATGAGACTAAAAGACAGGGCACGGATGGGAATTCGGGTGGCCTTTTCCGGAGGAGTCGGAGAGGCCTTTGATCAGGCGGAAGTGAGAGCCAGGAAGGGCCCTCCCACCAGAGTCGGGATGAGACGAGGTCTTGGCAGGAATGCCTCGGCTTGCTAAGTCGGCAGGATTGTCACGGGAGGCGACATGACGCCATTTGGAGTGATGGATGTGGTCGGAGATAGCACGTACACGATTGGCAACGTATTGTTGGAGCTTGGTGATCGGTTTGGACAACCAATGCAGGACTATTTTGCTGTCTGACCATGCATAGCAACTTGAGGGGGGAGATCAGCAGTGTGAGACAGGAGACGAGCTAGGAGCAAGGCTGCTTGCAACTCAGCTCTTGGGATCGTGAGGGGTTTCAGAGGAAGTACCCTAGCTTTGGCAGTTACCAGTGTACAGGTAGTAGTGCTGTCAGAGAAGACTTGGCGGATGTAAACAGCAGCTCCGTAGGCTACTTGAGAGGCATCGGAGAAGCCGTGTAAAGTTTGGAACTGTACTCGAAGATCAGTGGAGAAGAATTTCCTTGGGATGGGTAGGGACATGATGGTTGGTAGGTGTTCCAACCACAAGGTCCACTTGTCTACAATGTAGTCGGGGACGGGTGCATCCCATGATACGTCTAGTTTCCATACGTCCTGGAGGAGGAGCCTCGCAAGAATGATGGCAGGTGAGAATAGGCCAAGAACGTCAAAGACGCTGGCCGTCCCAGAAGCGATCACACGCTTAGTGATCGATTTGGGGATGGAGATGTTGATAGGTGTGGCAATGTGGAGTGTGTCCTTGGCAACATCCCAGTGGACTCCCAGAGCTTAGGGTGTGTTGTCTGGAAATGAGATGATGAGAGGACTCGACTCCTGGAGTTCACTCGGAATGAGGTTTCAAAATTCGGCAGAGTTCGTTCTCCATTTGCGAAGGGTCATGCCTGCTGACTCGAGGATGTCACAGGTCTCGCGTCGAAGTTGGTCTGCTTCTTGGACTGTGTCTGCTCCGAAGAGTAGGTCATCCACATAGAAGTCTCTTTGCATCCTCTGAGCTGTAAGGGAATAGGAAACAGATACAATGTTAGCCAAGGTTCTGACTACCTGGGTTGCCAGAGAAGTGATGCCGAAGGTGACCCTCTTCATCCGGCAGTCGATCAGAGCACCTGCTTCGTCTCGCAGAATGAACCAGTGGAGATCTCGATCCTCAGGGTGAAGGAGAACTTCCCGGAACATCTTAGAAATGTCAGCAGACACCCCAACGCGATGCTTTCTGAATCTGATGAGGACGTCGGAGAGTGGCGGGTACTGGCAAGGTCCTGGCAGCAGAATATCATTGAGACTCACACCGGACGTCGTCTTGGCTGAGGCGTCGAAGATTGGGAGGAGTTTCGCTGTTGTGGACGAATCCTTAAAGACTCCATGGACTGGGAGATAGTAGTGTGGTGTGACATCAATCTCGTGACGTGGAATTATCTCAGCATGATCAAGAGAGATGTATTCACGGAGCGCATCATTGAAGGTGTGGAGTTTATCCTTTCGTCGCAGGGTTTTCTCGTTGGCAAGAAGGCGTCGGACGGCTTGGGGGCGAGATTTGCCGAGTTTGGCAGGAGAACAACGTCTGGGCAGCTTGACCATGAATCTCCCGTTATGTCTGGTGTAGGAGCTTTGGAAATCCGCGATGACTTGATCGTCGTCCATGGCAGCTGGAGAGTCTGGGACTTGGTCTAGTTCCCAGAGGCGGGCGAGATCCTGGTCTAGCTTATCAGGAGTGACTGTGGTAGTGAGCGTTGGAGTAGGGGCATGGCCTAAAAGGGGTCCGGCGACGCTCCATCCGAAGGGAGTGTTGACAACTTTCAGACCGTCGAATTTGAGGTAAGGTGACACCTACGTTCCCAAACACTATCATCGTTCAACTCCAGAACCGCGGACGTACAGTTTGCGCCAGAGCTATCCTCGACTTGGGCGCAGGCGTATCCCTGATGAGCCACTCTCTTGCCTCATCACTCAACTTTCGACGTCACTCGTAATCTCTCTTCTTGAGTGGGAGTTTCGGAGAAGGCCAAAGTACCTATTGTGTCATCACTCAACTACACTCTATCCAACAGGATTTCGCCACCCGACCGATCTCCTTCTCCGTACTTCCTAAGCTGAAGTCCTCACCCATGCCGTCCAACCGCCAAGAGATTCTCAACTTGCCTTCACTCCGCCAGCTGCCCCTGTCAGATCCAGACTTGGGTGGCCAGATTGATCTGTTCCTAGGCAACATGGATCTCGACGACTGCACCGGGGACCACGCCTGTCTCTGTCTTCTGTCCGTGGGCGACGAGAGAGAAATTGGCAGTGGCTGTTTCAGCTTTTGTCACAATTCTTTACGGCAAACAGCCATAGATTATAAGTTGCATACTTAATGACATCACAGCATATTTTTCATCCTTCTATGTAGATGATTATTTGGTTGGATCACCACAACAAGTTGTTGAACTGTACAAACTATTGAGAAGTTCACTTCAGAAAGTAAGTTTTGACTTGCGCTAATGATCAAATTTAACAAAGGTTATGGAGCAAATCTTCATGAGTCAATTCCAGTGAAAGAATTTGTGCATGCCAATTCAAACTCACACAAAGCACTTGGAGTTCATTGGGATTCCTCTCATGATCATTGGCACATTGCCTTCAGTACATCTCTGTAGTAATAGAAATATTATCTCTGATAACTTTGATGTGTTTGGCTGGTTCACACCATCTACTTAATCATGAAAATTCTCTTGCAATATTTAAGGGAAATCTAATTGGAATGGGATGAAGAGGTATGTGCAGAAGAAATACCAATAATGGAAATCAGCTTCCTGTCAAGTCAAGCTATAATATGTCGTTTCTACTTTCAACCTGAAGATGTCATTCTCAAGTCTAAACTACATGGATTCTCTAATGCTTGGAGGATGCTTATGCAGCTGAATAGTTTTTGCTAAGGCTCTAATATATAATTTAGGTTGTAAAGACTGAATTCCAGCAATTCTTAATTAAGCAGCTGTTGGTTGTGTACTCTACCTACCAAGGTAATTTAAATTAGCTGTGTTGCTGTCAGTTGGTACATGCTTCAAACATCACTTGTTGATAGCAGCTCTAGAATAGAAGAAATCATGTTGCCCACAAATGTTTTATTTAAACCTCTTTGGACAGCCATCAAGCCAATACAAAACAATGGTTTACAGTAGAACCTCTTAACCTTAGATATGGGCATCTCCCTCTGTAAATAACGTTTTCTCTAATTGACTATTGGGCAATGAATTTCAATTAGGTGCAAATCTTGTTGTAAAGTGTAGAGTAATGACAGCTCATTTACAAGATAACTTACCACCATCACTAATATAATAGAAAATGAACTCTGCTAAGTTTACAAGATCTAACTGTGGAAGTCTCTCCTCTTCTTTCTCCTAGCTCCTTCCTGTTTTTTGTTTACCAGGCATTATTTCTAAGTCTTTTCTTTCCTCCTAACTTCCTGTGCCCTCACTAATGTTTACGCTTTTAAGTAGCCTCTAGTGGACACGATTTGACCTCCTCAACTTATGCTACCAAAATCTCAATTGAGACTCATTAGTGAGAGTCTAGATTCATCCACCCAAAAAGCTACATTTCTGTTTCAGTTATTCTACAATATTGCTAGCTATGTTGAAAAATCTAATTTTTTGGTAATCACACATTGCATTAGTTTTTTGTTGAGTAAATAATCCATATAAGATAAAATTAACCACAATACTGTAGTTTTATGTAACCTAACTAGGGAAGTTTGCTGAGGCATTTGTGCTCAAGCAGAAACTAGATATTGACATTTAATCAAGAGGAAAACCTGGGGCATATGGGGTATTGCAGAAAGGTTCTATAATGATGGAAGGTCAATGGGGCAGCAAAATTTCAGAAGTTGTTAAATGTAGAATGGTTCCTCAAAGAAGAAACTTTCGATGTTAGTATTGGAGCTTCCCACCTAAGAGAATGCAAAGAAGCTCTTTTTTGGCGTAATCCTCCTAGATGTGCAATAGCTACCCTGTTAGAGCTATGGTACAATAGAGCATATTCAACGGAGTTATTTTTTTAAGGCGGCTAGAAACAATCTTTAGATTTAGCCATCCTTTCCTACCCTTTGAAAATTGTAGTCCTATTGCCAAGTCACGAAGATAATACAATGTGAGTCCTGTACTTGTGTCAGTGAACAAGTGTGTATGTAAGTGACCACACGAGCTGCGAAATTTTGGCATCTCTGGAGGGCCTGGATGTGGCACTTCTGAGCAGGGTCCCAGATGGGCGAGGAGTAGTCCAGGACGGGAAGAACTAGTGCCTTGTAGAGGTGATTCAGGCAGGAAGGGCCACAAAATGAACTAACCATTAACTTTGAATGGTTACCATTCAAAGTTAAATTTCAGTCAGACTAGCTCACTACATTTGCTGAAGCACATCACTAGTTAGTGATATTTTTACTATTTTAAGGAGTTTAACTGTAGTGACAAATAAACGAAAAGCAAGTTTTGCTAAAGCTGGCGTAGTTTGAATCACAAGTGTATATCTTGCATTATCCCATGCTATTCAGTGGCCTTTTTTGTGATCTCTTTTGGGGTGGATTAGCACAATCCAGAATGGCTGCAGTGCTCACTCACTGTACTGTTACTGACATCCTTTCTTCATAGCTCAGCTCTGCAGTCACCTTACATCAAGATGAAATGTGAGTATGTGAAGTAAATGGGTAGTATTATCAGGACTAGGAAGAATAAAGCTTTGGCTATCCAATTTAAACTTCTAAACTTTCAAGTATATTACAACTTACCTTAATTTCTACAATGAATTTATGCTCAAAATTTACGGGTAGCTTAATACAAATACCACTAGCTTAATACAAATACCACTAGCTTAATACAAATACCACTAGCTTAATACAAATACCACTAGCTTAATACAAATACCACTAGCTTAATACAAATACCACTAGCTTAATACAAATACCACTAGCTTTAATACAAATACCACTAGCTTAATACAAATACCACTAGCTTAATACAAATACCACTGGCTTAATACAAATACCACTACCTTGCTAGACACTTTTCGAAATTTGAATGTACTGTTCAAGGCAAGTGAGACAGTTGCCAAACTACACATAGTATTAAAACAAATACATCTAATGAATTTTTTTTGCCTACGTTGCAGCTTTAACTGTATGGACCTTGAGCAGAATGTTCCTTCTGAAACATTTGAACAACAAAAGTAATTTCCATTAAATAACCTGCTAGAAGATCGAACTGTAAAATAAGATACAGCTCTTCCTCCAACTAGTATCTGGTGAAAGCGATTATTCAAAATTTGGTTATCCCTTTTCCACACTATTTTGGCATTGAAAGATTTCGAGCTACAGTTCAAAGTTACAAATTCTCCTTCACCGTACATAGTTCTAGTACTACCTCCGTGTATGAACATTGAAAGTAACTGAACAGCTAACACACACAGAGTAATAGTTATAATAAGTATTTGTAAACGTATCTAATACAATAGTTTCTATATACATCTATCTCTCCAATACAATTTGCTTGGCTTACTTGGACCCTAGAAATGCGCTTGTGCGCTTTATGAAGTCGCTCTTCAACAAACAGTGTCAGTCGGTGGCAAAATATGTAACCCTGCCTGATGCCACACCCAAATCTGGAGCAAAAACACCAGGATGAGAGCTATGGCTGGAGCTGTGTACTAACAAGTGCCGAATGTTTTGAAATCGTCAAAGAACAAGAACAGAAAAAGAAGCAGCAAGAGAAAGAAAAGACTATAAAAAAACAGCGAGATAAGAAAAAACAGATACTGGAAGAGCAACAAAAGAAAGCTGGAAAAAAAAGCTGAGTAAGAGTGGAGGAATTAGCACGCAAGGCAGAAGAAAAGCTGGAGTAGAAGGCTAAGAGAGTGGAGGAATTAGCACGCAAGGCAGAAGAAAAGCTGGAGTAGAAGGCTAAGAGAGTGGAGGAATTAGCAC
>WLWI01004840.1_pt1 | contig 11329 bp, 9 predicted proteins | sample 6701501 | NCBI WGS metagenome assembly WLWI01 (sample SAMN12718690, study PRJNA515312) | sponge metagenome | isolation source: marine sponge | host: Mycale hentscheli | place: New Zealand: South Island, Marlborough, Capsize Point | collected 2014-11-01
CTACTGCGAAGGTAAGTCTGTGTAGGTGCATGTCCAGTTGTGTCAAAGCATTGTGTGTTACAACCACTACTTAGCTAAAGAATATCACAAAGAAAACTTTTAAATAACGTGTATTGTTTTGTTGTTTGTTTTTTCCTTCAATTCAAGCAGTTGCAGAGAGTTGTTACTATGGCACTGAAATCCCTTTACCCTGTAGCCAGCTGCTGCCATATCCATAAGTGCTAATTGCCACTGAAGGTGTTGATTAATTCGGATAAGGTATAGCTAAACTTTCGTTCAAAGTTGTTTCTCTGCATGTAATCATGTGGACTGTCTCAATGCCACTGCAGTACCCCAATGACGTCCCCTAATGTGATGTGCTTGTTCCCTGTAACCTCCAGCCTGTGCCTATACCCACTTTGCTCCTCCCCCTCCTAATTAATACCTCATGTCCCGCTGCTGTTTGGCGGCAAATGGTATGGGCTACATCTCATAGGTATGGATGGATGGTGTGTATACCTCCTAAACATAATCTCACGTAGCCAGACACTTTACCAATCGCTACGTGGGAAAAGGGTCTGGTAGACTGACATAAAGTAGTTTGTTCAGTTCCCCTCGCTAATTGGGAAGACCACAAACAATAAGTGACGTTATATCCTGTGATGTAAGACTGCTCAAACTTTTGTGCAGGTTGTATATCTGTGCACAACTCTCCAACAGCGGTGTCAAAACTCTTCCTTTAGTAGTAATGCTAAGCAGTGACTTTGGACTAGCCTTACTGAGATATCTGCAATGGAAGTTTCACTTAGCAGTAAGATACAGTTTTTGCTTTGTGCACGGGCCATTGTATACGCCATGGTACCTTAGGTTTTTGTGATGCTTGAAGATGAATAATGTTAGCCATCAATATCAGTGTCATTAAATTTAACTAGCAGCATTTCCCAGTATAGTTTTGCATAGAGCTCTGCCTACTGATATGAACAATTCACGTGCCTTAACGAATTACACCCACACAAATGAACCACAGTTAACCATTTGCTGACTAAGCAAGAACATACTGCTTAATGTCAGTCTACCAGACCCTTTTCCCACGTAGTGACTGGTAAATAGTCTGGCTACGCGAGACTATCTTAAACGTGCGTGGGGGTACCTTTTTATCCTAAAATCACTGCTTTTTAGGCTTGACTCCAGTTAATAATACTACAGCATTAAGCAAGTGCTCAAAATTCTGAAACGATTCCAGCGAACACGCTTGTTATTCAAGTCCCCCCAAAATAGCTGCGACTGGTTTCTATGGCATTGACACCCTTTACCAAAGGTTAATTTTAAAACTCGCCGTTTTTTATTGGAGATGTTTAGTGCTGCTTGTACCATTCGAAAGCTCGTCTCTCTAAAGGGTCCAGAAAATTCCCTTTAAAACTTAGCTGGCAGAAAAGTGCAGTCATACCATGCATGGACTGCAATGCAGTGTATGTGGGTGAAACTGGCAGGAATCTAGAAAAAAGATTGAAAGAACATCAATATGCAGTGAAAAGAATGGATAACAAAAATGGCATCTCAGTGCATGCATGGAAGAAATCACACAGAGTACACTGGGATGAATCAAGAGTTCTGAAAATGATACCAAATTACTTCCATAGGAGGCTAACAGAAGCATTAATTATACAGAGCAGTAACACTACCTCTAATTTAGACAAAGGCCTCGAGCTCAACTCTACGTGGACTCCGTTCCTGCAAGAACTCTAGCGTCAATTGACCCACGGCTACGTGCACTTTTATAGTTGACAATTTTGTTTATTTTATATTATTTTAAATGGTCATACCCCTCACCCTCACAACTGAAGAAGGCTTACGAGCCGAAACGTTTTGTGAATATTATATAAATTTTAATGCTACTAGCTAAGCTAAAAATATTGAATTACTATATACACTTTACCACAGCTGCAGGGTAAGCTCTACACATACAAATGACACCAGACAACAATAAGTTTAACAGAGACATAGGTTTAGAGCTTCCTGGATGTTATCTGTCTATGCTGTATGCGAATCACCCTTCAGGATATAATAAACAGTACGCATACTTTCCAGTTATACTGTTTATTATTTCACCATGGAGAGTTCAGCCTCATTGACCCTTTAAGAGGACTTCGGCAAGAAGTCAAAACATCAGGTTAAGCTTTAATTAACAAAATATTGGCTGTAAGAAGAAAAAAAATTGCTATTAATACTAGTGATGTGCTTCAGCACAAATGGCGAGCGAGCCTAAAGACTATACTATTTTTATATGAATGATTTTGACTTCTAACACTGAAACTACTGAAAATAAGGTCCAGTTTTTTAATTTAGCATAGACACACCTTTTAGCCCAGAACAGCTGGCGTGGCTTACTACAAAATTCAGCAATCATTTTGCTGGGGGTCCTTCCCCTTGGGGCACTACTGACACCCTGGATAGCACTTCATCAGCTCCAGCAGCCATTTCTGGTGAGTGGAAGGTAGAATAAGGTAAAGGTGATCTTTGTAGCCAAATGGTCTTTGCAGCCAAATGATCAGGTCTGCAGATCTATAAAGGGTTTTTCCCTCATTAAGGTCTCAAGTTAGCTCAACTCCTCTTTCACTACCAGTTCTGGCACACTTGCTATTACTAACCCCTGTCACTATCTGACCACTAGGTTGAACTCAGCTGGATTGCCTCAGTTTAATGCCAGGGCCCCCTGCTGGCCCTAGTGCCTTATATACGATTCCTGGGTGTGCTAGCCCCCAACTTATCACAAACTAGTCCAGGGCATGCTAGCCCTTGGCCCATAGAAACATGAGTGGTTAGACAAGACATTCCTGGTACACCCTACACATGTTTTTCGGGGATGGGAGGTTAAACGTTTGGTTTATTACTGCATTTCTACCTGCATTGCAAATCCACCAGTCAGCGAACCACCTCTGCAAGCTATTGCCCACACAAGGCTGCCTACATTCACCCCCTCAGCAGGGGCAGTAAGTACAGGTCTGGAGTTGCTGGCAGCAGCAGCATCCAGCACAGTATCAGCTGGGGACGCCCCCACTATCCAGGTGAAGCCAGGAAACTACGTCCTCAACAAGCCTGGGCCATTCAATCCAGTAGCCACACTAGCACCCCGGGTGGCCAAAAATATCCTGGAGCTAGACTTTGTTGAAATGGCAGAGTCACCATTGATGCTGCACCAGAGCCATCACCAGACAGGACTTTCATGATGAATTGTCCCTTGGTGACAAATATCTCTCAGTGGGCAGAGAAGTTTGCCATGATGGCAGCCCTTTTGTCCCAGAGGTTTCCAACCAAGGCGCCGGAGCTTTTTGCCTATTTAACAACTATAGTTTAAGTGGAGAGGAATTATGAGGCTCGATGTTGGGCAGCCTGTACCGCCAGTATAGGCGGGGAGGCACTGGCCAGGAAAAGCCTGGACTGGTTAGTACCTGACCCAAGGCTGTACAACAAAGCATTTACCGGGAGGGCAAAGGCCTATACTGAGGTGTGCTGTGTGCCTCACGGACAACCACCAGGCACACACATGCCCTCAAGGGCCTAACCAGGCATGGCTTATATGACCAGCAAACCTGCCACCATGGATACAGCAACCTATATCGTTTTCCTGGTAGGCTCACGACAATGGTGCCGCTATGTCAAAGTGTGCAGATGCTTTAACGAAGGGCAGTGCAGGATCATGCCAGAATATGCACACCTGTTTAGGATGCGGCGGGGAGCACCCATCCATCCATTGCAGTTGGGCATGCCATTGGAAGCGTTCTCCAACTCACCCAACAGCCCCCAGGCGTGGGGTGGCCACGCCTGTAGTCAAGAACTACCGGGAGGAAAACTGTAAACTTTGAACTCACATTTATGTAAACGAAGATATGTATATATATTTTATATTTACATACATACATACACACACATATATATATTATATACATACATATATACATGTATTTGTATATGATAGATATATAGGTGGATACCATGGGGTGTCTAGGGTTGGATATGAGTGGTGAGGGCAGATAAGAATAAGATAAATAGTGGGAATGAGTAGTTAAGATTTCCACCCCCGAGTGTGATGATCTGGTGACCACCATAAAGGGCATGTAAATCATGGTCATGTATTTATCTGTGCATAGGCTGGGAAGAACAGTATCCCTCTACATAGCAGACCTCATGCTGCTCAAAATGGACATCTAGCCTACATATTGCCTCATCCCCATACACCCACAAGACCAGACTTTACAGGTGTGGAATGGGAGGGGAAGATCAGTTGATCCTATGCTTTAGTTTGGATTGAGATCGGCTCCCCAAATTTTAATGCAGTGGCAGACGCACTTAACTAGTGCCTGGAACATGCTTTCTCTTGGATGATTTCATCATAATGGCACCCCCACACTCTGAGGAATGCCAACTGGCCCTCAATACACTGGACTCAGTATGTGGGAAACTGGTGTTGCCCACGGTGCCCCACAAGAGGGACGGACCCACAACTTAAATTACTTTTTTAGGCATCCAGGTTGACACTGAAGCTGGTGAGCTCCGTCTTCCCGAGAAAAAGCTACTACGGTTGAAGACTCTTCTCCAGGAGTGGGAATCAAATAAAGTTTGCCGGTGCAAACAGCTGGAATCACTAATCGGACTATTTACCCATGCCTGCAAAATGGTGCAACCAGGGCTTTCCTTCTCCCACAGGCTACTTGATCTTCTCCACACCACATTTGTTAGCTCAATGTTCGACCCCGTCCCAAACTTCACTAAACAGAATCCTCTGGTTTATCGATCATTACCCATATCACCATAGAAATTGAATTGTTTACTGCTTTGAATTCTTTTGCAGGTGCAGTTAAAACTCAACAACTTACTAGAGTTCCATTTCTATTACAGTTAGTGGTGATGTTATACGCTATTTGTCATAGTTATAAGCCCTACGCAACAGTATTTACTTGAAAATTCATTGCCTACTAGACTAGCCACGAATGTAAGTCTTGCTAGTTATGTTAGTTGTGTTAAAGTATTGTGCATTACAACTACTACTAAGAATATCACAAAGAAAACATTTAATAATGTGACTTGTTTTTTTTGTTGTTGTTTTTTCCCCATTCAAATGGTTGTGGGGAGTGGTTACTATGGCATTTAATGTGTTCAGGTCCTGATAACCACCTGAACAACCGCCGCAGTTGGTATGAACTATGAACCCTGTAAGCCCTGTCACTAACCACCTTTATTATCATTTATTTCATCCCTTTATTATTATATTGCATAATTACATCCAGTATGTATATTTGTGCCTTTATTATTTACTTCCTTTTTCACCCCTTATACCTTGACCTGTAATCACCTTAATTTTAGTTCTGCTCTTGAATGATTAAATTGAAACACGGAAGTTTGAGAGAGTTTCTCTGGTAGTGAAATAGCCAGTAAATAACTGGCTAGGCTGAACTCTAGTCCTTCAAGATTGCTCACGGCTCTGGACTTACAACCCAGAACCTGTGCATGGTCCTTCGAGCCGGATACAGATAGGCAACATTGAAGGTGAGAGGGACTAGTGACCGGGCTTGCTTCTTCGGGCTGCTAGCTAACTGTAGGGACCGCTGGTTACCTGCCAGCACCTAGTTAGCTAGAGAATCGAATGACACTTTTATCAACATCGCCTCTTCAACAAGCGACCTAACGTCGAAACCGACATCATCATTGTCCCCATCAACCAATCAGGACAACAATCATCATTCTCTATTGGCTGTCCATAGATAATCATCACAGGTACAGCCATCATCTGTTTCAACAATGAGACTTTGTTGCAACCACTAGGGAAGGCTGAGCAAGCGCATCTGTTTGCCATAGTAATTTTCCAGCATCGGCAGTCAGAATCCTTACTAATGGAAAGGACGGCTCATTGCCTTGATACTCTGCTGGCTTAGACAGAGTCTACCAGCCATCCAGCTCTTTGGGCCGCCATCTTGGACCACTTGGAACCACCACAAGACAGACTTCCAAGAAAGTGCTCAATACCACAATTAACAACAATCATCAACTTGCCTGAAGGTTCATGAACACCTCCACCTCTGCCTGAGACGCTACCATCGCCTCTGTCAGACCATCTTCATTACTTATCTCAAAGCCCCAACAAACTGTGGGACTTGTCCTCTTCAAACTTCTTCCTCTAACAGTCTTGATTCCTTGCTTTCTTGCAAGCTGTAATGTTTATTGTTCTTTTGTTTCCTGTATCACCCAGACATTCAACCTCACCTTACCTTATTGCTCATGCGCATGATTCATTCATTATGTGTGTTGTCATTGGTGCACTTTTAATCGAATATAAGAATGTGAACATAACCTACAGTAAAAAGGGTATCCTTGGAGGGCCACGATACTACACAAGCGGCTCACAATTACTTGGACATGGCAGCTCTAGCCAAAGCCAAAGGCAAGAGAGCCGCCATTCAAGGGTAAGGCCATAAGGAACTCAGACATGTTTTTCTAGATAGACCTGGGAGAGCTTGGCCCTGAGGACCTGAAATTAACTATACATACTGTCCATGACTTGCTCGCGGAACATCTGGAAGCTCAAGGCCAGGTGCTAGAGCCAATGTCAGATGAAGGTGCCACTGAAGAGCACATTCTGGCTGAGACTGACAGCAATTTTGAGGTTGAAGCCAAAGCTGAGGAATGCATGGCCAGGCTTAGGAGTGTGGTGGCTAACACTATGGAGAGGGGTTGTAAGGCCCTCACGCTTGACCTACAGGAATAGTAGTGAAGTAGTGACTGGATTAGATTTCAGAACTAGTTATTTCAACTTCTTGCAAGACTGATGAAACTGGTGGGTGTACAGAGATATAAAGGAAAAATGATACTAAAGGGGGGAAGGTGATAACTAGTTATTGAATAAGAGGTGTAACTGAATCAATATAGAGGGAGACAAACAGTGGGGTGTATAGAGTGATAAAGGGAGTCAAACAAAACTTTGGGAGTCACAAACATACAAACAAGGATGAGTCCAGCTCTAGAAATTACCTCTAGGTGTTGCCTTGGCAACCACTTTAGTGAGGGCTGGCCCGAACAAGGAGGACCCTCACCCAGACCAACCTCTACCTGGAATACGCATATCTAAACTCTGCTGTGGAGAGTTGGCTGGATAACTCGAGGCCATCATCTGCTGACTGTGGCAAGGATGGAAGGTTGCTGACCCAACAGCTGGAAGCCTTGTCCAAACAGCTAGTCCATACTGACGAGACCTAGTAATTCAACCACTTCTCACTCAAGTCAAGGACAAATTTGAGAAGATCAGGGTGAAATTATACAGCACACCTGCTGAGCTGCCAGCTGCCACACCAGCTGCTCCAGTCCATAAGAAACCATCACCCCCTTACCAGCTGAAAACACCAACATTCTCTGGAAGGATTAAAGAATTCAAGCAATTCGCTGAACGATTTGCCGAATTATGAACATTTATGATGATCACTACACTGATGCGGATAAGCATTGTCTCTTGGCTGACTCCATGACAGACAGAGAAGCCAAGAAGCTCGTCACAGACTATGCCTCTGAGGGCTATGAATAGGCATTCCGGCAGCTCAAAGATAGCTACAGAAGGAGAACAACAGGACATCCCAGCAGGGTTCATAACCACTGCTTTGGCCACTCTTCAGAATGGACCTTATGCCATGACAGTGAGGGTAGCTCTGGACTTGGCTTCTACACACTCTGCTGTGACAGAACACGTTGCTTCTCACCTCAAAGCAAACAGCTATCCAGTACAACTGTTGATGAAGGGCATTGGAGGAGGCTGAGGCACTTGAAGTTAAACAAGGAGCAAGGCTGACAATTAGAACAGTTCCGCCTACACAAGAGTCTGTGCAGTTGGATCTTGCCATCTAGTTGTCATTACCATCAACTGCCACTCCTACAAACAAGGCATCTGTTATGTATACTCCTAATCTACAAGGACTTCATTTAGCAGATGGAGAGTTCGGAGGAGCTATCGATGTAGTAATCAGTACCTACAACTTGCCACTGTTTCAATGCCCAGAACCATCCAGGGTGTGCATCAAATCATGACTGACAGCAACACCTTCCTTCTTTGGTTGGATTGTCTTGAGTGCTAATGACCATCAGTCTAAAGGCACCAATATGTTGATCAACATGGAGGAAGATCCACTTCGACAATCCATGATTATAGGAATCAGACCAGGTTCCCAAGATGCAACAGCTGACACCGCAGGAACAATCTGCAGTGAAGCAATTCCAGGAGCAGCTGTCTGTGGATCCTACCGACAGCAGATATGTCTTGGGTCTGCCATGGATTGAGAACCTACCACAACTAGGCCAGACCAAATGGATTGCCACCAGCCACCTACTCTCTAACGAGAAGAAGAGTGAAGCGTTTGGGCAAGCTGGGCAGCTTCAATCAGGAAGTGCTGCAGTACCTCCAACTGGATCATGCAGAGCCCATTCCTTCAGACAAGTTCAGCAACAACGGTTACTACAAGCCCATCCATGAGGTAATCAAGGAGGAGTCAACCACTACAAAAATCAGACATGTGTGCGATTGCCCGGCCAAGTCTTCAACTGGGTATTTGCTGAATGACTGTCTACTCCCCGGCCCCAACCTCTACCCTTCCATCACTAACATCTTACTGGGGTTCCGGGTGCACAACATTGCATTCTCCGCAGACATTAGCAAGATGTTCAGGGAAATCAAGCTGTTACCCAAGGAACGGGATGATACTTCTGGCAACATCTCAGAGTACCGGATGGCCAGCCTGACTTTTGGGGTTCGAGTATCTCCTTATGTTGCCACATCCGTTATCAGACACCATGCCTAACAACAACAATCAACTTATCCTCGAGCTAGTCATGTATGGAGCAATTCTTCTATGTGGACAATGTCCTAACTGGTTCAGTCACTGTAGATGAAGCAGCTGCCATGTTCAAAAAGCTCTGTCAACTGTTCCGAAAGTGCGGGATGACATTGAGGAAGTTAAAAACAAATTCTCAAGAAGCAACTGCCCTTCAACTGATAGAGATGGCAGATATCGAATCATAGCCCAGGACAACCCTCTCAAAACAGTGGGCATACACTGGAATGTGACCATGGATTGTCTGCACATCTCGGCTGCCAAGTACCTGCCACTGACAACGCCACTATGAGATGAATAGCATCCTGGGGAGCAAGATTTTACGACCTACTAGGATTTTTTTGCGTCAGCGGCCATCATCCCCAAGCTGCTACTTCAAGAATTGTAGGTGACAAGATGCAACTGGGATGAGTGAGTTCCTGACTCAATCCTCAACAGATGGCTACCTTGGGCAGCCGAACTTCATTCTGTGAACAAACATCCTATTCCATGCCAGTACATCAAAGGCAGTTGGAACTTGTCCATGTGGTGAGATACTCCCCACATTTAAACTGTTGAACTCATGTCATTAAAGGCAGGTCTCTGAGTTCTATATACAGTGGCTTAGAGTACCTCCACCCTTCAGTTGTACATTATCCTTAAAAATCCAAAATACTAACACTTAATACTCTTAGTTGGATTTGGTACAACTCTGGTGGCAGTGTACCTTCCTGGGACTAGCCTTGATAAGCTTGACTGAGGTATCATCAAGCTGTTCTTTCCCACAGAATGACAGAGAAGAGGGAGGAAGCCTAGATTAAAACTCCTAGCTATTCCTGACTCTACGACAGTCCTCAGCAACATTGCACGGCTTCTCGGATGCCAACAATGTAGCAATGGGGGCAGCCATCTACTGCAGGATCACCTTGGACGATGGAACAGTCAAGAAAGTTCTGGTGATCGCCAGAGCCAAGGTCTGCCCTGTCAAGTGGAAATCAATTCCGAAGCTGGAACTTGAAGCAGCAGTCATCATGACCAAACTGTTAGTCTACGCAGCTCAAGCTCTCAGCATACCGGTCACAAGGATTCAGCCGTGGACAGACTCAGAGATAGTACTTACCTGGCTCCAGAAGATGCCATGTCGATTAGAGACCTTTGTGGCCAACAGGACTGCCTTCGTCCTGGAAGCACTGCCTCATACAGGATGGAGGCATGTTCCTATCTCCAGCAACCCTGCTGACATTGCCAGCAGGGGGTCTACAGTTTCTGACTTAACCTCCTCAAATCTATGGTGGTTAGGACCACCATGGCTTGCTCAACCGGAGACAGCATGGCTGAAGACCCAGGCCAAGCCGCTAAAACAGCCACTACCTTGTGAGACAGCAGTCACTCTGCTAGCCGCTTCAACCACATCATCATCACTAACCTGGAACATCGACCAAAGATTCTCTTGCTACTATTACATGGTCAGGATCCTGACATGGGCGAGAAGACTTGTCAAAAACTTTTTCAAAATACCTGGAGCCTCCTACAGCAGCACATTGCAGTATGAGGAGTTGACCAATACCAAGTCACTGCTCCTGAGACTTCAACAATGTCACAGCTTCCCTGAAGTTTTTAACCACTTGAAGAGGAAGAAAGACTTACCATCAAAACATCCCCTGGCCGGCCTGATTGTCTCCTAACAGCCAGAACAACACCAGATGCCACAGCCTTCAACCATGTTGGCATAGATTTTGCGGGCTGATTCAAACTCAAAGTGGGCTCCACCCACAAACCCGTTAACCATAAGGCCTGCACCTGTCTGTTTGTATGTCTCAAGACTCGAGCCATACACATAGAAGTCTGTAAAACACTCGAGACAGAAGAGTTTATGGCCAAACTGAGGAGGTTCTGTAATCGATGTGGAACTCCCTCTAACATATACTCAGACAATGGCTCAAATTTTATTGGGGGGAGCAATGAGCTCAAGGATATTAGAAAGCTCCTGTCATTATCAACCACCAAGAAACAAGATCGCTCTGCTCATGTCAGAGCAAAACATACTGTGGAATTTCATTCCAGCCCGGGCACCACACTTTTGTGGTTTGTGGGAAGCTGGTGTCCGGGCCATGAAGACACAACTGAGAAAGATTGCCTCACACTACCTATGAGGCAGGATGAACTAGAATGCCTCCTAACAGAGGTGGAATCCATCCTCAACAATCGGCCACTAGTGCATCATAAGACCAACACCAGGACATTTCCTTGTAGGAAGAACTCTCCAGACGCCTCCTGCAAGGCAGCTGGAAAAGCCAAGATGGACTGGTTCGAGCAGTGGACATCAAGTGCAAAGAAAGGAAAGGTCTATCGTTGAGACATAACACAGCTATTCAAGTTGCACTTAGAAGAAGAATAAGAACAAGAAGGCCCCCCCCCCCCCCCCCACCCCCCCCCCCACCCTCTCCCCCCCCCGCCCCCCCCCACCCACACACCACCCACACCACACGCCCTCCCCAACCAAC
>WLWI01004841.1_pt1 | contig 11328 bp, 7 predicted proteins | sample 6701501 | NCBI WGS metagenome assembly WLWI01 (sample SAMN12718690, study PRJNA515312) | sponge metagenome | isolation source: marine sponge | host: Mycale hentscheli | place: New Zealand: South Island, Marlborough, Capsize Point | collected 2014-11-01
ATGCTAACTGAGAATGGAAAGGGTTACACTGTGCACTACAGTTAGATGTAATTTCTGTCCTATTTTTCTGTAAAAAGAGTCTGCTCGCTCGCCATGCATTTGCGCTATTCGAGCGCACCACTAGTTAGTATATAGTAGCGCTGAGGGGTGGTACCTTTGGTGCTTCATTTAATTTAGCATATTTCTGGTGTGTATATAGGTGATGTGTGTGTTTGTTTGTGTGTTTGTAGCACAGTTACTCCATTATTCTGGCTTGTAGCATTGACATGCATCATCGGTGTCATAGTGTTCTTTATCAGCTCTAACCTCCACGTGCTGTGCAGAATCACTTCTCCCCCTCAGTATCAACTGTTTCAAAACACAACTGACAACAAAAATGCTTGGAATGGCAGAACCCTCCTCAGTGTCATTGTCATAGCTGAGACTAACATCGGCTCCATAGACTGGAGTGTGTCACAGATTCTAAGGTAAGGGGACAACAGCCCATTACATTACTTTAAACATTACAGTAAAATACTACAATGTTTATGGTGCCATTTATTTGAATTTTAAACTTGCAGGGAATGTGATACAGGTGGTAATCTAGCCAGTGCTTTGGGGACTGAAATCTTGGGAATAGAGGACTTGATAAACCAGTACATAGTGAGTTAACTTTGAGCTACCCTCATTACTAGTCTGTACCCAGTGAGTTAACTGTGAGCTGCCCTCATTACTGGTCTGTACCCAGTGAGTTAACTGTGAGCTGCCCTCATTACTGGTCTGTACCCAGTGAGTTAACTGTGAGCTGCCTTCATTACTGGTCTGTACCCAGTGAGTTAACTGTGAGCTGCCTTCATTACTGGTCTGTACCCAGTGAGTTAACTGTGAGCTGCCTTCATTACTGGTCTGTACCCAGTGAGTTAACTGTGAGCTGCCTTCATTACTGGTCTGTACCCAGTGAGTTAACTGTGAGCTGCCTTCATTACTGGTCTGTACCCAGTGAGTTAACTGTGAGCTGCCTTCATTACTGGTCTGTACCCAGTGAGTTAACTGTGAGCTGCCTTCATTACTGGTCTGCACCCAGTGAGTTAACTGTGAGCTGCCTTCATTACTGGTCTGTACCCAGTGAGTTAACTGTGAGCTGCCTTCATTACTGGTCTGCACCCAGTGAGTTAACTGTGAGCTGCCTTCATTACTGGTCTGCACCCAGTGAGTTAACTGTGAGCTGCCTTCATTACTGGTCTGTACCCAGTGAGTTAACTGTGAGCTGCCTTCATTACTGGTCTGTACCCAGTGAGTTAACTGTGAGCTGCCTTCATTACTGGTTGTACTTGGATATTTTATCTAAACCCCTTCATTCTATATAGTCTAATTGAGCTCTGAATATTTTTTGTATCCAGTTAAAAAGATGATGGTGGTGGTGTGCTGTATAATTTGTGTCTGAATAGGTAACTTAAACTGGTCTTCCTCAAACCAGAGCTCTAGTTTCATTTGTGTCCCAGGTCACTCATAGACAACTCTCTAGTGCTACATTTCAAAAGTGAGAATGATTACTATTATTATTATTATTGTGTAGAGGTCTTTATTTAGAGATTTATCAGGAGGTACCTTCTGGAATGATCTCCTGCTATCCAAGAAAACTCTGCCAGTATTAAGAAATGTAACAGACCTTCTTGCATCAATTTCTAGTACAAATTATAACATCCTCAAAACTCCAACAGTTTCTGAACTTCTCGGATCTTTTGACGGATTGCAAACATATTTCTTTAATTCGGTCAGTGAATTCATGTGAACTAATTGGCAAGTGAGCGAGACACTATTAAGGGTAACGCAATTGAAAATCAGGGATATTTTTTTGTTTGTTTGTATATATGTGTGGACGTATGTCATTTGTACTTTGACCCTAGTGTATTTTTGTGTTAGCTTGGTGGTTGACCCCATCCCAAATTTCACTGAACAGAATCCTCTGGTTTATCGATCATTACCCGTATCATCCAATGGAATTGAATTGTTTACCGCTTTGAATTATCTTTTGTGGGTGCAGTTAGCACTTAGAAGCTTACCAGAGTTCATTTTCTATTCAATGAGTGGTGGTGTTAAGTTAATGCGCTATTTGTCACATTTGTGTGCCTCACACAGCAGTGTTGTGTTCCTTACTTGAAAATCCATTGTCTGATAGTCTAACCACAAAGTTAAGTCTTATGTTGGTATGTCCAGTGAAATAGTGTGTGTGAAATTGTTGTACGTTACAGCTACTGCTTAGCTAAAGAATAGCACAAAGTTCTGCCTTTACACAGTTTTTCCAGCTACTACATCAAAAAGCATGTCTTAATAGTGTTAGGTGCAAACTTGTGCGGCAATTCCTTAGAAATGTCTGTGATTGTTTTTTTGCTGTTTTTTTTTTTAAGTCAGTTGCGGCGTGTGGTTACTATAGCATTGAAAAGTCTTTACCGTATATATGTAATTTAAAAACTAGACCATGTCTTTTTAGTGGCTGGAATGTTAGGAGCTAAATTAATCAACAACACTGTAGTTTTTTGTAACCAAACTAGGAAGGCTTGCTCACCATTTGTGCTCAAGCATACCACTAGTTATTATTTTATGGATATTTCTATTTGTGTATAGCAACTACCTGGTACTTAAAGTTCATGCAGTATGTGTATATAAATGAAATTCTACCCCTCAATAATTAAAATTCTTATATGTGATAGATTTGATGCCAATAAACATACAATCCTATTTTGATTAACACTCTCTAGTTGTGTCTTAATTACTTACCAAACAATGCATACACCCTCTCTCTCACTTGCCATTCTCTAGTCATCAAAGTAATGAGTACCAAAAGAATAAACAAAAGTTCATATCTTTTTTGTACGAGAATTGTTGTTTTGGTTGTTTTTAATTGAACAGGGTCAGATGCAGAATGGAATGAAAGCAGCAGCTGCTATTGGGGTTCAGAAACAGCTTAGTAGTACAGCTGGTGTCACACTGGATCCATTACTGGTTAGAAAAAACAACTCTATGTATGTGTTTGTGCATTGTGTTTTTAACTTTTCTCTTCTTTCCATGTTGATCTGTCATATTCTCTTTCTTTTCTTCATGTTTGTCTGTCATATTCTCTTTCTTTTCTTCATGTTTGTCTGCCATATTCTCTCTTTCTTTTCTTCATGTTTGTCTGCCATATTCTCTTTCTTTTCTTCATGTTTGTCTGCCATACTCTCTTTCTTTTCTTCATGTTTGTCTGCCATATTCTCTCTTTCTTTTCTTCATGTTTGTCTGTCATATTCTCTTTCTTTTCTTCATGTTTGTCTGCCATATTCTCTTTCTTTTCTTCATGTTTGTCTGCCATATTCTCTTTCTTTTCTTCATGTTTGTCTGTCATATTCTCTTTCTTTTCTTCATGTTTGTCTGTCATATTCTCTTTCTTTTCTTCATGTTTGTCTGTCATAGTCTCTTTCTTTTCTTCATGTTTGTCTGTCATATTCTCTTTCTTTTCTTCATGTTTGTCTGTCATATTCTCTTTCTTTTCTTCATGTTTGTCTGCCATATTCTCTTTCTTTTCTTCATGTTTGTCTGCCATATTCTCTTTCTTTTCTTCATGTTTGTCTGCCATATTCTCTTTCTTTTCTTCATGTTTGTCTGCCATATTCTCTTTCTTTTCTTCATGTTAGGTAAAGTGTCACTCTGCAATGTTATTTGGTGCAGATCAATTCAGTTTATTTTAGACTTGAGCTCTTGAATTTTTAAAAAAACTTTGTCTGGGGGGGGTTTCTTAGAAATGTCCGTAACTCCCGCCAGGTAAGAGGTTGGCATGCCAGGGGTCGTCCCAGATCCAGGTAACAATGCCACCAGAGTGAGTTTGTACTCTGGTAGACGTGATCTGAACTGTATCCTGTTGTCACTCCCAAGCTCATTTCTTTACCCTGAACCAGCCCTGAAGTTGCTCAGGAAGTTATAAGAAGTAGCTAAATAAGTTGAAGTATGTGATAGGTAAGTATGTGATACAAAAACAAAAAGACTGACTGCTGCTGCCTTCCCCTTCTTTCCTGTGGGTATTCCCTCATTGTCAATCAACAGACAGTGCATAGCAGACTTTCAGACCACTGTAGACTGCACTGCTCTTCTAGTGCTGTTACATAGCTGGGCTATCTCACTCGCCATTTGTGCTGAAGCACACCACTACTTATTTCACTAGTGGTGTGCTTGAGCACAAATGGCGAGCGAGCCTGCCTTGATAGGTTGCATAAAACTACAAGTTATATGATGTATTTTACCTGAAGAAGGTTTTATTTCATAGAAGTTGACCATTGATTAATGACAGAACTACTTTCTTGCCTTAGTTTCCTGAGTAGTGATAAGTCTGTAGTATCAAATTTAAGCCATTCTGACTACTTCTATTACCAATAACTCTTGAACACGTTCTCAGCTATATAAAAACAACAACAGCAACAACAAAAGGCCAGAGTTATTTTTGTAATTTTAGTTAACAAAATATGGAATACTTATCTCAGATTCCCCTGAGTAGTGGTAGCTTCTGTAGAAGCCACTCTGACTACCAGTGACTCTTGACAACCAAAAGCGGCACTTAGCAGCTCCAAAAAACTGAGCAGTTTTTTATTTATGTCTGGTAAAGGGTCTTCATGTCATAGTAACCAGTTGCAGCAACTTTTTGTGACTTGAAGAGAACAAGTGTTTTCGCAGGAATTCTCTCCCACAATTTTGAGCCTAAGTTTAGAGTAAGACTTGCTTACTGCTGTAGTATCAGAAGAAGCTGGTATCAAGCCTAAAAAGCCGTGTTTTTAGGAGAAAAATTCCCCTGCATGCGTTTAAGGGGCATACGTACCATCTGCATACATATAACATATACTCGATTTTGCATTATCCACCACTAATACTGTCTCACTTACTCTCCCATTACAGTATATGAAAGTAACACAAGATTGTAGGAATTGATCTAGTATTTGGTGTGTTGTTAGGCTAACTTGAGCAGTGAAGTGTTGAACCTGACAGCACATCGTCCGGTAAGTGTAACTGCAACTTGAAGTTGTCATGAGTATCTCAACTAACAATGAACTCATGATTACTATTGAATAATGTTTTTATGTGTTTGATAGCTGTATTTGTTTCTCTAATTTGTTTCTTCACTATAGCCATACATGATAAATAAATGAATTTGAATTGTTGATCTATACTTCCTCACTTGAGTTTGCTGTTATGTTTGTATTTTTAGTATCTATGTAGTTGCATCATCAGTAAAATGATATGAATGAGGTAGTCTTACCAAACCACTGCTATTGTGGTGAGAGCTAACACACTGGTGACCATCCTCGTAACACAGACAGGACTCTCAACAAAATATTACTGTTCTTTTAAAATGGCATATCTTATTAAACAAGTGAATATATTCATATGGGGAGAAAGCAAAGCAAAAATCCTAATCCTTTTCTCAATGATTTATTTTATTATTTTTTAATTTAATTATTTACTTATTTACTCGTTCATTTAGTGGTTAACTTTGTTGGTTTACCCATCGATGTTATTATTTATTTATTTATTTATTTATTTATTATTTTGTAATTGTATGATATTTTTCCTTGTCAGCACTTTATTTTTGCATTGTTTGTTTATTGCCTTACAAAAACATTTTAATAATTCAACAATTAAACAAAGAAGGTTTATTTTGACTTGCTTGTGACTTGTGATGTATCATTACCACCTCATGAAATATCTTCAGATCACATAATGTGCAGTATTAATGAATTAAATTACATCACTAGCTATTTATATTGTACAGATAAATGTCACACACTATGTTCTTCAGACCGAAAGTGTCAATGTCAATTTTCTTGACAATATTGCTGGTGAAGTAAGACTAATAAATGATTTAATACTTAATTATATTAATAATAAACAATAATGTTAGCTATTATCCAGCATTGGTTCAGAATTAATACCTGCAGACCTCAATGCCTCCTTGCAAGTTAGTTTAAAAAAAGAAAAATTGTGATAAACATTTGAAGTGATCATGTTTTTCCAGAATGCCAGCCAGTGCAAGTATTTATCTGAGGGATATGTCAAACTTCACTCTCTAGTCTGTCAAGAATTACAGCTGTATTTAGTAAGAAAACCACACCCATCATGTGTACTATTAATTAATATAATGTGTTATTTATTTTATACTAGCATGGCATATGGTTTTCATTTTCTATTTTTGTTTTTGCTACGACTTGTGTTTTGCTGATGATAATACCATTCTTCAATTGCATCCAGAGAATGAGGATTAAGGATTATCAAAAATTAGGAACTAGCAAATTAAAGACAGACAAAAACTATGACTTTTCAAAAGGAATTGAAGAGAGTCAACAAAGTAAGTTTGCCGAAGGTGCCGCCAGGAAGCTGTTTCACTCTGAACCAAAATGTGTATTATTTTTGTAACATCACTAAAATGATATAAAAAATTGAGCATGGCCAGGGTCAGTAGTTGACTATTCAACTAGACGAACTGGGAAAACTCAGTAGGTAAAAGATCATTGACACCCAGCCAACCATTGTTGACAACCTAAAATGACTCCTCATATTTCAGCAGCAGCTATACCACTTGTTATACGTCAAAATTAAAACTGTTACTATTAACTTTAATTGTAGTTGGCACTAAGCTGTTTGGAAAGCTCTCTGATGAATCCCACACATCAAAGTAGAGACATGGCCACTGAAGTCTTCAACAGTATCATCTATTTTGTATTTAAAAAAAATACTTCTACTGATAGTATAAAATTAATTAAATGTCATATATGATTTATGAGTGACACATGAATAGAACGTAGCAAAACACAAAAGTTGGAAGTTGACAATACGTTATGGCGGAACACTCATAATGTGCTAAGTTGTTGTATTGTGGTTATCAAAAGTATATACAAGTGACGAGATTTAGAATGCCTTGGATAGTTTATTGTTTGAAATGAATTCTCCTTAAACTTTTTCTACACGTAGTCGAGAATAATCATTAGGTATAGCCCTAGGGATGAGAGAGGGAGCAATCTCAATGCTGTCTGCTTTACCCTTCACATAGCAGTCTTCTTCACTCTGTGGCAGATGTTCTAGACTGGATTCTGCTGACACGTAACCGATGCCACTTGCACTGTGGATGTGGTGAGGAGGGGGCTTGGTCGATGTGGGAGAGGGTGTGGTTTTCTTGTTATCCATGAGTATCCCCGAGTCTGCAGTAGACAATATTTCCATGGCGTTCTCTTGATTGCTGTCCAAGCTCTCCGCCGTCGGACTTGTCATGCGGTTGGCATCTCTTTCTCTTATTATCAACGAGGAATCTTGCGAGGTAGCTGACTCAGGAGCGTCCAGTGGGCACACAGGGATGTGGAGAGGAGAGACCTCAACTTCCTGGGTCATTGTGGTGTGCCCTCTGTCGCTGATAGCTGGGATGATTGTGTCAGGAACTTTCACAACATCCTCCTCTTGCTCTTCCTCTTTAGTTCCCGTTGTCTGTTTGTTTTGACCAGCAGCGTCTGCCGAGAGAAACACGTCAAACTGGTTGTCAGACATGATGAAGGAAATGTCCCAGGAGTTGGACTGCTTCCTGTCGTCGACGTTCACCTCTTCCATTGCCTTGAGTCTCTCGGCCTTGTTGTCCAGCGTGACACGCTTCACTTTCTGAGACCTTGACGAGTACGATGCGACAGCACTAGACCAGGTGGTCCTCCTCTTCTTCTCCTTGCAGCCGCAGGCCTGCAGCCACAAGTCTTGCGTCTCCTTGGCGAATGCTACAAAGAACAGGAATATGAAGAAGCCTTGGAGAGAGTTGAAACCAACGAATAGAAATTCAAACACTCTAGCGGTGCCCGAGATTGTGAAGGCACCGAATACCCAAGTCAAGCCCATCAAGCTCATGATTCCAAGCACACTGGACATGGTTCGACAAGCGTTCTTCCTCTTGGCAGACTTGGAGTTCATCCTCTTTGAGTTGCAAGAGTGCTTGAGGACTACGATGACCACGATCACGAATATCACGATGTTGAACAGAATGACGGCCATGATGGGACCGAGGAATGCAGCAAAGAACACTGCAGCATTGCTTATGAAACAACTAGAGAGAGAGAGAGAGAAATGTAATGGTATGACTCTAGAGATAATGGTAGAAACTTACTAACTGTCACTGACAATGTATTGCCTGTTCAGACCAATGGGTATCACAACAGCTGGAATGGGCAGCACTACAAACAACAACAACATAATGGATAATTAATCTCATTTGTACGCGAACTGAGGCAGATATGAACTTACGCCAACAGATGAGAGAGACGATGACCAAGAATCGGGTGGTGACTTGGTGGAACACAAAGACAAGCTTGTGGAACATGAGGACGGCTTCAGCAGCCATCCACAAGATGGAGGTGAGGGTGAAGTAATGGAGTAAGGCTGATGAAATGACACACACGGCAAAGACCTTCACTTGTGTGATGCCAGTCAAGAAGGTTACCAACATCAAGATCATAGAAATGCACAACTGCAGGCGAAACACTGTCGTTTCTTTCTTGCGAAGTTTGCTACAGAAATAACACCAAATATTATTAGCATTTGAAAATACTTACAGCTGTGTATGTGTGTTTGTATGTACGCAGTGTGTGTGTGTGTGAGAGAGAGTGAGAGAGACATGACATATAAAGAGATCGACTTACTTGAAGACTGCTAGCGTAATGATGGTGAGGATGAGGCTCAAGATAGATATACAAATCCCTGTCACACTCAAGACGCTCAACGCAATGCTAACCGGTCCTTTCTCCCTAGAGCCTTGATCCACACGATCCGTGATGCTCACCAAACAAGCAAAGTTGGTAAGGTGATTACATGAACACACAACAGTGCTTCCGTCTGTAAGGATTAGCTCACAGCCATCTTCAACCCATGAACCTTTGCCACCTGGACAGGAACAACAATAATAACATTTAACACGAGTTTGAGATGATGTCCGGCCGGCAGGCAGGGGGAGTGGCACACACCTGAGGAAGAGAAGTCCCAGGACACGCACGTCACGTTGCTGTAGTTGCTATGGCCCAACTGGAATGTGATGAACACATCTTCAGTGAGGTTCCTCACTGTTGCTCCCTCCAGAGAAGCTGCTACCACAGAAGAAACTTCCAGTCTCTGCCCGTCTTTCTGAATTCTATCTTGCTCTAATGGGAACATGGCACCCGTGGAGTAGTAGGACAAAAATAATCGTGCATCGCCATCTCCCTGCAAGGTCTTCTGTATCGACGATGGAAGTTCAATTGCTGCTCCTAATTTGTCTAGGCCCTTTGCATTTTTAATCAGAGACACATTTCCTGTTGTGTTTCTAAAGGAATATTTTACATGTCCATTACTGAATAGCTCATCAGCCGGAACCTAAAGCACGACAACACAAATGATCACAGCCATCATCACTAATATAGCAAACATACTTACTTTGCGAGCGAGAAATGCAGTTCGGTTCAAACTCTTGGAGTACGAGGAGAAGTTCTTTGGCTGAAACAATCCTCCAGTGATCTTCTCTTGAAACAGTATCACACTACAACAAATACAAGAGTAATGAACAATTCCTTGTATTAGTGATGTCACCAGTCTCACTCACTTGGAGGAATAATCATTGAGAATCTGAGGAGGCCAAGCAATCACAATATCCACTACCTCCAACACGATGCTAAAGATCTGCAAACAACAACAACAACAACAACCGATAAATCCAGCCATAAGGCACTATCTTGAAGGCACTATCTTGAAGGCACTCAGCTGAATGATCAATTAACTCAAACATATCACAATCATGTCCAGTTTTATATGACACTACACACCTCTGTATCCACGTCCACGGTACCGTTCTGCACATGCTCGGCAAAGTCTGAGAAAACCTTGTCAACAGTCTGCATGTGCCTCAGGGTGGGCTCCAGATTCTCCAGCAACATTTGGAGAAGGCCAAACAGAAGGTCTCGCAGATTGTCTTTGCGGAACTCAGTCACCTAAAGAATCAAGACAGAACCATTACTGAGCAGTTTCAGACAGAAGAGATATCAACCCAACCTTTTGCAAGTATCTGAAGAGCTCCTTAGTGCTGACATAGCAGGTATCAATGATGGCTTTTTCCCACGTTCCTTCTTTGGTGCAGTACCTTTCAGCCATTCCTTGTTCACACTTGATGCTGGCCTTCTCCTCGGGGAACGTGGTTGGCCATGTCATGTAACCTCTGGAGGTATCCATGGAAACTTTGTTGCACACCACTGCACAGGAAATAATAGTCATGCATGAACGTTGCATTGATGTAGTAGCTGACAGACTTACCATCTTCATCAGTGATGGTCACCAGGGCTACCGTATTGACAAACTTGACTGCTATGTCCCTAGAATTCAAGACTAGTGAGAAATCTTCTCTTTGTTCCACTAATTTGTCGGGTACGGCGTGGACATCAAAGCAGATGGTTATATTGCTTGGATTGGTGCTGAGTGGGCTGAAGGTAAGACTTCTCCTTACCAGCACAAAGTCATCAGCTGAACAGAACAAACTTGGAATGAATACAAGACAGCAAATGTGAAAACAAACAAACACACATACCTCCAGCAGTTCCCGGGTGACTGGCGACTGTCACAGACACAGCTCTTCTGATCTGTCCCTCCATCACGACACAAATGTTGGCAGAGTGGGCGGGGCTGTCTTCATCGATCTCCACCTCTGTTCTTACAAATTTTACGAGCACCCCGTCATCATCTGTGATGGAAACTGTAGCACGTGTCATCATTCCAATGTCCAATCTAGCCACACCCACTGGAGCTACCAGCTCCAACTCAAACTGTTCGGTATTCTCCAGCAGTTCATCGTCGATGATGGTAACCTGGTAGCACTGGGACTGACGAGTGCTGTCAGATGGCAGGAAGGTAAGGGATGTCGGGAAAGAAGTGGAATAATCCAAGCCAGCAGCAGCTACACAGGAATAACAACATGATGATGATGACTATAATGATGATCTGATGATGATGACTATAATGATGATCTGATGATGATGACTATAATGATGATCAATAATGGAATAACAACATGATGATGATGACTATAATGATGATCAATAATGGAATAACATGAGATGATGATGACTATAATGATGATCAGTAATGATGACAGCTAAGGTGATAGTGGTAATAATAAAGATGATATATCATAGCTAGAAATCGAGAAGTTGAGCATTTGATATCCCTTACCTTCCATGTCTATAGCGTGGAGGCTGTATGAAACATTCCTTTCTGTGGCACCGGTCAAATTCGCACAGACGCGCACTGCACCCTCTCCTTCCTCTACGCTGCTGGGCGAGG
>WLWI01004843.1_pt1 | contig 11323 bp, 8 predicted proteins | sample 6701501 | NCBI WGS metagenome assembly WLWI01 (sample SAMN12718690, study PRJNA515312) | sponge metagenome | isolation source: marine sponge | host: Mycale hentscheli | place: New Zealand: South Island, Marlborough, Capsize Point | collected 2014-11-01
CCGAGGTTGAAGTCGCTATCAGCCTCAATTCCAGAATGCCGACAATAGATTTTGACAATTTATAGATGGCATAAAATTTGTAACTGACTTCTATTAAAAGAGTTCCGTTTCACCGGGAATTGCTGATAGTTCATCTCTCTTATACGGACATTGACACTGATGATAACGCCATTATTTATACTCTTACGAATCTGCCGGAAAATGGCACAATATTTAAAAATGGAATCGCACTGAATGTAAATGATACCTTTACCTAGGCAGATATCATTGCCAATCTTATCAGCTATACCTACAATGGCAACAATACCAGTTCCGACGGTTTTAAATTCGACGTCTCGGATACCAATAATAACGCTCTCCATAATCAAACGTTTACAATTGATATCTCTTCTACTTTTATTGATTTGGATGGAGACGGTATGGACGATAATTGGGAACTTGCCTATGGCCTTAACCCAACAGATCCAGCAGATTTTAATGGTGATTTAGATAATGATGGGTTAACAAATTTACTGGAATATCAAAACTCAACCAATCCCAATAGTATCGATACCGGCGGCGATCAGATAACCGACTACCAGGGAGTCATAGATTTTTTTACAGATCCAACAGATCAGGATACCGACCGCGATGCCCTTTCCGATGGTTGGGAACTTGCCAACGGAACGCATCCATTGGTCAAAAATTTTATGTTTTCAATTGTCAATCAGCCTGTTGCAATAGAAGGCGATGCCGGTACCAGTTCGTTTCAATTCACTGTTAATCTAAACATTGCCGCCGAGTCCGAACTCACAGTAGATGTGAATACATTGGATGGTACTGCGACTGCGGCAGACGGTGATTATCTGGCGATAACGGATCAAACGTTGACCTTTAGTCCCGGAGACCTGTCAAAAACGGTGACCGTATCGGTCAATGGCGATACAAAAGTAGAACCGGACGAAACGTTTACGGTGCAATTGAGCAATGTCGTCGGAACAAATGCAGCCATATCTTCTACAGCGGATATGACCACGGGAACCATCACCAATGATGATGCCGCGGCGCTGACTATCACTGACGTGACTGCCGAAGAAGGGACTGACCTGCAGTTCACGGTGAGTTTGAATAACGCTGTTGCCAGCGCGTTCACAGTCGACGTCAGTTTTACCGATGTCACGGCCACAGGTGGCGCCGACTACACCAATTCCACGATACAACTGAACTTTATCGGTACCGCAGGTGAAATGAAAACATTCACCGTTAACTCTGTGGAGGATGCTATTTGGGAAGGAGATGAGACGTTCTTGGTCAACATGATTGCCGACAATGCCCTGATCGCTGATACGGATACCGCCATTGGCGCTATTACAAATGATGATCCAGGGCTTGATGAGTACAAGCTTTTGCCCTCCGACGGCGCAACATATGACAGATTTGGTTATTCGGTGTCGGCATCTGGCAATCGCATCGCGGTCGGGGCGTACGGAGATAATGACAATGGTAACTCTAGTGGTTCGGTCTATGTCTACGACTGGGATGACACTCAATGGAATGAAACGAAATTAACGCCCTCCGACGGAGCAGGGTATGACAGGTTTGGTTATTCAGTGTCGTTATCCGGCGATCGCATCGTAGTCGGGGCGCACTGGGATGGTGACAACGGTAACGCTAGTGGTTCGATCTATGTCTACGACTGGGATGGCACTCAGTGGAATGAAACGAAATTAACGCCCTCTGACGGAGCAGCATATGACAGCTTTGGTTATTCGGTGTCGTTATCCGGCGATCGCATCGCAGCCGGGGCGTACGGAGGTGATGATAACGGTAACTCAAGTGGTTCGGTCTATGTCTACCGTTGGGATGGCGCCCAGTGGCATGAAACGAAATTAACGCCCTCCGACGGAGCAGCATATGACAGCTTTGGTTCTTCAGTATCGTTGTCCGGCGATCGCATTGCAGTCGGGGTGCAGAGAGATGATGACAACGGTAACTATAGTGGTTCGGTCTATGTCCACGACTGGGATGGCAATCAATGGAATGAAACGAAATTAACGGCCTCCGATGGTGCAGTATTCCAGCATTTTGGTATTTCGGTGTCGTTATCGGACGATGACATCGCCGTCGGGGCGTACGGAGATGGTAACAACGGTACCTATAGTGGTTCAATATATATTTTTAGTTATATAGCTCCAACATTGGTTAACAATGAAGTATTAATTGTCAATGAAGGAAATTCGGCAACGATATCACTGGTTCATCTCTCTTCTACGGACATTGGCACGGACGATAACACCATTATCTATACTCTTACGAATCTGCCGGAAAATGGCACATTACTTAAAAATGGAATCGCACTGAATGTAAATGATGCCTTTACCCAGGCAGATGTCATTGCCAATCTTATCACCTATACCTACAATGGCAACAATACAAGTTCCGACAGTTTCAAATTCGACGTCTCGGATACCAATAATAACGCTCTCCAAAATCAAACGTTTACAATTGATATCTCTTCTACTTTCATTGATTTGGATGGAGACGGTATAGACGATAATTGGGAACTTGCCTATGGCCTTAACCCAACAGATCCAGCAGATTTTAGTGGTGATTTAGATAATGATGGGTTAACAAATTTACTGGAATATCAAAACTTAACCAACCCCAACTTAAAACAAGTATTTACCTCAAATAATCCCGGAAATAGTTATGACGGCTTATTACCGGTTTACGATGCAGCATCGGGACACGGGCCCATGTACGGCATTCAAAACGCCATTGATTTGACGTCCGTCGTTGCAGGGCACGAAGTCGTCGTTTTAGAAGGCAATTATGCTGAAGATATAAATTTTCACAATAAAGCCATAACCGTTTCAAGCCGAAATCCAACCAACCTGAACAGCATCAAACAAACGGTCATTTCCGGGGATACAGACTCATCGATCGTCACGTTTAATTCCGGAGAGAACAGCCTGTCTGTTTTGCAAGGGCTCACAATTAGCGCCGGCGCTGCCAACAGCAAACGAGGCATTTATTGCGCCGGCAGTTCACCCACAATAATGAATTGCTTCATCTACGATAATAATTCTACCGGTTCGGGCGCGGGTATTTATTGCCTGAACAGCTCACCGTTTATCATGAATACGATACTTGTAGACAATCATGCGACGGGCCATGGCGGCGCGATATTTTGCGATAGTGGTTCACCGGAAATCCTTAGTTGCACGATTATTGATAATGTCACCGCTTCAGGAGCCGGAATTTACGGCATTAACAGCAGCATCCCTAAAATTACAAACAGCATCATCCCTAAAATTACAAACAGCATCATCCCTAAAATTACAAACAGCATCATCCCTAAAATTACAAACAGCATCATATTGAACAATATCCAGGATGATATCGAGGTAGACGTGAGTTCGGATGCGATTATAACCGGTTGTTTGGTCGATGCGAATTATATCAACTCATCCGTAGTCGTCGATGCCTCCAATATTGCTGATGGCTTAAATCCGTCATTCGTTAATCCGGCTCTGCATGATTACCATTTACGCTTTGACTCTCCCATCATTGATAAAGGTGTAGTAAGTTCTACCGTTCCCAGAGACATCGACGGTGAATCACGGATCGATGATCCCGATTATGTAAACAGCAATTCGGCGATATTCGATATTGGCGCCGATGAGTATGTCGATGCAGACAATGACGATTTATCCGATTGGGAAGAAGTTGAAATATACCTGACAGATCCAAATAGTGACGATCATGATGGAGACGGTATGACAGATGGCTGGGAAGCCTATTACGGATTAGATCCGAAAAACGCTGCGGACGCCAACGGGGATCTTGACAACGATGGGCTGACGAATAAAGACGAATATCTTGCCGATACAAATCCCGATAACCCCGATACCGATGGCGATCAATTGACCGATTCGGATGAAATTAATATCTATGGCGCCGATCCCACCAATTCCGACTCGGATGGCGATACCCTTGCAGATGGCTGGGAAATAATACGGGGACTTAACCCGTCGTCCGCAGCCGACGCAGCCGATATTATTACGACAATAAATGCAATTAATTCGGCAATTGCCGCTGCAGGAGGCGCTGACTTGGTGATCAGGACTCGCCAGTTAGACTACAATCTGGTTCACGAACCGGATCTTAATTTAACTCCGGTCCCCGGCGCTCCTTAAAACACTTGCATGATTGAAAGGACATCAAAGTGATTAAACCTATAAACCGAAATTTTGCCATTCTAACTTTAACAATTATCGGCGTCGGAATTATTATTTCCTTGTATTGGGACACACCAATTAATCAACCGCCTCGATCGACCGATAAAAAAACAATCGCTGCCAAACGAACTGGCGGTGATGACGCATCCTCAATCCCCGAAAACCAGCAATTACCACAAAAATTAAAGATACCGGTTCAAGACGGTGAAACTGCTGTGACCACCAATGATAATCTGGCGCCCGTTTATAATGCGGGCAGTCAATTTTCAGAAGGAAAAGAACCCTATTTTTGGAATGATTTTGCGTCGATGCGACAGTCAGCAGTTCGCGATCCAAATTCCCCACAAAATCGGGCGACAATAAAAGCAATCCGTAATAAAAGAAAGATGCGGTTGAGTGCCGTACAGGACGCGCGGAATTCTCGAAAAGACCAAATGGAAGAGGAGAAAAAGTGAAACCTCCGTTCATCAGTCGTTTATTAAAACAGCGAATCAAACAAATTGCTGTTATGTTAACATGTACTTCACTCCTTTCTTTCGGTGAGACAAAAGTAGGCTCATTGCCCGGTGATGTTGTTGTTGATAACACCGGTAAAGCAACCTATTCAATTCCGCTAACAGTGCCACCGGGAACAGGCGGGATGGAACCGAAACTAAGTTTAGTTTATAGCAGTTCCGGCAGCAACGGCTATCTTGGGAGTGGCTGGTCGTTAAACGCAGGATCAGCCATCACTCGTACGAATTCAACATTGTTTCATGATGGCGCGGTTCGTGGCGTAGATTTTACCGACACTGATCGCTTTATGCTTGATGGACAGCGATTGATAGTCGTCAGTGGTAACTATGGACAACCCGGGTCAGAATATCGCACAGAAGTTGAAAGTTTCAGCAAAATTGTTGTCAGTGGATCAGGAGGTGCAATTGAGTCATTTACTGTATTCACCAAATCCGGCTTGGTCAAAGAATATGGCGGCACAAGTGACTCTCGTGTTACACCGCAGGGAGTAACAGATGCATTAGCCTGGAATGTCTCAAAAATTACTGATACAGCAGGTAATTTCATGACATTTCACTACTATCAGGATCTGACAAATGGTGAACATCGACTGACTCAGATTCAGTATACCGGTAATACGATGTCTACCCCTGTGCTAACTCCATATAACACTGTGGATTTGATCTATGAAAATCGAGAAGATGTTCAGGTAAATTATACTGCGGGGGGCTATGTCTTGGGAAAAGCTCTGACAATTTCAAAACGTCTTTCTAAAATCATAGTCAAATCTGAAGGGCAATATGTCCGGGATTACCGGCTCAGTTACCAATACAGCGTGGTGTCAGGAAATAGTCAGCTTATTTCAACTCAAATGTTTACTGGTATCTCTGGATCTGTGGAAGGAATTCATAGTCTTCCAGCTTCTACATTTCAATGGCGAGATGGCATCGCGACGATCGATTATGGTTTTGATAAATATTCAGGGTCTTACGAGTTGGAAAATAATTCGCAAATAAAGGTGAATGGCGACTTTAACGGGGATGGTAAAACAGATCTTTTATCATTTAATGTTGATACATCAAAAAATATTATAAACGCCAATAGTGGTACTTACTTATATGTTGCAAATGGTGATAACAATTTTTCAAAAATACAAGTCAATTTAGACGTAGCTTGGAGCTAGGCAAAAGTTTTTGCATATGGAGATTATAATGCAGATGGGTTAATGGATTTTGTGCTTTCAGATCTCGGTGAGAGTTCTTTTTTTACTTACCTTTCTCTTGGAAACGGTAATTTCAGCAAAGTAAATAGTAATATTACAATGCCTCCGCAACCTCGTAGGATCGCAGTCGATCCATTGCAGGAATTACAATCAGGCGATGTCAATGGGGATGCGCGAGGTGATATTGTTGTCCAAACAAATGACTTGATTTGTGCATTCGGATGTTGTTACATGAACTCGAAGTTGTATTCATATATATCGAACGGTGATGGCACATTTGCATCGGGTATTCAATCTGACCTGGCTTTTTACAGTACATGCTCTAATGACTACGATATTTACCATGGCGTAAGCGGCGACTTCAATGGAGATGGTTTAATCGATTACTTTTTCATGCATACGCCGACGTTTTATCGAGTGCCATTGCCAACCTATAGTTTCATCGCTTTTCCCAATGGGGATGGAACATTTGTCGCTTGGCGTCCAGATGATAATTATTATACCTATGCCATCGTTGCAAGTGGAGATTTTAATGGGGATGGAAACACCGATTTCGTGCGCTCACTCATTACAACAGCAGGTTACTTTGCAACGGGGACAAGTGAAAAAGTATTTGTTCATCTGACTGGTGGACCAACTACTTTTACTGAAACAGAAATTCAACTAAATTTTGAATCGACAAAAGCTTTGCCGGTTTCTCAGGGTGATATTAATGGTGATGGCTTGACCGATTTTATACTTGCCGAGGTTAATGATACGACCAATAAATTTATTGTTGACCCCGTAAATAAAGTATGGACTTATATCTCAAATGGAGATGGGACATTTACCAAACATCAAAAACCAATCAATCATTCAGGAACAAATATTCAAATTCACGGCCAGGGTGATTATGATGGCGATGGAAAACTGGATCTGTTAGTTGGTGAAAGTGATAATTATCATCGAATTCAAAATGCGGAAACAGCATCACATCTATTCGCGTCAAAACAGTCGCCATTTGATTTATTAACAAAAGTCACGAATGGTTTGGGGGCGGTTACAGATATTACATATGGTCGCATCACTGACGAAGCTATTTACCAAAAAGGATCTGGTATTCTATTCGGTATGGATATGCCAACTCAAAGTGAATTGAACGAACTAGACCAGCTAATCATTCCGACCCAACTTGATGCTGCATTTACCAACAATAATCATCTTTTATCCATAAATACAGTAGTTAAAGTTGAAACCTTGGGTCATGAATGGGAAATAAAAGATCAAAATAAACGATATCTCGTTAAATATGAAAATAGTATTCTGAACGTCTACGGTTCTTCCTATCCCATTGTAGATATTCAAGTGCCAATCCCGGTGGTTTCCCGAATCTCTAAAGACGATGGTGTTGGCGGCATGTATCATTCTGACTACACCTATGCCAATGCTCGCGTGCATTTGACTGGCCGGGGGTTCCTGGGGTTTCAGATTTTTGATTCCTATGATCCTCAGATGAATGTGTCCAAGGTAGAGGTGGTACGCCAGGATTTTCCATTTATCGGCATGACTGCAAGTACCGAACAATACGCTGATGCAACCCAAACTGAACCGGAACAATGCCTGCATCGTGTGACGAATACCCTGGCATTTAAGAGCCTTAATAATGGCAAAACCGCGTTTCCATTTTTTCAAACATCCGTGGAAGAGAAATGGGAATTGGACGATTCGTCATCTCCGTTCCTTACGGTAACCACAAAAAACAACTTCGATGATTTTGGAAACAATCTTGTCATCACCGTTGACTATGGTTCCGGTTCCACGCTGACATCATCAAATACCTTTGACAATATCACAACAGGCGGCAAATGGCATCTCGGACGGTTAACTCATGCAACAGTCACGTCAATAATTCCAACAGATACCCAAACTCGGGTCTCTGGATTCGCGTATGATGCAGCTTCAGGATTACTCATCCAGGAAGTAATCGAACCACAACATCCAACCCTGAGACCGACGACTGACTCTCTGCGCGACGCCTATGGCAATATTACCAAAACGACACTCAGCGGTCCGAACATCATTACCAGAGATGCCGAAACCATCACGGTATTCGATTCTAAAGGGCGGTTTGCACTAACTTCCCACAACGCGCTCGGACACCAGAGCATATCAGAAGTCGAAGGCCGATTTGGTGTTGTTACTCGTCTGGAAGACGCCAATGGACTGGCGACGACAATTAGCTACGACGATTTCGGCCGCGAAATCCTGCGCACCTTCCCAGACTCGACGACCACATCAACTACCCGTGCTTGGGTGACGGACAACACACCAGCCGGCGCCGTCTATAAAATAACCACGCAATCAACGCAGAGGCCTTCATCAACAATCTACTTTGACAAACTCAATCGCGAAATCCTCACTGAAACAGTCGGCGGTGGGGGACTGGTGATTAAGAAAGAAAATCGGTTCAATGCAAAAGGACAATTAACCCAGATATCTGAAAATTATTTTGAAGTTAGCACTCCTATATGGTCGTTTTCTGAATTCGATCCAATTGGTCGGGTGATCCGTGTGACAGTGCCAGATGGTACGGTTACTGAAAATATTTATGCCGGACTGATTCATAGCGTCATCAACGATAAGAACGGTTTGGCGCAGCAAAACACAACGATCAAAAATAATAAGGGCCAAGTCATTGAAACCAAAGACAATGCCAATAACAGTATGTTCTTCACATATGATGCGTTTGGCAATCTAAAAACCACCTAGGACTCCGAGGGCAATGGCGCTTCCAACCAGTATGATATTCGCGGAAACAAGACTCAGATGGATGATCCGGACATGGGCGTCTGGAGCTATACCTATGATGCCTTAGAACAGCTAATGAGTCAAACCGATGCCAACGGGCAAATAATCACTATGCAATACGACCTGCTTGGTCGTATGACCAGCCGTACAACCCCGTCCGGCGCCAGCGCTTGGACGTACGATGGCACAGATACTTATGACAAAATTGGCGCATTAAAACTCGAATCCGGTTCCGACGGTTATCGCAAACGCTATCAGTATGATTCGCTGAGTCGCTTGTTTATGGAATTATACCGGGTCGATGATGAATGGTATTATACCGAGACTGAATTCGATACAGTCAGTCGGCCGACTAAAACACATTATTACTGGCGTCCTAAAGAACTCATGGGCCCCGACCATCGTCAGGAACACTTTTGGAAATCCTATAGCATCAATTATAATTATGACAACCAAAGTTATGTGACGCAGGTCACCGATGTCAACGGTGATGACTGGTGGACGTCCAATGCCTATGATGCGAACGATCGCATTGTTAAATATACCTATGGCAATCAAATTGAAACGACAAATACGTTTGATCCGTTCACCCATTTATTAACCGAGACACGAGCAGGCACCAGCAGCAGCGACGCGGGCTCATTTAATAATATCCAACATAATTCCTATCAATAGGAACTGACATTCGCAAGAAGACCTATATTGGCGGACGCATGGAACAGGAGCAACAGAGTGACGGAACCTTGCAGACTCGCATCTATATATCCACCCCCGTCGGCGTGGTTGGCATGTATACGCAAAAATCTGATGGAGCTGAAAATCGTCACTACTTCCACAAAGACCACTTAGGCTCTGTCAGCAGCGTCTCCGATATTAATGCATCCATCATCGAAGAATATAGTTTCGATCCCTGGGGAAAGCGCCGCGGACTGGTCGGACTTAGCCGGTGCCATTCTTAATTCCGTAGTTGACTGCGGTTTTACCGGTCACGAGATGTTGGATGCTGTTGACCTTATTCATATGAACGGGCGTATTTATGATGCAACACTGGGACGCTTTCTCAGCGCCGATCCCTTTATCCAGGATCCCAATAATTTACAGAGCTATAATCGCTACAGCTATGTTCTTAATAACCCTGTGAGCGCGACCGATCCCAGCGGGTTCTTTTTTAAGAAACTGTGGAGAGGCGTTAAAAAAAATTTTAAGGCAATTTGGAGGCCGGTAGTAACTTTCGTTTTAGCAATTTATTGTCTTCCCTGCGCCTATGCATTTGTCGCCATTGATGGATACCAAAATGGGGGTGTACGAGGTGCATTTGCCGGAGTTCTCAGCTTGGCCGTGACCGTTGGGATTGGTTTGGAGTTTGGTGAAGGGTTTCAAGGTTGGGGGACAGAGCTTGCGCGAGCCACCACTCATGGTGTAGCTCAAGGCGGAATTGCAGAATCTGTAGGCGGGGATTTTACCGAGGGATTTCTTTCCGCATTTACTGGTTCTCTTGGAGGTTCATTTTTTAAGTCTCCCATAGCAAAAGCTAAATTCCCGAACCTTGCGTCAGATGGACCGACTGGAGTTGCTGCTCAAATGATTACTTCCGCTGTGGTTGGTGGCACAGCAGCAGAACTTGGTGGTGGAAAATTTTCAAACGGAGCTCAAACTGGAGCCATGATTTATTTGTTTAATCATTTGCACAGGGAAGGAGGAGCACTCTTTGACAGTGACGGCAACCCACCACCAAAAGGGGCAAAGTTAAGACCAAATTTTTTGTAAGACTTGAAAGTGCCTCTTTAAAAAAGATAAATTGAGGAAGTATGCATCTCCTCAACTACAATGAACATAAATCGGTTAATCCGAATTAGGAAAAAATATAGTGGACTCCCGATACTCTCGGAGTCATCTGCGCTATTGCGTTTTTTCTTTTTATCTGCACTTCTTTTCACCATTAATACTGTGGTTTTCACAGTTGCTTCTCAGCCGTTGAAGGATCTAAATTCAGGCTGGAATAGAAGTTCTAATCTAGTGGATGCTCCTATAACTGGCGTCGTCACCGGTGCGATTTGGAGTTGGAATAATTCGACTCAGGTGTTTCATACCATTAATAATCCTCCTGTTGCAGCCCACTAGGGTAAGCTTGTTCCGGGTCGGGGATATTGGCTGTTTAAAAAGTAATGTTTTGCAACGCATTAACTCGCATTTCTCACAATAAAACGTAATGAAACGTTGTATCAGATTGTAGTTTCATGTATTGCGAAGATTAAATCCCGCAATCGGACTAACGGTCCGGAGAGGACAGTCAATCAAGAAATGTTTGAAAATACTGCCTGATCCAATGTTGCAATAGTTTTCTGATGAGAAATCCGGGTTAACTCTCATCACTAAAGTTTAGGCATAATGCAGGTGAAATTGAATTGTCGGGGGGGCCTGATTTGTGAAGCAAATCCCTAGAGTGCGTGCGGCCTGACGCCGTCCCGCCTTGCGCATACGCGGTAACCGAAGCTCATACATTTCGTTAATATAGGCATTTAGAGAGAATTTTTCATCTACTAATTTAATAGATGTAGAAATTCTTTGATTACTATCAATGCGATTTTAGCTTGATGGC
>WLWI01004844.1_pt1 | contig 11322 bp, 13 predicted proteins | sample 6701501 | NCBI WGS metagenome assembly WLWI01 (sample SAMN12718690, study PRJNA515312) | sponge metagenome | isolation source: marine sponge | host: Mycale hentscheli | place: New Zealand: South Island, Marlborough, Capsize Point | collected 2014-11-01
AAAATAAGAATAAATATGATACTAAAACACATTCTAGTAAAGACAAAAAATAGTTTAGCTATATAATGTAAAAAAAGTATATAAAATTTTAAGATAATTTTAAATCTTTAAGATTTATTTTAGTATATTAAAGTATAACCAACAAAAACTGACACATGGCAGAAGAATTAAATGAGGAAACTCAAGTACAAGATTCTACAACGGTAGAGACTGTAGATGTAAATTTAGATGAAGTATTTGGTCAACCAGGAGCTGAAAGTGTAATGCTACCAGCAGATGAAGTTGAAGAAGAAACATCAAAATCAAGTATTTTTTCTAAACGAGAAGAACTTGATACAACGTTCATTGACAAACCTGAAACAACTACAACTGACAATTCTAATAAGGAAATGACTTCACAGGAAAAGATTGATTCTACTCCTGACTCTCTAGTAGATGAAGCATTGGCTGAATTGGATGATGCAATTACAGAAGAAGAATCTGGAGAAACTAAAAAAGGTAAACGTAAAACAGATAAAACTGGTTTACAAGAATTAGCTTCTAAGATGATTGAAGAAGGAACTTTGTTTGGCTTTGATGATAATAAAGCTTTAGAAGATTATACTACTAAAGATTTTAGAGAATTATTTGAAGCTAACTTCCAAGAAAGAGAAAATAAGGTTAGAGAATATACTCCTAAAGAATTTTTTAATTCTCTTCCTGATGAATTAAAAGTAGCTGCTAAATATGTAGCAGATGGTGGGCAAGATTTAAAAGGATTATTTAGAACTCTTTCTCATGTAGAAGAAGTTATTGAATTAGATGCTAATAATCCTGATCATCAAGCTAAAATTGCAAGACAATATCTAACTGCTACAAACTTTGGTACTGCTGAAGAAATAGAAGAAGAAATTGATACTTGGGAAGACTCTGATAGATTAACTAAAAAAGCAAATCAGTTTAAACCTAAATTAGACAAAATGCAAGAGCAAATTGTTGCTCAACAGTTAGCTCAACAAGAAAATAAAAGAAAACAACAGGAGCAACAAGCTAGTGCTTATATGGATAATGTATATAACACTTTATCACGGGGCAAGCTTGGAGATCTTAAGTTAGATAAAAGAGTTCAGAATCATTTATACTCTGGATTGGTTCAACCTAACTATCCTTCTATATCAGGTAAACCTACTAATTTATTAGGACACTTACTTGAAAAATATCAGTTTGTAGAACCAAGACATGACCTTATTGCAGAAGCACTATGGTTACTTTCTGATCCTAATGGATATAAAGAAAAAATTAAAGGTCTCGGAAGTCAGGCAGCTGTTGCAGATACAGTAAGAAAACTTAAAACTGCACAGTCTAAAAAGAATATGAGTTCTTCTACACCAACAAATGAAGAACGAGTAATGAGAAAAAAGAGTACTAAAAGTACAGTACAAAGAAAGAACAGTATGTTCAAAAGATTTTAAATTAGTAAACAAATAAAAACAGAATAAATAATGGCAACTCCAGTATTAAACAATGGTATCTTTCTGCGGGATACAGCTTACAACGCAAGCTCACACGTAGATTCCTATCACTTGGTTAACATGCTTAAAGATGCAGAACCTATGGACCTTGGTCCTGTGGACCTATGGGCTATGTCCCAGAAGGTAGAAATGCCCCTTTATCAAATGTCTAGCTTTGGTGGGAAAAATGTAATTATGGTAGACAATGTTCGTGGTGAGTATAAGTGGCAAACACCCGTCTCAAATGATCTTCCTTATATTATTGAGGATATTGAAGACCCTGCAGCAGTTCTTGGTGTAGATGGTTCAACTTTCCGAATTAAAATAAGCCGTAGAGAATTTGGTCATGGTGACATCATTACTTATGATAAGTATAATGGTACTGAACTTTACATTACAGAGGATGACATTCTTCCAATGGGTGATGGGTTTATTTATACCGTTCAGCTTGTTAATAATAATACAGCTGCTGCATTTGATAGAGCCTTTTTAGCAAATGGAACTAAGTACTTTAGAAAAGGTTCTGCTAGAGGTGAGTATGGTGAGAGATTCTCTGACATTACAACTCATACTGGTTTCCGTGAATTCTACAACTATGTAGGTGGAGCAGAAGCACACGTTCATTATTCAGTTTCTTCTAGAGCTGATCTTATGATCAAAGGTGGAATGAATGCAGATGGTACAGTTCCTGTAACTGAGATCTGGAGAACTTCTAGTGATAATATAGATCCTTCTGTAACATCATTAGATGATATGGTTAAAGTAATGGGTAAAGATAAAGTAAGAAGAGCATTTGATAATGGTGATCTTTCTAGAACTTTTCTTACTCAAATGGAATCTGCTCACTTAACAAAAGTAGCAAATGACATTGAGTCTTACCTAATGTGGGGACAAGGTGGTAGAGTTAGACAAGACGGTCCAGATGATTTAAGATTATCTGTAGGTCTTTGGCAACAACTAGACAACTCTTTCAAAAGAGTATACAATAAGAATAATTTCAACCTTGACTTATTCCGTTCTGAGATTTATAATTTCTTTAACGGTAAAGTTGAATTCCAAGGTCCAGATCCAAATAGACAATTAATTGTTCAAACTGGTATGGGTGGAATGAGAATGGTAAATGAGGCTATTAAAAGAGAGGCTGTATCATCAGGACTTGTAATTCAAGCTGCTGATATAGGTGCAATCACTGGTCAAGGAATGGACTTGAATTTTGGTTTTGCTTACACTTCTTATGTAATTCCTTTCCTTGCTAACGTTAAGTTTGTACTTAACCCAGCATTTGATAATGTAAATACTAATGATATTGAGAACCCAATCATTGATGGTTTCCCATTATCTTCTTATTCATTCATCATCTTTGACATCACTGATAATACTAATGACAACATCTTCTTGTTGAAGTTAGAGTGGGACAACCAGTTAAAGTGGTGGTATCAAAATGGTACAATGGACTACATGGGACGTAGCCAAGGATTCCAGTCTTCTGGACAATTCAATGGTTACCGTGTCATGATGTCACAAACAATGCCTGCAATTTGGGTTAAAGATCCAACTAAGGTATTGAAGATTGTTATGAGAAATCCAGTTACTGGCGGATCATTCTAATCTAAACAATAAATTCTTAAAAAGGGGGAGGGGTGTCCTCTCCCTTTTTTATTTTAATAAATAACCAATAACAGAAACCAAAAACAAAACCAATGGCAAAAACAGATTTTACAATGGTGGAAACACCAAAGAGCACGCAATCAAAGATTGTAATTAGACCTTATTTTGACGCAAGATCAGAAAACATGGGATTAGAAAATTATGGACTTAGTTTATTTGACGGTGTAAAACACCAAGAGCAGTTAGCTTGTCTAGAGATTAATGGAATTAATAGATATCTAACTGGACTAAATGAGTTTGCTCCAGAAATTAAAAAACTTTCTAAAGAAGATAGAGAAGCTAAAGTAAAACAAATTAGAGCTACTGTAGCTGATTTAGAAGCAGAACTTGCATCTAATATGATAGATCCAGAAGACAAAGACTTTTGGAATAAAGTCAAATTATTAAAACCTGATAACTTAGTATTTTGGAATAAGATTGAATTAAGTGTAGGTAATGAACCTATGCATATAGATATAAATGATCCTTATGATAGAATCAAATTATGTGCAATTGAAGCTGGTGGATTTTCATTAGTAGCTAAAAGTTATGAAGATGCTAAATCTAAACCAAAGCCACCTAAGTTTTACTTAGATAAAGAAGAAGAAACTGTATCTACTAGAACTGAGTATAAGAAAATGCGTAACAAAGCATTATCTGAACTACAAAAGTTATTTGATAAAAATAGTACTAAACTATTCTATGTTGCTAAGGTAGTAGATGCAAGTAGTACACAGTATAAAAAGTCAACTCCTTTGGATATTCTATATGAAAATATGGATGAGTTTATTCACGGAGAAGGAGCAGAAAGCAATGTTGAAAGAGCTGTAACAGGTTTCCTGGATATTGTTGGTTGCGATATGGAAACTTTAAAGATTAGATCAATTGTAAAAGATTCATCATTCTTTAAATTTATTACTCATAAAAGTGATGGTCACATTTACCATACTAAGAAAAATGCTCTTATGGGAAGAAATGTTTCTGACGTAGTTGAATTCTTAAAGAATCCTCTTAATGAAGATATCTTAGATGATTTAACTAAGTCTTGTGAAACTTATTGGAAAAGTTAATAATTTTTCTTATATTATAATATATATTTATTAATAAAAAAATTATCATGCGTAAAAAAATGAGAAAATATCAACCAGGTGGTACTAATGTTCAAAGATCTGCGGCAGGCCCTCCTAATACAATACAACCAATTGATCCAACTTCTAATATAATAGCTCCTCCTCAAGATGTAAATCCTGTAAATGCAAATCAGCCCACAGCACCTGAAGCACCTGTAACGCCTATTACTAGTGGTGAAACAGCTCAAGCACCAGTAATGGATCCGTTACTTGCAGCTAATGAAAAATATGCAAAGCTTGGATATAATCCTAGAAAAGCACGTAGACTGGCTATGAAAGAAGTAAACCCACTGAATAAAAAGAAAGTGTCAGGGGCAGATGTGCTAAATACAATTAGTTCAGGCTTAGACGCAGCTAATAAAACTGCTGGTACAATTGGAGCAATTAGAAGTGCTTTTCAAAAAAATGGTGGACAAATGGGCGGTAAGCAACTTAGAAAAACAAGTGGTTTTATGGAATCAGGTGGTAGCGTAAATAAACCAATGAACATGAAAAAAAAGACTAAAACAGCTAACAAGGCTGCTAAAAAATATGGACAAGCTACAACAGCATACTCTAAAGGCAATTCAAAAAAGGGTGATAGAAAAAAAGCTAAGGGTGATGCACTATTAGCAAAGTCTAGGGGTGTCATGAAATATGGCGGAACAAAAAGAAGAAAAAAATAAAAGTCATGGCAAGATGTATGAAATGTGGAGTTGCTAATAGAATGAAAGCAGGAGGCTTTATGAAACCTGTTCCTGGTAGTAATAAATATAATGGTTTAAGATCACTTCCTACTAGTGTTAGAAATAAAATGGGTTATGCTCAGTACGGCAAGTCTGTTTATGATGACGGTGGTATGATAGGTATGCCTATGTATACTAATAATCCAAGATTTGAACAAGGTAGAATTCTGGCTTATGGAGGATCTTGTGGTTCAAAAGTAATTAGCGCTAAATCATTAAGAAAATCTAACTCTTTTTAATCATGATGGACAAGAAATCAGAAAGAAAATGGGAAGTACAAAATGCAATGAGTACTTTACAAAGAGCTCAAGACATTCAAAAGGATGCAAAGCTCATGGCTGATGTTAAAAAAGCTGCTATGGCTGAAGTTAAAAAGCTTCAGTCTTTAGCTGGCGAATCTACACCTAAGAAAACTTTACGTAGAAAGAAAACTTTAAAACGTAAATAATGGCTGCAGTTAAAAAGTTTAAAGTACATAAGATGTACAAAGGTACTAAAGTTGAAACAGCTAAAACTATGAAAGAACATTTAGCTTTAAAAAAGAAAGGTTACGGTCACACTAAGCCTAAAACAAAAATAAAATGAGAGCTAATCCTGTAAAAACTTTACAAAGTTTTAGAAAAATAAAAGAAGCAAGAGAAGGTATGTATGTAGATACATATAACAATTATCTTGAAATGGCAATGGGTGGAGTATCAGAAAACGCAAATGAAGTTTGTGAAATTGATGTCGCTACTGGCAGACCTAAATGTCCTAGTGCAGGAAAATATAGAAGGCAAGCTAGAAAAGCAAAAAGACAGACTAGAAGATCTCAAAGAAGAGCTAATAGAAAATTTAAAAGTGGGAGAAGATACTGATGGCAGGTGAGAAAAAGACATTTATGGGTATAAATCCTAAACATGAGGGTTATTGTACACCTATGTCTAAACCTACTTGTACACCAAGAAGAAAAGCATTAGCTAAAAGATTAAAGCCAGGTGGAGATCTTCATAAAGGAAAAAGTATGAAAAAGAAACAACAAGGAGGACCATTAAAACAACTTAATGATATGCAGTATGCCAGAAAAGGTAAAGCTGTAGGATCTATATTAGAAGGTGGTAGAATTAAATATAATGAAGGAGGTCCTTTTCAAGAACCTATAAAAATTGAAACACCATATTTGGATGCTACAGGTAATGTAAATCCTGTACATATGGACTCTTATGTAAGTTCTATGAAATTGAATAAAGAAGGTGTTCATAAAAATCCTAGCTATGCTAAATCAGCTATAAAAGCTAGAATGAATCAAACTAAAGATGGTACATTATTTGGAAAGCAGCCTTTAACAAAAGGTAGTCCAGAACATAAAGCTTTAAAAAAAATATTTAAAGAGCAAAAGAAAAAAGGAACCTACTCAAGAAAAGCTTATAAAAATAAAATAAACAGTTAAGCAATGCTTAATACAACAATTGTTATAAAATTAAAGCAGCGACTTAATAAGTTAGATAGTCAAGACTATGATAACATAGAATGTTGGCAAGTTGTTGAAGCTTTTAATAAAGCTCAAGTTGAATGGTGTAGAAGACAATTGCATGGTATGAACCAAATGCAAGAAGGTGATGAGCAATCTACAAGAAGAAAAGATGATCTTCAAGTTTTATTATCTAGTGATGATATATCTATTGTTGATAAGAAAGTTTATTTTGCTGGATCAATACCTTCTAATTATTTACAATGGAAAAGAGTAGATGCTAGCGCATGTAAGGATTGTTGCGAAGATAGAAGAATGACAATTTATCTTGCTGAAGAAGGTAACTTAAATCAATTACTTAGAGATAAATCTAAGAAACCTTCATTTGAATGGGCTGAAACTTTTGCTACATTAATTGATAACGATATTCATATTTATACAAATAATGAATTTGAAATTTCTGATGCAAGTTTAACTTATTATAGACAACCTAGAAAAATTCAAATACAAGGATGTGTAGATCCTTATACTAATGAAGAATCAACTGTAAATATAGAATCAGAATTTAAAGATGATATTATAGAATTAATTATTGATGAAACAGTAAGTGTGCTAGCAGGAGATATAGAATCAGGTAATCAATATCCAAGAGGCCAGCAAGAAGCTGAAAGAAATAATTAAACCTATAGTTGATTAATTAAAAACTTTTTCTTATATTATAGTATATTATTTATTTATAAACTTTAAAAAAACAAAAACAAATGGCTTATTTTAATCACGCCTTCAAAAAAACGATAGTGATGAACACTTATGTAGCACCAGGTCCTGGTTCTGCGACTACGGATGCTCTTCAAGCAGGTGAACTATCCATTTATGATGCAAGAACTTTTGCACCAGCTGATTTAGGTGGAAATCCTTGTTGTCAATTTTTAATTGCTGCTGGTCCTAACACTAGAGCAAATGATGGTTCAGTAGATGCTGCACTTACATATGCTGGTGGTAATGATAGAATTGGACCTTTTCACGGAGGATACCAAGCTTCTATTAAATCTAAAGGAATTCAAGCAAAATATGTAAACAACTATTTTACTCAAGATTCTAATGCTGCTCAACAATCAATTCTTCACGTTGGTACTACCCAATGGACTCAAACTGGTGGTGCAGGTGAAACAGCAGGATGTTGTCCTGAATTTCTTTGTGGTGAAAACTATCATCTAAGAGTAGATGTTAAAGGTTCTCCAGCATTAAGAATGTTAAATCATCAAGGTTATTTAGAAGTAACAGGTTACGGTGGATGCTGTCCTGAAGATTCTATTGATCCTGTACGTATTAATCCAGCCACAATTTTCATTCAGTGGGCAAGAGACTTATGGGCAAGTCCAATAGTTACTGGTAATGGACCAAACTTTTCTACTGGAACTGCAGCTGCTGCAGCTAGAGTAAATCCAAATCCATTCTTTGTACCTGTTGTATCTGTAACTGATAATTCAGGTGTAGTAACTGGACTTCTTTATCCTCCAGGATGGTTAGGTGGTGTTAGTGGTACTACTGCTGCTGATGTTGCTGCTGCAACTGGTTTGTTAGTAGGTGACATTACTGATTGGGATACATATGAAGCTGCTGGAATTCCTGCTTATACAGATACTATTTGTGCTGGTCTTACATTAGTTGGTGCTTATGAAGAAACTAGATTTGGAGATTGTACTTTCCAACCTTCAGATTTCTACGGAGTAGAGCCAATTAGACTTTATGCTTCTGAAGTTGACTTAAACGGTGATCCATGTACATTTACAGGAATCTGTGTTGTTAATGAGTGTGAAGGTAGACAAGCTCAAGGTCTTGGAGAAACTGCTGCAAGAGACGTAATCTTGTCAGAGTCTTACAGACAAAATAGCTTTGCTTCTGATCTTAGAATCCGTGAGATTACTCAAGGTAATCTTATGTTAGGTTCTGGACCAGGTCAAGTAGATAGAACTGTTCTTTATGATAGAACAATGATTATGCATAGTGTACCAAGATTTAACAATCCATCTGGAACATTTGATAATGACCAGTATATTGTTGAAGTATTAACTCCAGCTACTGGACCACTAGGTGCTTTAGGAATTGCTGCAAGAGATCTTTTAAGAACTGCTTTGTCAACAACTATCCTTACTGCATGTGGTGATGCTGCATGTGAAATAGATCCTGGAACAGAAACTGTTGAGTGTGCTGCTCCATCAGTACCAGTATAATTAATAATTAATTACTCATAGAAGGGAGAGTGAGATATAAATTTCTCCTCTCCCTTTTTTTATTCTATAAAAATGGCAAATCACGTATTAAGCTTAGAAGTACCTGTTGTAGGAAATCCTTGTGTAATAAAAATTTTTGATACAAGTGCATATTCAGCGCAAGTTGGAATTTTTGAACCAAAACTATATATAACGGTTCCTGGTTATACACATGCAGCTGAAGTATCTTTTATACCGCAATCATCTCCTACATTGACGGGATGTGATTTAGATATACAAACAGAAAACTGTGGTCAATCATATGTGAATTTACCTGATGGAGTGTATGTAATAAAATATGTAGTAGATCCCAGTCATGTGGTCTATGTAACTTATAATCATTTGAGGACGACACAAGCGTTGAACTTATATCAAAAGATCCTATGTGATATTGATGTAGCTGATTGTGACCCTCCTGCTAAGGTCAAAGACAAACTCAATGACCTTAGACTTATTGGTATGTATTTAGAAGCAGCTAAATCTAAAGTAGAAACCTGTCATGAACAACAGGAAGGTATGACACTTTATAACTATGCTCTAAAGCTCCTTAAAAAGTTAGATTGTAAAAATTGTTAAACCAACCAAAAACCAAAAATTATGGCTTCATCATGTTTAAACTGTAAAAAAAGATTAGGGTGCGGATGTCAAAAGGCTGTAGCCTCAGACGGTAAATCTGTATGTAAAACTTGCAAAGCAGGGTATGAACTAAAACTTAAAACAAACTTAAAGAAATTTGTAAAATAAAATGTCAATAACAGCTCCTCCACAATTTTATATTAGACCTTGTTGTCCAGAAAACGGTACTGAAGCTTTAGTAAATATTACAGGAGCCTTTAGTGATGATGGTGTTTATATATATAATGGTTTAAATCTAAGTATACCAGGTACAGATGTAACATTAGTTCCAGGAGCATGTTATACAATAAGTGGATCAGGACTTCTTGGTAATGTAACCTCTATAGCATTTGCAGATCTTACAGGATTTTATCCAGCTTCTAGATGTGCTGATCCTACAGTAGACACAGCTTGTCCAGATTGTATAGAACCTGGTAATTATTATATAAAAGCTGTTCCATGTTGTGGAGGAGATGCTATATTTTTTAAAGGTGAAGGTTATACAGGAGGAACTGGTATTACAAGTCCTGGTGGACAATTAAGCGGTTCTCAACAAGCTTTACCTACTATACCTCAATTTAGTATATTAAACTTTAACGGTGTTTACTTATTTAACGGATTTGTACAACAATCTCAACAAGGTGCTTTAGGATTAGAAATTGGCCAATGTTATACTTTTTCTTTTAACAGTATAAGTGATCCTACATCAGAACTTACTTTAGCTGAATATAATGCATTAGGTTACCCTCCATATATATCACAATTAGATTTTGTAAGCAAGCTGGATTGTGATGAAGTAGATTCATTAACAGGTGAAAGGATATGTCCAGATTGTGAAGAGATATGTTATAGACTAACTAGTTGCACAGGCATAATAATAAATACTGTTCAAGACCTTTCTTTATATGTTGGAACATATATTGAACTTGTTGGATATACAGGATCTTGGTTAGTTGAAATAAATGAAGGTATATGTCAAGATCCATCTAGGACTTTAAAGATATCAGGAACAGGAGCTGAACCATGTCCATGTCTTTGCTATGAAGTTATAGGTAACTCTGGAGGTATAAGTTATATAGATTGTGATGGTATTAATCAATATACATATGGGCCAGCAAAGTTTTGTGCACAAGCCCCTCCTTTAATTAAAGGCATACAAGGTGAAGATTATACTCTTATAACAGGTACAGACTGTATAGATGGTGAATGCGTAGATAAATGTTTTTTACTTACTAATTGCGATCCTACAGCATATCCTGAACAAGACGCAACTCTTGTTTCAACATTACAACGTTTATCCTCATATGCAGCTGCAAATAAAGTAGTTATATTAAGTGGTTATGATGGATGTTGGACTGTAGAAGAGTCTTGTTTATGCATATCTGTTACAATCAATGGTGTGGTTTATACAGCAAACTATTCAGGAACTATTCATGATGATAATAAAGTATATGCTTTAGAAGTATTAGGTACTCCTTATTATATATGGTGGTCAGCTAGTTCTGGAATTTGGTTTATAAGTGATTCCTTAACTACAACTTCAGGAGATGGTGTTATAGGATATGTTACAGGTTACGAAGAATGTCCTATATTTAATAATGCAACATGGTTTAAAGGCTTATTACCTGATGGTACTTCTATAGTTTCATTAACAACTACTACGTGTCCCTGTGATTGTCCAGTAGATGTAACAGTAATCAGAGACTATAGAGATTGCGAAGAATGTTTAGGTATTACCGCTTATAAGCTATCTAACTGTGAAAAGATAAATGAAGTAATATATACTTTGCAAGACTTTTCAGCATATGTAGGTCAAGTAATTAAAGATGATTGTGCATGCTGGATAGTAGAACAAATAGACTATCAACCACCTAGTGAAACAACAATTGTAGATCCCATACTATTTGAAGATTGTAATACATGTCTTACTACATACTATACTTTAACTGATTGTGATGATCCTATATCAGTAATCATTAGTTCAACTAACTT
>WLWI01004847.1_pt1 | contig 11313 bp, 3 predicted proteins | sample 6701501 | NCBI WGS metagenome assembly WLWI01 (sample SAMN12718690, study PRJNA515312) | sponge metagenome | isolation source: marine sponge | host: Mycale hentscheli | place: New Zealand: South Island, Marlborough, Capsize Point | collected 2014-11-01
AGTTACTGTGAAACTTCCACTTCAGCTATGCACTTACAGAATAAGAAGGAATGGAAACTTCAGAAGATCTGCAAAAAAGAAATAGTTGAGAACTTGAAGCTGACAAGCACGCACACTAACTACAACCGTTTTTGGTTCAATTTAATTCGTGTGGTGAAAAAACTCCCGACTTTATAATCTGGCGCGAGTTTCCCCGCGCCGAGCAAAACAAGCTTAACAGCAAGAAAGCAGCACATTCAGAATGGAAAAGGTGTACCTCCACACGATAGACCAGTCACCCTGCTTGGAAGAAGCGTTCAGGCAAGACGGACTGCATATTGAAAGCTAGTCGCAGTTGTTGGAAACAGAATAAGTCAAGCGGTCCGATTTTTTTCTCCGCAAAACTGGAGTAATGTGTGCTCGAGCATGGGGTGGTACTTGGCAGTCGCCTTGCTCGGAAGAAATGTTGAGGTAAGACGAACTACTTTCCCAAAACAGTTCGCAGCCGTCGAAAACAAGGAATCGAGCGGTCCGATTTTTTTCTCGCAAAAGTGGGCGGTTCCACAATTAAGAACGCTCCCGTGCGGAAGCTTTGCGATTCTGCGTGGGCGTGCGATAAACGACTTCGTTGCTTAGCGGCTTTTTTTGCGGCTTTTTCAGCGACTTAATTTAGCGGCTTTTTCAGCGACTTGATTTAGCGGTTTTTTCAGCGACTTAATTTAGCGGCTTTTTCAGCGATTTAATTTAGCGGCTTTTTCAGCGATTTAATTTAGCGGCTTTTTCAGCGATTTAATTTAACGGCTTTTCAAACATACCGGCTTATCTGCGGCTTTGTCACTCCCCTGTGGGAACTTTATTTTGACCCCTACTGTACTTCAAGTGCATTTGATTGTGGCGTAGTGTGTGGAATGGATCAAGGAAATCGACAAGCAGTTAATGCGGTACATATTCATTTTAACTACTCATTGTTCAACTGATGAAGATCCTATTGGATCAAAACATCTTGATAGAATTAAACTTCAATACTACGATAGGGTCAAAAAATAAGACTATTATGTTCACAGTTAATGCGGTTTTGCTGCTAGTTCTTCTCAGAACTCTTTGAAAGGCAGTGGGGAGGCTAGTTCTTCTAAGAACTCAATGACCAACAGTGGTGGAAGCAAGGTTGTGGAACTAAATGCAAACATAGCGTTTTAACTCTAGAAAGAAAGCTGGAGATAATATCAGAAGTTAAGAAAGGAAAGTCAGTAAGGTTAGTGTCTGGAAAAATCTACTGTGAATGATATTTGGAAAGGAAGAGAGCATTGAAAGTTAAGTATCTGCCAGTGAGTGTCCCTCTCTAGCCAAGAGGTGATGTATCATTATAGATCCTAATTATGAGAAACTAGATCAAGCTTGTCATGTCTGGTTCCTTCAGCAAAGTTCTAAGGGAGCTCCAGTTTCAGGGCCTATACTAAGAGAGAACACACTTCAGTTATTTGCTCTGCTTTATCCTGACTTGAGTGTAGACTCATTTAAAGCAAGCTCAGGATGGTTGCACAAATTTTGTCTCAGACATGGAATTAGTTCTAAGTCACTTCTTGGAGAATGTCTGTCTGCTAATCTTTCTTGCATTGGTGATTTCCAAAGTGAGTTGCATTCTAAAATGAAGTGTGAAGGTTACACCTTAAGTCAAATTTTTAATGCAGATGAGACTGGCTTGTGGTGGAGGCTTATGCCATCAAAATCTTTAGTGCATTGTGGTGAAAAGTGTGCTGCAAATAAAATAAAAAAGCGAAGGAGAGAGTTGCTAGTGTGTGCAAATACTGCAGGAACATGTGAACTTCCTTTGGCATTCATTCATAAAAGTAAAAAGCCTCGATGTTTTAAGAAAATGGACATGCCTAATTTACCATTTCACTATTTTTCACAAAAGTAGGCTTGGATGAAAGCCACAATTTTTGGAGTTTGGTTCCATAATTTATTTGTTCTTTTTGTGAAGAAGTTCTGCAGTGATAATGGGATAGAGTATAAAATTTTAGTGCTTGTGGATAACATACCAGCACATCCCGCAACAGATTGTTTACAGTTTACTGATGGAAAGGTGACCACTATGTTTTTGCCTGCAAGTATATTACATTTGTAACTCAGCCTATGGATCAGGGTATTCTTGAATCACTAAAAAAAATCGCTATAAGAAACATTTTTTGCGACATCTGATTATTGAAAATGAATCCTCTTCATGAACTATTCCAGATATTTTTGGGGAAAAAACAAACATTAAAAGATGTCATGTATTGGTCTGCTCAGGCCTGGGATGAGGCATCATCATTTTCATTAGCCAATAACTGGAAGAAACTGTTAAAATTTGATTTGGTTAGTCAAAGTCAGTTTCTGATATAGTCACAGTAGATGAATCACCTGAGGTTGTAACTAAGCGGGGAACAAATGGAAGTGTCAGAGCTCTCAATGCTGATGAGTCTAAATTTTGAAAGCCTTTATGCTGGAGGTGATCCTAACTGGTCTGTTCCAAACACCTGGTTAATGGAGGATGCAAATGATCCTGACTATCAAATCATGAATGATGAAGAAATTGTAGAAGATGTGTTGCAAGAGAGAAGAATCCGAGTCTGAAAATGAAGATGAAGCCCCTTCAAGTGCAGCTACTCCAGCGCTAGCTTGTGCTGCTTTCGATACTGCTTTGAAGTGGTTGGAGTCCTAAGGCAACACAAACCCTGCACATCTTATGCTAGTAAAAAGTTGGAGAGATGATGCAGCTCAGCGTTGCTGGAAATCTATGAAACAAACTAAAATCACTACATATTTCAAATATAATGATTCATGTACTTACATGTGTTTTTAGTAGCCATGAGTAATTTATTAATTCAATTACCAAATAAATTAACTGTATACACCGTTAATCACCTATTAAATTAAAAATTTCTGAGTTATGGACATTTCTTAGTTGTGGACACTTCTATGTCCCAGACTAACTGGATAAGAGAGGTTTGAGTGTATTTCTGTAGGTGGCGTCGTTGCATTACTGAGGTTGAGGGAGAGGTTGAACCCCAGTGCAGCGTTTAACCCCAAGGACTTTTTCAACGTTTATGAGTACCCTGGCAGCATTTATTTGTGTTGTGGTAATTATACTGGAGCTAGGTTGTCAGTGGGAGCTGTAGAGTCCCAAGGACTCTAGCAGCGTTTGCTAGTGGTTCACCTGGCACTCTAAAGAGAAGCTTGTGACCATTTGGCACCTACTTCTACTGGATCCAGTCCATATCGCGGTTAGCAAAAGAAAATCCTGTACGGGAGACTTTTGGTAATTAAGAAGGTTTGTGACAAGTATGGGGCAAATTCTAAAGTAAAAAAAATGGTGGTACATGTTCCTCAAAGTTTCCTCGCAACTTGCTGTAGGATGGACTAGTTGCTGTTCTTTTTGGGGCCATTTAGCATGTTTTTTTACCGTTTTAGTAAACGGTGTCGGCCGTTTAGTCAAAACGGTACGGAACGCAACGATAAAAACTACGGCAATAAAACTATCGTTTTACGGCCGGAATACGGCACTTTTTTTTGTCTCCCACTGTAATAATGTGCTTGTGTGTCAGTGACACTATGTGTATCATCATTACCCTGAATGGCAAAGCATGGTAAAGCATTATCATTACCTGAATGACAAAACACGGGAAAAGTTCCAGGTGCTTTAGCTTTTGGGTGCCGTACTTGCAAACCAGTTTTCTGGCCACCTCCCTCATGGTTATAAGCCCTAATAAGTGAGTTATATTGAAGAGATTATTGTAGATGGGGTTGTTCTCTCGGCATGCTCTAGTAAGGGAAGGCTTTATCAAGATGCATATTCAGTGTGTGTGTACCTATAGATTAGTGGATCATTTTTACTTACCGGATAACTCAACAGTTTCAGTTTACGTACATGTACAGCTTTTCTGTACATAGTATTTCACATTATTTGTTTATTCATCTGTACTTAGCTACATCACAATAAAATATTCATCTCTTAGCTAACTATATCATAATATTTTTATATAAAATATACATCACTGTAATATATATGTTCATAAAAAAAATCATCACTGGTCATCACAATACTGTACAATCAGGAAAATCATGAGTGATAATCATTAAGTTTTTCCATAAGAGTAAAAATTAAGATGATGTGGAGTCATTATTAAAGTATTATTTATCTGTCAAAACTTGGAGACATTTTGAGAGCCATTGATTGCTCACAAAAATTTTATGTGACTTTTGGACCATAATCTACACTTTCAACAATAGCAAAAAAATATTAAAACCACCGCAGTTTCTCTTTAAAATATTACTGTTGCTAAAGAAGCACCAAGGTGCAAATCCTCAGCATTACTGTGATTGCTGACACATGCCTTAGTATCCAGCACAGTCAGGAATTGGTAGTCTATGACGCTGCCACCAAGACTCTCCTCTGTAACTTAAGTCTGTTGCACTCCCAGTATCACTATCCAATAATTAACAGTGTTTTTTTAATTCTATTAATTGGCGAGCGAGCGTAGCGAGCAAGACACTTACAGGGGTAACACAATTGAAAATCGGGGATGTTTGTTTATTTATAATAATATGTTTAGACATATGTATGTCATTTTGTACTTTGACCCTCCGTATTTTTGTGTTCGCTCCGCGTTCGACCCCATCCCAAACTTCACTAAACAGAATCCTCCGGTTTAGCGACCATTACCCATATCACCTTAGAAATTGAATTGTTTACCGCTTTGAATTCTTTTGCGGGTGCAGTTAAAACGCAAAAACTTATGGGAACTCCATTTCTATTCGAGTTAGTCGCTATTTGTCACAGTTATAAGCCCTACTCAACAGCATTTACTTGAAAATTCATTGTCCACTAGACTAACCACCAAGGTAAGTCTTGCGTAGGTATGTTCAGTTGTGTGAAATATTGTGCGTTACAACTACTATTAAGAATGTCACAAAGAAAACTTTAAATAACGTGACTTGATTTTGTTGCTTCTTTTTCAATTCAAACAGTTGCGGGGAGCGGTTACTATGGCATTGAATCCCCTTTACCCCATACGTAATTTAAAAACTGGACTTTATTTTAGTAGCTTGAGTGTTAGTTGTTAAAATCAATCATTTAACAATATTTAACAATAGTGTAGTTTAATGCTCGCTCGCCATTTGTGCTCAAGCACACCACTAGTTATAGGACACACAAGGTAAGGAATGCACAAGACAAGCAGTGTAGAGAATGAGACTGAAAGTGATAATGACACAGTCTTATATATATGTGGATATTTCTGAATGGAGAACACCAATACTGCGTGTGCTCTCAAAAATATAAAATTATCCATTCTAAAAGTAACTTATAATAGTGCAGTGTATGTATTGTATTTCCGGTTTAATTAAAATATTCATTGCACTTTCTTCTCCTCTGACTCTTCTCTTTCTCTTCTTCCTGTCTAGCTATTCTCTCTCATCATTTTCATCTGTCCATCCTTCATGACCTTTTTTACAGAGGGCGGACCCACAGTTACTATACACTAGCTAGCTATTACAAAGACGAAAAGAATTATTTATTTGGCGTAGTATCAATATGTAGCTCATACAAGTCGATATGTAGCTCTTACTATGATACAGTAGACATTATTGCTGTCTTCAAGAAATGCTAAATGTGCAAGAGGCACTCACCTCAGTAGTAGTTTCAATGGGAAACTAACTTTTAGCACTCCCGAAAATCACAGAAAATACAAAGCAAAACTACCGCAGGAAGCAAGAAATTATTTATTCATGAGATTACGGCGTGATAATCAGGGGTGTTACTAACAAAAGCTGATGATCCTATGGTCAAAAAAAAACCCCAGCTTTTTCTTAAAAATTAAGTTGAAATAAAAAATTCTGGCACAGTAAAGGGCCTGAATTTTCCAATAGAACATTTCGATGCTTTCCAGAGGGTGCTGTTTACGAGATCTGTTGTTGTGTGACAGAATTACTGACTGACTGATAAACTGAGTACTATAACCATGTTGCTTATGCACACATGAGTGTTGATGAGCCAAGTTAAAATTGTTGCCTATTAAGTAGTGAAGTTTCTACTAGATTTCAGATATGAGCTATAATTTCTATATTAAAGACCGTAATGATTAAGTTATGACCATTTTAATCACATTTCTATTTCGTTTCATTTCTCCTTTTTGAGAATAGTCTATTCTGGTGTAAGAAGGGTCAGAACTTGTTTTAAATTATTAGTCAAACACATTGATGACTCATAGTGCATACATTTCTCAAAAGTGGTTATAGACAACCAGCTTGTTTGCACCACTACTTGAGTGTGTTTTCTAGTTGTAATTAGTGATTTTTAAGTCCGAATAAATTCTATTTACAGTAGGAGACAAAATAAAGTTCAATTCCGTTCCGTAGAGTGGCTGTCACATGATTAAAAAAAACGGCACGCCGTTTGGTAAAAAACGGCCGTTCCGTTAGACCAGTGTTACTGTTTTAATCTTTCTCATTCACCGCATGCCTCGCTCTTAGAAATTATAAATAATCGTTTATCCAGATAAAACATTCCGATTTTTTGTTTACAGGCTTGTGGGGTGGAGCTTCTCAGATAAAAAAATGAAGCTGTCCCATTCGAAGTTGTCTCGTGGAGAATTGTTAGTTCGACCACCACACAGAAGCGATGTTTTCTCGATGTTAGGGCCTTCTCAGGCTTAGATTTTTTACTACTGAAAGTCCATCAGTAACTAACAGAAGACCTACGAAGTACAGACCTGGTTATAGCTGTTTGCCAGTCGAAACTTCAATCTACAGCTGTATGAAGCAAGTTAAATTTTTGCATGATCTTTTTTGCATCCCGCAGCTTTTAACGGGTGAAGGCCTTAGCTTGCTGATATAGCTATGGAAGCGTTCCTAGCTAGAAAATACCAGTGAATCGACGGAAAAGCTTAACTGTTTTTTACCGTTTTAGTATACGTTGTCGGCTGTTTGGTCAAAATGGTACGGAACGCAACGTAAAAACTACAGTAAAAAGACTACCATTTTACGGCCGTACTACAGAACGGAATCCGGAACTTTATTTTGTCTCGTACTTTATATTGTGCTGATAGTTTAAACACAGGGATTAGGAATTGTAAGTACGGTGATATGGTTTTAAAAATATTTAAATTTTTTGTATAGAATATTTTGAAGAGTTATTCCGTTTTTTAAAAGAAGGAAACCAGTCGTCATTACCAAAGCTATTGATGAATAAAAAATATAATTTTTTTAAAAGAATTGGTGAACGGGACGAGACATTACTCCACATTGTTTGTCGACAAGGGCATCTAGATGCATTGCGTACTCTGATTGAGATATTTGGCTGTAGTTTAAGAGTAACTGATAATTTTGGTAATACACCTTGTCACACAGCTTGTGAAAATGGGCAAGTAGAAATAATGGATTACTTGTATCAATGTCCTATTTCTTTCAGCTGCTCATATAAAAATAATCAAGGAGAAACATGGTTACACTTGGCCACTAAAAGTGGTAATATTCAACTCATGAGGCTCATTGCTTTTAATACTATTGAAGTGGAAAGGCAGTGGAGTAAACTTGTAGAATTTAATGATGATATTTTGTATCGTATTTTTTCTGGTAATAAATTCATTAAATTGCTAAACCATTTTATAGAAGTGTTTGCACCTGACAAAAGGGGCTACACACCTCTTCACACTGCCTGTCTGAAACGTGAGCTGCCCTTGCTTGATTTTTATCTGAAAGAACTGAATCTTGTTCTAAATTTTAATTTCCAGCAATATATACCATCACTATTGATGTTAGCTTGTGAAAATCAATACGAAGATGTTATTAAACATTTGTCACTTTTTTATGATGAGCCCCTTTTATTATGTCCTAATATGGAAGAATCTCTTCAGTCTACCTATTATGTTAGCAACGGTAGTCCATTTAGTAATGAAGTAATTCCATTTTTTCTGGCCAAACGAGGAGATTTGGAGTTTTTTCAATTAATTTCTGAATCATTCATTTCTTTTGATATTTCCAATGAATGTGGGGACACTTTATTACATGCAGCTTGCATGTCATGTGACCTAAAAATGGTTACTACAATCTTTCAGGATTTTCTTAGAAATAAAGCTGACCCTTACTCTAAAAATGCCGCAGGCAATACTTGCCTTCATATAGCATGTGAATGGGGATCCTACAATATTGCAGAATTTCTCGTAGTTAAAAATAAAGCATTGATCCATGAGATGAATTCAAATGGAGAAACTCCACTGCATATTGCTTTCAGGAGAGATCGCACTACCATAGTGCAACTGCTTATTAACAACCAGGCTGATTTAGCTGTAAGGAATAAGCATGAAGAGAGCATGTTGCATATTGTTACTTGTAACCCTACAGGGTTGAAATACATGAAAAAATATAATGATTTGTTGAAGGTTGAAAGTTTAAATTCGAAGGATGCTAAAGGAGACACCCCATTGTTTAATGCTTTTCGTACCAAAAATAAGGAAATGATATTTTATTTAATTGATCATCCCTCGTGTAACGTGTTCATTAAAAATGACATGACTAATGAAACGGTTGCCAACATAGCGTGTAGGTTTCAATGGAATGACATTTTATCAAATTTATTATCACAAGGAGTGCATCCTGTGAAATTACAAAACTATATGGGTCAAACTCTCATTCATATTGCTGGCTGCATTAATAATCATGAAGATGAAATCATGACAGTTTTAGCAAACAACCAGGACTCATACGATATTAGTGAGGATATAAATTTATTGGATAGTATGGAGGGACGTACTCCTCTACAGAGAGCTTGTATGATGAAAAATTATGATTTATTTTCCTATTTCCTTAAGGTGAAAGGATGTTTTCCTGACACAAAGACCAAAAGAGGAAACACTGTCTTACACATTTGTTGCTTGTGCAACTTATTTGAAATGGCTGAAACTTGTCTCAGGCACTGTTCAGTTACTGTTCGCAATGAAGAGGGGAATACACCACTGCATTTGGCTTGTATAAGAAAAAATTTTAAACTTTTATGGATGTTACTCAAAAACATTCCTGATGGTCAAAGAATTGATACTTTTATAAACAAAGAAGGGGAAAATGTCTTTCATGTTTTAGCAGCACAAGAAGGATCTGTAAATATTTTAAAATACATGGTTCAATCTAAACTCTGTGATCCAAAGTTTGTGGGCAGAAATAGAAATACAGCACTACATTTTGCCTTTCAAACTGGAGTTATTGATAATGCAAAGTATTTACTCGAGAATGGGTATCGTGAAGATTTGTGGTATAATAGTGATCGAAAATCCCCATTATGCTTGGCAGTGGATAATCATCACTATGAACTTTTACAGTCTATTGTTTGTTGCTGTAGTATGGATATGTTGTTCACTTGTTGTGAATTTGTTGACCTTAATCGATTCTATTTTGCTCAAACCACCCAAAGTGTTACAATGCCACTATTATTTTATTTATTTGCACCCCTACTGAATGGAGCATATACAGATAAAGTGGACAAGGCATTACATCTAATGTACAACTTAGTTATTAAGAATATACATTCAGACATAACTAAACTAAAAGATTCTTATGACAACACAATTTTACATTATCTTGCGATGTATAACCATCATAAAAAATTGGAAAAAATATATGATTTAGTGAGCAAAAAGTTTGTCGACTTGAACTTTGTCAACAAGGGGTCTTCCACTCCTCTACATTATGCATGCTCAAGTCCACAAGACTGGATGGTGTTCAAGCTCCTTGAAGATAATGAACACAATGCAGTAGAATCATTGAACAAAGATAGTTTTTCTGGTAAGCCACTTTCATTATCCTGCAATTCAAGGTCTCAAGATGCTCGTCTATACTTATTAGCTCAAGGTTCCGTTAATTTCAATAATTTAATACCTTCATTCTATACGGAAGCCATTATTAATTCTTTAGGTATTGGTATTATTGTATTAGGAAATTCAGGAGTCGGTAAAACCACACTGATAGAAACACTGCGACAGATGATTACAAATGACCGAAATGTAATAGAAATAGAGAAACCTACAACAGGTCTTGTGACGAATGAATATGTAAATTCTAACAATGGCAATCGATATACATTTTATGATTTTGCTGGTCAAATTGAATTTGAAACCACTCACTCTGTCCTTCTTGAAAATCTCATGACATTAGCTGCAGAGGATAGAAGAAATTCTTTTGCATTTTTTTTGCTTGTAAAGGGTACTGATAGTTTGAAAGAGAATAAAATCCAAATTGACCATTGGTTATCATTTGTCCGAGGTCATGTGCCAATCACTACAATGTCTGTTCATTTATTTCTTATCTCTAGTCATGATGATAATATACAAAATGATGTAGAGAGAGCTCAGAAAATTAAAGATCTTACCGCATATTTACATTCTTGTGATGCTTCACCCCTTAACAAACATGATCATCCAATATTTTTGAATAGTAAAAAAGCTGATACATCTCCTGTGTGTCAGTTAATGGCATACTTAGAAGATTTGTTCATATCTTGTGAGCCAGTTAATAGCTGCATGGTTACTAATGAGCTTCTCTATTTTATTCAAAAATGGTTTCCTGATGATCCTTGTCAAGTTAAAGATTTAATCTCGGAAATTAAGAAAAACAGGATATTTAGCTTGGATCCTAATTATTTTGTAACCACAGTGGCTGGATCTTGCTCACGTATGATCATTCCACAAAGGCTTGATGCAGTGGTGGAGTATCTTGACAAGTTATTTTGTCGGAGTGACATCATGCTGTTGAAACCACCATCAAGCGACAAATTAGATTGGTGGATTATAGGGAAAAAAGTACTACATCAACTGTTCAGCAAAGCCAATTCTTTATTTTCACCACAATACTTTCCTGATTGTCCAAATCATTCTCTGAAAACTTTTAATACTGGTGTTGTACCATATTCAAAACTAAAAGAAACGTTTAGCAGTTTAAAAGTTGATATTAATCTTATTCTTAATTATATGATTTCAATGGAGTTTTGCAAAGAAATTTCTGATGACACTGCCAAAATTATTGGATTTACAAGCGATCTAACAGAAAAATTATTTTTTTTTCCAGGTCTTGTAAAGAAAGAAAAGGATAATAATAGTATTAATTGTAGTCCCAAAGATAATACAGTTATTTCAGCCTTCTTGATCGAAAACAAATGTAAATGGGGATTACGATTTCTACATACCGTTTTGCTTCACCTGACATACAAATTTGCTGTGGTTAAAGATGATCACTATTATACGAGAAGGATTCATTTGTGGAAAAACGGTCTTTTCATGTGCACTAATAAACAGATTGAATTGTTTGTGG
>WLWI01004848.1_pt1 | contig 11313 bp, 6 predicted proteins | sample 6701501 | NCBI WGS metagenome assembly WLWI01 (sample SAMN12718690, study PRJNA515312) | sponge metagenome | isolation source: marine sponge | host: Mycale hentscheli | place: New Zealand: South Island, Marlborough, Capsize Point | collected 2014-11-01
TAGATACTTTCATTTCATTTGATACAAATTTGTAATGCATTTTGTGTAGGTGAAGTATTGGTCCAGTTCGTGGGAATTAAGACGCCATATTCCCCATCAGCTGACGACATTTTCACCTGTGTGCTGGAATTGCTGAGGGAGACTCTAGGCATGGACGTCGAAGTGATCAAGAAGAAACTGGTTGGGTTTGGGTGTGATGGGGCAAGTGTCATGGTCGGCAAGTACCAAGGCGTTGCGACAAAGTTCCAGCATCTGCAATCAAGCTTGCTGGTAATCCACTGTATGGTCCACAGACTTGAGTTGGCATACAAAGATGCTATAAAAAACAACCGCATATACGCAAGTTCCATCACTCTTCTCATGGGACTGTACTATTTCTACAAAAATTCTCCAAAGATGAGGAAGGGACTCTGTCAGACGTTCACTAATGTCCACAACTTCAAAGAACCCTGTATTCCGAAACGAGTTGGGGGGACACGTTGGGTCTCACATCTACAGCGTGCGGTAAACTGCTTCCTGAAGGGATACCCTGCTATCGTCACACACATAGAGGATGTGGTGGCCAAGCCTGGCAATAAAAATGAAACTTCAAAGAACAAGGCCAGAGGCTACAAGCGTATGCTGAGGAGAGGAGACATTCTGGCCCTGCTTCATCTCTTGTCTGACATACTCAGGCCCCTCTCCATCCTCAGCCTGCAACTCCAGTCTAACCGTACTACAGTTGCGGACGTGCCAATCGCCATGGAAGCAGCGAGTGAAACCATTAAACTCTTCAAGGACAGCAATGGTCCACGACTGGAGAAATTCATGGAAGACCCTTCAACATTTTCCGGAGAATCCCTGTCTGCTCCCGTTAGTGATTTCTCGGCCAACAGAACAGCACTGGCAGTACGTATCCTCAATAGCATGGAAGAAAGGTACACCGACCTGGTTGATGGGACTGTGCATGCATGCAGAATAGCTGGTCTACAGAATTGGCCACATGTCAGCGACAAGGAGAGTATCAAAGAATTTGGGAACGAGGAAGTGAAGGTTGTGACGGCTCATTTCGACAATGTACTGGGTGATGATGCAGAGGAGGCAAGGAATGAGTGGCCAGCATTCAGATCTAGTTTGTATGCAAGATACAAGGATAAGCTACAAACCACACAATGGGCACAGGTTTGGCAGATCTTTGGTGCAGACTTCCCGGGTACTTGTGTCATCATGGACCTCATCCTGTCTCTGCCTGCAGCCAGTGCCGAAAATGAGAGGGGGTTTAGTAGGATGAAGTTGACGAAGACCAACAGCCCGTACCCGTCTCTCTGCTCAAAGTTTAACGAACCTGGTGACCATCAATATGGCATCAGCAGAAATAGAGGACTTCAATCCCGAAGAAGCAATCATCCTGTGGCTTGACAGTAGTAAGAGGAGACGCCGCCCAAATTTCTCTGACGAGGCTGCTGGTCCAGCTTTCAAAGCAAGAAAAGTTGAGGCAGAAGCAACTTTTGAAGTGGAGAAGGCTGACGATCATGAGGATGCCAAGGACAATGTTGAAGAGGAAGCTGGGATGATTGATATGAATGCTCAGGACAGTGATGAAGGTGACGATGAGGGCTTCGATGACTACCACTCAGATGAGGACGATAATGAGATGTCTGAGGCAGAAGTACTGAAGAGACTTGAAGAAATGGAAGATGAATGAAGCTGCAGCTGTCTTGTATGCATGTCACTTGTATATACATCATTTCCATCCGTTTTTGACTTTTGGCAAGTTGACTGGTACTGTCAGCTCGCCAAAGTAGTATAAATAAGCCCTCAACTCGCCAAAATCTGGCGAGTTGTTTGGAATTTCGGCAAGTACAAATAACCAGTCGCCAGCCATTTCGTCGAGTACTGATTAAAGTTAGCCAAGATGGCTGAGCCTACTGTTACTCAAGCCTGCTACTTTCTTTCAAATATCAAAGCCACTGACTGGGGTCTCAGATAACATCAAACAAAGCACAGGTTGTCAGGCCAGTAAGCCACAGCCAGTGTTGGTCAGTACTAGGTCACTTTGCGGGAACAGTGAAGCAGTTCAGTCCAGATATCAAGGCACTGAAGTAATTGCGTACTACAGGACCTGCCGCTCACAAAACCATGTTGACAAGTGCTCAGCAGATTATTTACATTGATGAACTCCATAACATGATCTCTAATTATACCTTCTAGTGTCTTGCATACAACGCTTGTCAGGCTGACTGGTCGATAGTTCCCAGGATCTGACTTGGGTCCCTTCTTATATATCGGAGACACGTGTGCAGTCTTCCAAGGAGATGGTACGATGCCTTCTTGCAGAGACTTAGACATTATGGTAGCTAGTGGTCCACTGATGACATGACTTAACTCCTTTAGTATTCTCGGATGCATCCCATCTGGACCTGGTGATTTTGTGGGTTTCAATTTATCTAATTTCTTCTTAACAAGCTCGTCCGTAATCAGGATTTTCTCCAAAGGGGTGTTTATTTTATCCAGCATATCAAGTATAGGGATATTGGATAACATTTCACGAGTAAACACACTTGTAAAGAAATTGTTTAGTACCTCCGCTTTGGTTTGATCACAAGTAGCTTTTCCATCTTTAGTCTCTAAGTTTGCTACCCCTGCCCTAGTCTTCAACTTTCCATTGACGTAGTTGTAAAAGGCTTTCGGATTGCTTTTGGATTCACGGGCAAGTTGCTTTTCAAAGGACCTTTTTGCTTTTCGACTTTCCCATCTTGCTTGATTCCTAGCTCTGGCATATTGTTGAAAGTCTCTTCCTTCCCTAGTATTAAGGTAACGCTTATATGCTTCTGTTTTCTTCCTAACTTTCTCTAGGGCTAGGGCATTCATCCACAGCGGTCGTCCTGGCTTTCCATAATTTGCTGTCTTATGTGGAATAAACTTTCGGATTCCCTCCGCCATCCGGTTAGCAAACAACTTCCAACAATATTCACAGTCTCTCCCCTCGAAATCCTTGTCCCAATCAAAAGATTTTAACCAAATTGCAAACTTGTCATAGTTGCCTTTACTATATAGTGGCTTCGGGAAATCGTGTGACTTCGGCTTAGTATAACAGACATATGTGAAGACAAGAACAGCATGATGACTCTTCCCTAATGGCGCTTCCACAGTTAAGCCCTCTACCATGTTCTCCTCATTTGTAAACACAAGGTCTAGAGTTGACGGCGTCTGTTCTGCTCTTCTATGGGTAGGCTCCTTAACATGCTGAGAAAGATAACAATCACGAATACATTCTCGGAAGTGAAAACCAGGACTCTGCTGATTTTCTGGCGTCAAATCTTCGATCCAATTTATGTCAGGAAAGTTGAAGTCTCCACATATGAGCAAATGACTGTATTCCTTCCTAGAGCAAATCTTCTTTAGGCTTGATAAAACTTTAACATCATTTATGATATCACTATTCGGGGATCTATATATACATCCAACTAAGAGCTTATCTTTTCCTTTCAGTCCTATCTCTACCCAACAGTTTTCATCAAAATCCGCTCTCACTGCATCAGCAGGTTCATGGCGGGAATATTACCATCAACACCCTTACAATATGTTTGCCTATTTGTAATGTTTACAATAGATTTTCCCTTAACATTTGGAATATCGTCCAACACCTAAATGGACTTGTATAAAATGCATTGGTACAAAGTACACACTTATGTTTCGTACCATAACTATAAATCCACATTAATTGTAATATACATTATAAAACTATCAATGCAGGGAGTGACATCTTGATATTTACATTTCAAAATATAATACTTTCCATACAGAATGATTCTATTGATAAAACTTGTATTTTCTAGTGAACCGAACAATATATTTCTAAGACAGAAAGTGATGTTTAATTCAAACAATTCTAACAACCACTTACTTACACCAAACCAAAAAATTTTCACATCGATACACTCAAATAGTACATGATTGATATCTTGTCGATACAAAAAGCAAAAATTACAGCGCGGACTTGTTTTGATTTTCATCTTATACAATAAATGATTAGTAGCTACAAAGCCATGAATAATCTTAAACTGTAATTCTCTCTCTTTGTTTGTAACCCCCGCCTTAAGGGGCAACATAAAAATCTCTTTCCATTCTTCATCAGTTATGTCAAAACAATCACTATGTTTTATACAAGCTTTTGATTTGCACATTTTCTTAATAATTAAATCATTATAAATGTCTGTGCATCTTACTTGACGTATATCTATGCTATTATTTTGTACATTTACAAGACATTCTCTCAGTAAATTGTTGAATATTAACTCTCCATTTTGCAATTTAGATTTCCATTCACGGGGAATAGCATTCACTAAACCTAAATAAGTCATAAAATATTTTTCATTCAAGCTCATATCATGAAAGGATTTGATACATCCAGCATCGTTTATGATATCTTTTATTTGCAATATATTTTTGTCACTGAAAGCCTTTATATATATCATATTATTATTGATTCTTATATGCCTATTGTAGAACAGATATTGATTTAAAATATCTTCTGAGGAATTAATTGTGCTGTATTTAATTTCTTTCCATACCTTTAATAATTCCATATAGAACTCTGATATGTGTAACTTATTTGATAACGTAAACTCACTTTTAAGAAAAATATCTAAATTTTCTACAGGGAATAATTTTTTCATCGTAGCCTTCCAATAAACCTCATCTCTTTCGTGATACCATTTGATCCATTTAATTTTTTGAATTTTCAGTCTTTCATTCAGATCAATCATTCTACTACCACCATTACAATAATCTTGAATCACTACATTTTTCTTCACCTTATGTGTGTTGCCATTCCAAAGAAATCTAAACATAATGTTATCAATATCATGAACAATACTGTCTGGTATATGCAATACGGTTGATACATACAATATTTGGGATAAAGCAAAACTTTTAAGAAGGAGAACTTTTCCATACATTGTAAGATATCTCTTTTTCCACATATTTAACTTATTTTCTATTTTGACAAGTTTGTCACGGAAATTTTTCTGTATGATAACGTCTTTGTTATAGCTAATGAAAATCCCTAATATCTTTATCACAGTTGACCATTTTACACCAAGAGGTCTGAAGTTGGAATCTTTTTTGCTTCCCAGCCAAAATCCCTCTGTTTTGTTTTTATTTATCTTAAGACCGGAATGGCTTTCAAATTGTTTTAGGAAATTGAGTAATTTTTCTCCATCTGTTTCATCTCTAAGCAACGCTGTCGTGTCATCTGCATAACTAAGAATCTTGATTTCCTCACTACCATATTTCAAACCTCTAATGTTTTTATTATTTCTGATATGTATTGACATGATTTCCGCTCCTAATATAAACAAATATGGAGAGAGTGAATCGCCTTGCCTAACCCCTCGATGTATTTTGAAATAAGGAGTAGAATGCTTGTAATTTACCACACAGCTATATATATCAGTATAGCATAGCTGAACCCATTGTATAAATTCTGTACCAAAGTTAAATGATTTCAAAGTATTAAACATATATTGCCAGGATATAGAATCAAAAGCTTTTTCAAAGTCAATGGACAGTAGAAGACCTTCTGTTTGAGATATATCACTTTCATCCACTACATCTAGAATGGTTCGCAATCCATCAAAAATGCTTCTATTTTTCACAAAACCAGTTTGTGATTTATGTATCAATTTTGTCAGAACATTTTGAAGTCGCGTTGTTAAACACTTTGTTAATATTTTATAATCTACATTTAACAATGATATTGGACGCCAATTATCTAAAAATAACCTGTCTTTTCCTGGTTTGTCTATCAGAGTAATTATAGCTTGTCTTTGTGATGTGGTCAGAGAACCATGTTGAAAAGAATAGTTAAACGAATCAATCATCATTTGACCGAGCTCTTGCCAAAATTCCCTATAAAATTCAATGGGTAACCCATCATTTCCCGGTGTCTTGTTCTTAGCTATTCTACTAATTATATCTGAACATTCCTCTATTGTAACAAGACCCTCACATTTAGTTTGCTCATCTGCATTCAGTGTTGGAATCTGAGGCTGATAAAAAAGATTATGATCTATCGCTACTTTTTCTTGCTTATATAATGTTTTATAAAACTCTTCTATACATTCCAAGATCATTGATTGGTTTACAATTTCTTTGCCATTATATTCAAGCTTTTTAATATTCTTTTTTCTAGAATTAGTCTTTTCTAAGTCAAAAAAATATGCAGTACTTTTCTCTCCCTCTTCCGCCCATTGTACTCTACTCCTAACAATAGCTCCTTCGGCTTCTTCTTGGTATATTTGATTTAATTCTTCTTTCCTTCTATCTATCTCTTGGTAAATATTTTCATTATTGCGATACTCTAGGCTCTCCAAACGAGCTAAATCACTTTCCAATGTTTCCTTCCTATTTCTTCTTTCCCTCATCTTTTGTTTACTAAAAGATATAGATAACTTCCGTATTTCATATTTTAACAATTCCCATTTGAGATTTTTATCTGTTATAGACTTGTATTTTTCTTTCCAGCTATTTATATTTTCCTTCATTTTTTGAGTATATTCTTTATCACTCAACAATGATACGTTTAATTTCCAATGACCACATCCTAACTTCGGTTCATCAAGACTCGTTAAATATAATGCTATTGGTGAATGATCGGATATAACAGATGATAGAATTTTACAATCAGCTATTAATTCAGTAATGTGATGGGATGTTAGGAAATAGTCCAACCGGCAATGTATCCGTGGTCGTTTTTGTCTCCACGTATATCGTGTTATTTCCTCATTTCTTAATCTCCAAATATCCACTAAATTAAAATGCTCACTCATTTTATCTATTTCTTCAGCTGATTTTCCTTTTTTAAACATAGTTCCTCCCATTTTGTCTTTAGCATTTAACGTTATATTCCAATCTCCACCAATAACATTATTAGTTGCATCTTTAACACCTTTTGAGTCCATAACATTTACCAGCTTTCTCAAAAACGTAACCTTTTCACCTTCTCTATTTGGACAATATACATTAATCAAATTCAAAATATGATCTTCTATCTTAATCTTTAAGATTATATACCTTCCACTTGGATCTAAGCAGCTATCTGTTATATCAATATTTAGGTTTCTCCTTATCAATATAGCTACACCGCAGCTATGCTTTGTCCCATGGGAAAAATACCCAGATCCCCCCCATTCATGTATCCATCTAGACATATCTTTCTCACTACTGTAAGTTTCTTGCAGAAATATAATATCACCCTTTTCTTTGTTAACATATTGGAATACAGATGTTCTTTTGTTTACATCATTTAACCCCCTAACATTGAGTGAGATAACTTTTATACCCCTTTTAACCATGATCATTATCCATTACATCACAACAATCAATATGAACATAAAGTGTGTGTACCATGAATAACTGTTGATATGATTTCTGTTGAGTAATTTGATTACAATTTAATAAGCAAAAAGAAAGGTAAAAACCTGAGAATATCTGCATTTGACAGGATATTAATTACCTGTCTGCTGGGAGAGATACATTATTATTTACAATAGGGTATTATCATATATACCTTATTGATCTACTAATACAATGAACATTTATTAGTAGACCACACTATTCTAAATGATCTATAACAATATTTACACCCAACACTTTAAATACCACATCTTAATCCTACCTGTGAATCAGGTGAGAAAAGCCCCACTGATCATAACAGTCTGCCCTGTACTATTTATAGGACATGCATACATTACTGTAAACCTTAACAATTTATCTACATGACATTTAGCAGAAAGTAGCTGGGTGCAGTAAACCGTCTAGCTTACGTTAGTTGACCCCTATTTCTCTTAACTTGTTAATGACAACAGTTCTACAACAAATAGTGTATTTCACAATTTTTGCACACATAAATATATTAGCATCACAAAGATCCTCGGATTTCCATAAGACATTTACCTGCTGTGTTTTTACCAGTCCAGGAATTGGTATTCAGTGAGTCAGAGTTCCATTGATTGAGTCCTATCCCCCAGAAACTATTCTTAGTTGCTTCTCCTATAACTTCTTTTGTACTCTTGAGAGCGAGCTTCATTGCCGGGATCTTGAATTTTTCCACCATTGCCTTTTTCATCACTTTCGGTCCAGTATTTTCCCATTCCGGTCCAGGTCGCACATCCCTCCCAATCAACATGGCTTCTTCTGGATCTACCGAAGCAAGTATTGCAATCTTTGCTGGTGTATTATCGTCAAACTCGGCTTTCTTGCACTGATAATACTGTTCAACGCTGTTCCATATTCTGCCGTCCAGCTCAAAATTTACTTTATACAAGTTTGACAGGCGAGAGTGACGGCCAGAGAAAACTGTAACATTTCCCTCCGATTGTGTGGCAATGTTGTGTGGATCCAATGGAAGATCGCATATGTTCTTTTCACTGAACATTCGTCCCTTATACAAGATTCTGTCCCCCATCATGCTACATCTTGCATCTATTTTCTTCAGTGCTGCGAAGATGGGACGCAGTCTAGATATTCTCCGTTGAGTTTCCGCACAATAATCATTATCCAGGTAGACTCCAGGTTTGATGTCCTTTAACTGTTTCTTTGCCTGCATGATCTTCTCTTTATCCTGATAGGATCGCACACGTGTATGAGAAGATGTGTATGAGATTTTGCTTAGTCAATCAATGTAACAATTAACAGATATAATTTTACTATTTCTGATAATTTAAGTATTGCTTGATCAAGATGTTAAAGGGCAAACGTCACTTAGTATTCTATAGTATTTGGTGGTTATCATATCATGATGCGTATTTAAACTTTGAATTGTAGTTTTACTCACATTGTTTAGTAGTTTTTTTGCATGACATAGGCACAAGATATTATTAGGAGAGATGTTTCCGTTCCCTTTATTCCAGCGTTTATTAACAAGCACAACTGATGCACTATAGAGCATGTAGACATGAAGGACTTGAAATTATATTTCAACAACGCATGAATCTAACAATGAATAAGTTCATCTAAACTGTTCAACACATTTGTTTCAAAATCTAAACCTGACACAACACGCATATTATATGTAGCCTACTATGTGTACTATATGTACTATTGGCACCTTGAATGAATATATTTTTTATTATTATTTATTACTGATATTATTATCTGTTGTAATTGCAAATTGCTGCAACCTGCGATCAACAACTCTTTGTGAAGTGCTGTGCCCTGCTTCATCCACAGCACAATACCGCTGACACATCAACCTAACCAGTGCACCTCGTTTATATCTCGGTTTTCTTTCATAATGTCTTCCTCTTCAACAATGTAGTCAGGCAAGAATGTGCGTTATCGAGCCCTCAGCTCAATTCAGTTACCAGTTCAAAGGACAATCTAGTTTTGTCTGCATCCACATGTGAGCTTTCCCCTTCAGACAACGGGTCGATATTCATTGCTTGCAGTCCACTTGAATAACATCTGCATATCTGTTGTTAGGCAGTAGGGTTCCTCATCTAATACTTTGCAACACCTCACTAATCTTTCACACTAGTACTATACTAGTTACCCTAGTCCAGTGGTTCCCAACCTTTTTCATGCCATGGACCCTTTGGTGCACTGGGCCAAGAGCCATGGACCCCCACCCACCCACCTGTCTGCCGAAAGACTTTTAAAGGACGATTTCGTCTGTAGCAGACAGCAGTCATCAATTATTGCAAAGAAAATGAATGCAATACAGATCTCTTTTTTTCAAATGTTTATTAATGAAAAACAATTTTCGATACCATCATCTTTACAAGCTTGCATACCAAGAAAATTCACATCAGTAGGAAATTGAAATATCCGACAAAGTACATCAGTGAGATATTTGTGACTGTTTGACCTTGATAAGTGCGTCAATACGAGGAGAGGTTTGAGAAAGAGCACACCTCATGTCATCTTCCACTTTGAGACGATTGCGTTGCTTTGTTTTTAGCAAAATCAGAGTAGAAAATCCTGATTCACATAGGTAGGTGGATACGAAAGGTAATAGAACACAGAGGGCACGTTTGGCAACCTTGGGGTAAGAATCAACCATAACTGGCCAGAAATCAGTGATAGTCTTGTCTTCAAAGAGGTCTTTCGCTCCAGAATTGTTATGGAGATCTATAAGCTCATCTGGTGTCTCGTCAACTGAACATCTGAATGGATTTCTGACAACATTTAGTTCTTCATTGCTTACTTCAGGGAAGTAGCACTTGAATTCCTCTTCCAGAGTTGCCAGATGACTCACCATACTTTCCTGCACTGGATTCGGCATGCAGTTGTCTCTGGCATCATGTAACAAAGAAACACGCTCAAACATGGAGAAATTGCCTTCAGATACTATTTTCTCCAAAGTCCTAACTTGCAAAGAAATGGTTTTAGTGCATCAACAAATCGGATGGTGTTTGTGTTCTCTCCTTGCATTATTAGGTTGAGCTTGTTTAGCTGCTCAAAAATGTCAACCAGATAGTCCAGGCGCAGCCTCCATTCTTCATCATTCAACCAACTGTTAAACTCTGCTTTTCCATTTTTCTCACAAAATGTATTTATTTCCTCTCGAAGTGCAAAGGCTCATGCTGTCACATTGCTTTTTGATAGCAGCTCACTTTTGTGTGATAAAGAAGAATTTTATGGTCAGCATCCATTTCCTCACAGATGTTTGAACAACCTTGAGTTCAAGGCTCCACTTTTTATGTAGTTCACCAAGATGATTATTTGCTGGAGCACAGTTGACAATGATTGTGCCAGTGTTTTCGAAGCTAGTGCCTGTCGATGAATCATGCAGTGAACGCCTTTCACATTTGGCGGCATTTCCTTCACAAATTTTTGAAATCCTGATCGCAGGTGCTCCATCTGTGCAGCATCCACAGAGATTTTCCTGCTAAAAGAAATTTGAGACCTTTCCAAGAATGTCTGCAGCCTTTGTTGTTGTCTAAAGGGGTGTGCAGAAAAGGAACTTTTTCCTTGATTGGCTCCTGCATGAACATATCTGACAAAAGCCAGTAACTGAGCACAGGATTCCACATCAGTTGATTCATCCAACTGAATAGACCAAATGGTGCGGAACGAATTTCATCAATGATTTGTTCCTTAATGTCCACACTCATGTCTGCAATTCTTCTTTGGACAGTATTGTTTGACAGTGATATGGCAGCTATTTTCTTTTCAGCTTCTTTGCCAAGTACGATTTCAACATTTTCTGTGCACAGGGCTTCAAAAGTCTCTCCTATTGTTTGTGGTTTCATTTGCTTGGCGATATCAGACTGTTGATTGACCTCAGTAAACATGTAGCATGCATTACTGTTAAAAAAACATTGTACA
>WLWI01004849.1_pt1 | contig 11312 bp, 7 predicted proteins | sample 6701501 | NCBI WGS metagenome assembly WLWI01 (sample SAMN12718690, study PRJNA515312) | sponge metagenome | isolation source: marine sponge | host: Mycale hentscheli | place: New Zealand: South Island, Marlborough, Capsize Point | collected 2014-11-01
ACTTTACCAACCTATTGCTGACGATACTTTACCAACCCATTGCTGACGATACTTTACCAACCAGCTCAACTAATGATTTCTCGTGAATACACACACCGCTGTCATTGTTGTCATCCCGACAGACAAGCACATTATATCTGATCATCATCATCATCATCATCATCATTTACTGGTGGTGGCTTTGGCACATATGGCAAGTGAGCTTGCCTAGTTATGTTAAAACAATTGATAAGTTTTATACTGCACGGAGAGAGTTTGAGTCTGTATGTATAAATGTCAATCAGGAGAGAAAAACTGAGGGTACAAGGAACTTAATACAAAACAGGATGATTTGAATTTCTGTAACATACCATATTCTTCTTGTCTTCAATTTTAATTGCAAATTTATGCAGGGTATGTTGTGCAGATAAAACTAGTTGTTGTTTTTCTGAAGTGATTACTAGTATATTTAAATTTATTGAAGTTGACTCCAGCCACAAGTTTCATCTCATTTAAAGAACTTACTATCTTAAAATGAAGAAATTATTGTCCCCATATCCATATTGACATAGATTATTTAAGAATTTAATGCATGATAAATTCCATTTAAAGGCAAGCTAAAGAAAAGCAATATCATCCTTTGCATGCAACTCTTTGCAATTTACAAAAGTACCTTTTCCTAATGTGCCACATAAGTTCATATATATAATATATATATATAATTATATCCAGCACCGGGCTCAAATTTGTACGCTCTGGTCCATTCACTCGCTCACCAATTGCTGTGACATCAGCCGTACAAATGAATCAGAGATACACATTCTAGAACAATATTCTAAATGATTCACATATAGAGACAGAATAAGCAGTAACTCACCAGAGAAGTGATGAATTGTGCAACACAGTCATTGTAGCCTCAGTTACATTTATATAGTAGAATTAATCTCCTTTTAACATTATTACTGATTATTTTAAATTTAGTGTTGAGACATTTGGTATCGTGACTACCCCATCTTCCCTTATACCCCTTACTCTTCAATTCCACAAATCTCCCCCACTTCCCTCCACCCTCCCCCCCCTCCCCCCTCCCTCCCCCCTCCCCCCCCTCCCTCCCTCCCTCCTGGTGTCTGTCCTGGCCACAAGTGGTGGCTAGTTTATTGTTTACTGGGCCACTGTGGACTTTAACTCATGTCAATTAGTGTGTCTGTCCCCCAGCATGGGAATCACTTTGGGTGCCATTGTTTAGCCATTCTGGTAGCCCCGTACAGGAGACAGTGGATGTGTTTATTAAAGTGGTGTTCCACGCCATCTGATGAAGGTCTTGCCAGAGTTAGTGCACCTGTCAAATTAGCCCTCACACACAACCTCACAATCTGCCCTTGGTGAGATGTTAGACAAGGAACAAATAATACATCACCTCAAAGTGGGAGGAAGTGATAATAAAGAGGGAGAGAGAAAAGTTAAGAATATTGCTGACTTCAAGTAAAAAAAATTTGTTGAAAATTTATCTAATAAATTGATGATAAATTATTATTATTATTATTACTATTATTATGATGATGATGATGATGATTATGATGACATTGATTATGATATGATTATTATGATATATAGAATGAGGATAGTAGTGATAGTAATGAGATGATGATGATGAATCACGGAAAAAAATGATCAGATAGAACGATGACAATGATAATGGTGGAATTCTGTAAGTCAGTGCTAGATTTAGATTTTAACAACTTGATAAATTAAAGGGATGAGCTAGATGGTAGGGGTTGCGTTTCCTAGAGCATTCTCAGGACTATACATGTAACAAATGTATTACACTACCTGTAGAGATGACTGATGGAACAATCATTTAATAGTACTCAACATTATTGCAACAATATCTAAGTAGGTAAAGGGTTTTCAAAGTGAGAACATTTTGCTTTGTGTTTTCCTGTCATTAATTTCTAATCATCTGACACACATAGTTATTGATATCTAGCAAATATTGTTATGTGATAGTAAGGTGTATGTATGTATGCACACGACTTGCAGTCAATCAGAAATATTAATTTTAGAAAATTTTGACTATTAGCTTTATTTCACTAAAAAATTATCCGACCAAAGAAAATTTGTATACATATAGCTATTGTACATGCACCAGAAAATTGTACTGGAAATGACAAATTTTCCTGGTTTATCCATACCTATTACCAGAAAATGGCCATATATAATATTACAATGTTTAAATAAATCAAGTATTCAAATGAAAAGCCGAAGCCAATTACATACTCAAACACATTAGCTATTGGGTTATTGATTCATTAATGGCATTTTTGTTGCTGTTGTTGTTGTGTTGTTGTTGTTGTTGAAGGGCACAAGTATTATTTAAAGTGCAATATTGCGATTGATCTGAAAGCAAAGTCTTTGTTGGGCAATTCAAATTAATTATCAAAATAAAGATACCAAAATGTTTTAAGAGAAACAGCATCAATTGTGGATGTATACATTCAAGCAAGCTTCAAGTATCACTCTTGTAATGCTCTATATCGTGAAGCATGTCCAACCAATCTCCGCTGTAATAAGCCGCAATAATAATTCTAACCTGTCTATATTTACATAAGCCATCTGGACAATTATCTAGTGTACTATAGTTTGATAGTGAAAGTGTAGTGGAAATTGTTTAGCTTACTGCAAAAATCTACTCCTGTTACTGGAATTTCAAACCACATTCATACTCATGTTTGCTGATAGCCATGTGAAAATTGAGGAAGAAGCCAAGGTGGATCTTTGTAAAAGGGAAAGTCACTTGGAAGGAAGTGGTGAATGAAATGGTGAGTAGAAGGGAAGAGGTCATGTAGTTATACACGGAAACTGTAGCTAGGATATGGCGGGGGTGGGGGGAGGTGGCCTGATACAATTATTCAATAGGATGTATGTTAACTTGATTGTATTCAAGAGGATGACCTACTAACCCGTAGTTCTGCAGCTTAGTCATTACGCTCAATTTTATTTGACTTGGTGAACTGAGGTGCCAACAATCACACTTTACGAAGCCATAGTCATTGCAAGCACACCATCTATGGAAGAGAATTAAAAAAGCTCTTAAATCTGTTTATTTGAGTGATAACTCCTGATCATGTCTCCATGATTTACTTACAAACGAGTATTAGCAAGTCGAAAAGTGGCAGGGAGGGAGAATTAATTAGCCATTCACAGCATAGCTTATTCTAAGATACATTCTGACCAGCTGCATTTTGGCTCAACTACTTGTCAACATTATTCCAGAAAACAGAAATAATTGTCCTCTTTTGGAGAAGCTACTTGCACGTCACTATGATGAAGAGGTGAAAGTGGAGGAATTGAGGCCACCACAATTTCAAAATACAAGGTTAGCTTTTTCTTCCCCCCTTTCTCCAACCTTTGTGGAGATAACTTTATTCTAAAATGGATTTCTTTAAAAAAAATTCAAACTGAAGCAAACTATTTTTTTTATTTCCTAAACCAATGGCTGCACTCATAGCTATACTATAAAATGCAATACAGTAGAGGACAGTCATCTTCCTACCCCCCTGACTTTTTTTTTTTTACAACAGATAGGAATGTAATATTTTGGGGTTTAATTCTGCATGATTTTTCTCACTGTGTCAGATAAGTTTGAAGGAAAAAATTATGCATTGCCTTTGTAGTATTTGTATTCTCAAGTAATTAACCCTCAGCGCGCATGCGCGAGAGGGTTAGAGTAGTCGTCCTGTCTGTTTGTCTGTCTGTCTGTCTGTCACGCTCTGATTTTGGAGATTACTGACTATTAATAGTTAATTTAGGTATGAACTTACTCAGAACGAAGATTTAATTGCTTTAGTACTTAATTAATATCCCAATGTTGTGTTGGGTAGTGTATGAATTATGGTTAGAAAAAATAAACCCTTATGAATGGATAGTTTATATGTCAATACATTTCAGCATTACCTGCCTTTCTTACATATTAAAAAACTGATTTCTACTTAATGTCTATGCAACACTAAGTAAAGAAGCATTGAAAATGCACATCAACCTCTCTTATTTTTACCCATTTAGGTGTCATAATTGAATAAATGCCAGGAAAGATTAGTTGTGGTCAGTCCCATTTAGAGAAACATTTCAGATCTAAGCTTAGAGATAAGAGATGAGTCCAGGAATGCTTGGGGTAGTAAATATAACTATTATTGAGTTTAATTTAATTATGTCAGTTAAGTGGGGCTGTAGGATAGTGTATAAGTGTTGACCAAGTGAAGTGAAGTTCAAAGAAGTACTTGTGTGGTGTAGGCGGGGCTGCTCTAGCTTAGGACAGATGGTGCCATGACATTTAGTAGCTCACTATGGCGATAATGAGATGATGATGATGATGATGATGATTACGATGATGATTACAATGATGATGATGATTATGGTGATGATGATGATGATAATAACTTGTAATGTGCTTAGCACAAATGGCTAGCGAGCCATTGTGTGCACAAGTAACTCAAACAACAGGATAGTTAAAACAGTTGAAGTTATTCTGATAAAAATTTATTGTTGCTTATACCTGTTAAATACATACACACATACATACACACATGCATGCATACATACACACATGCATGCATACATACACACATGCATACATATACATACATACATACATACATACATACATACATAAATGTATTTAAACACACTTCACATTTTTAGGTATTAAAAAAAATTACCATTGTAATATTTAAATATCTCACAAATCTTTGATCCTATGTCCCCTGAGGCTATCAGTTTGGGGTGAAGTGCTTATCTTTAGCTCATGCCTGCTCTGGGTAGCAACTCAGGGTGGACTGGATGGTTGCCGAGGTCAGACACTTGGCCTATTTAGATAAGAGCAAGGACATTCCTGAGCTGTAGAGTCCTTTCAAAGGCACAGGTTCTTGTGTAAACCGTGGTTTTAGACTACTTCTCTGCTAAGATGGTAATCTCCAGCTGTGGTGCAGTTGCTTTGCTGAGTGGACCATTGTAGTCATGTGCCCTTTGCTTTGTTTCTGCTGTGTGATGTTATTTGCAGATAGTGATTAGGTGCATAGATAGTGGGTCTGATCAAGTCCCGATAAGTCCTGCCCGATATCCCAGGGTAGTTTCTGGGAGAACAAGGGGCAATTATTGACTTGTGTTGAAGTGCCATCTGTACTGTGGGTGGTTTTGTGCCAGCAATATAAGTTTCATTTTTGAACATTTTGCAACAATAGTTCACTTTCAGTGACACGTACATTTATGTGCAAATATATGAACAATTCACGTTATTTTAATTTTTTTATAGCTTCTAGAAGAAGCAATCATTTTAATTTGGATATTGGTTTTTTGTTGTTTTTTAGTTGTTTTTATTATTTATTATTATTATTATTTTTTGCTACAGTATGACATTGGACATACTAAAGCAGTTACAGTATTAAATCCAATTAATTCCTTAATGCTAGATTTGCAAATAGTATAGAACAATCTAATACTGAATACTTTTGGAGATGTTTGAACTTCCAAGCCCTGAAATAATGCATTTTCTAGAATATTTTCAATCAGAACAAAAAAAGGTCATTTAGCTTTGTGGGTACACCAAAAATGAAGTTCTACTCAATTTCAATTTCCTTCATTCTAATTGTTGGCAAGTGCTGGTACTAATTAACCAGAAGTGGGTGTAAAACTGAGTAAGTGGGCGGGCGGAGGTGAGACAGCTGAAGTGTGAGGGAGAGGTAGTCTAGCTAGGAGACTGCGTGTGTTAGTCGAGCCATGCGGCTTTCACGAACGATGATAGAGATTTCACAAGTTGGGAGTTATATTTTACTATACAAATGCTCCTAGCAACTGAACTGGAAATTATCCTGCCAGTGTTATCACATGACAATGGAGGAATTCCTCTGTCTAATTGCTGGACATTCCAGCTGTGACCTCATCCTCCCAGTCACTGCAATAAACAGGATATCCCCCAGTCCTAGCCTGGTCACAATTTGGACCCAGTGACCTCAGCTGATCCTTGGTTGCCAGGAGAGTTGAGCGGCTGGGGCAAGCTTGTGGCACTCTGGGTAGGAAAAGAGAACACAAGAGCTGCTTATCATACTTTATAAATCTTCCTGCAATACTCTGATAATTTCCATGGTTCTGTCTTAGTAGGTGACCATGACAACAGCAGCGTGGTGCATCAATGGGCTATTCAATATATTCTGCCTATTTTAGATAATAATGTCTAATATCACATACCTGCATGCATGACGTATTAACTAGAACATGCCTATACCATTGACACCTAATGATTCGACTATTGAAACACATGCTGCACAATAGACTAGCACAGCTGGAATGTTCTATTCTACAGCAACAATCCACATATATACATTGATAATTATGTTTGTAATAGCCTAGGGGCATGTTGTTGTTTTTTCTTTTCCAAACGTCAAGTTACTGTGAATAGCAATTCAGGGATGCAGAAGTAGTCACATCAATCAGTATTGTAATTGGGGGTTATATAAACTTCTACGACTATTGAAACACAAACTTTTTTTTTTTTTGGTTTGTTTGTTTTTGTTGTAAATCTCCACTAAAATAATTGCAAGCTGATTTCTTGCTTGTTTAGTTCCATTATAGAAAGCTTGGCTGCAATATCTGGTAGGTAGCTAAGGAAGATATCAGCAAATATTTCCTAGAATTATATTTGTAAATATTCATGTGTCATTTAACGCTGTGTGAAGAGGTTTAAAGTACAAGCTCGTGGTGTAGTCCTGGGGATAAAGATCTCGTCAGGTCCAGTCCTACAATTTAAACGTTATTTTGTACAATGTCTCTTCTGTAGTATATTATGCAATGTGTTGCCTATTCTATGTCCTGCACTAAATTGAATCATAAATGCTTGAGCATGCACACCATAATTGTTAAGTCTCCAAGGAAAGTGGAAGGATCGTCAGCACATATTCATATCATGTAGTTCAAATTCCTATGTGTGTTTTCATTCTTTTAACTGAATGACTTTTACTGCATAGAACGCAATTTAATGAGCCAACTTATACCATTCTTGTAAGGACAAAGGAGAAAAGGATTCTGTTCAGCTTGCAATCTACAATAAAACCAAGTCCTTCTGTGTTTGTTTTCTTTGTTGCCATGGTGCGAAGAATGTCATCACTTCTCCCTTTTTCTTCACACCTTTTATTTTTGCCTTTCTTCACATTCCTCAGAGCATACCTGCCAGCTCACGTCATCCAGGAACACTCTCCAGGCAGTGCAGCTTTAGAGGCTGTTTATATTAGCCTAGATGAATGTCCAGCCTCTGGAATGCATACCAGTGAGAATGTGTGATGGAAACCCCAGGGCCTCTTCCTGTTTGTCCACTCTATCTCTCTCTCTCTCTTTCTCCCTCCCTCTTTCTCTGTCTTCCTGCTTGGAAGGATACTGTATAAGATTGTGGTGAGTGGAGACTTTGCCATATAAGGTCTCCCTTGTTGTTGTTTTGCTTCTATTGTATTAATTAATCATGCTATTTAGTATTATTATTGTTGTTATTATTATTATTATTATTATTATTATTATTGCTTTTTATTTATTTATTATTATTGCTATCATTATTATTGTAACTGTAAATGCAATACAATAGAATGCAATAAGCAAAACATTAAAAATTATTATTATTATTATTATTATTATTATTATTATTATTGTAGATATTTTATTAGATTGATCAATTACTGTAGGGGTTATGAAGTGTAATCAATGGAAGCATTTTGCATAGTTTATAGAAGGAATGCTTTACATGGCATTTCTTACATTAGGCTAAAAGCTTGTTAATTTCACTCTGGTATAGCTACTGGCAACATCAATACTCCCACAATTCAAAGTCCAATGCAATATTTTAAAAGCATACTAACTTAGTAACACTAGACCATGCAAATAGCTTACAATGCATATGAAAGCTGAATCACTCAACTTTCTTATATTTATTAGATGCTAAACAGCCAAACATTTTTATTTCTATGTATATTGAAAAAGAAAAAAAAAGCCTGTGAAGGAGAGAGAATACATATAAAATTAGTATCACATTTTATTAATTTTGAAGCCAGATAATTTCTTCCCCAACCCTTTTACAAGTTTTATTGTGTTCCGCATTATATACAATAGTAATTGTGTATAAATAACTGGCCTCAGGCCTACAGCTCCATATGTATAATATTATTAACAGCTCTTCAATGGGAGTCATGTTTCACGCCCCCTGGCTAGAATATCTCCACTCCCCTCATGAATATACCCTCCATCAAAACACTCTCTGTCTTCAATCACTTAGGGTAAGCTCTTAAACAAGAATCATTGGTCCTGACAGCAAATTCTTTACCATCCTAGACTGTCGTTATGCAGGTATTATAGCAGTGTAGCCTATAGGGATGTACTGTTTGTGGTTTTTTGAGCCTCGTTAAGTGCCCGTGAATTCTGCAGCCTGATTCTATTTATTGCTATAACGATAGGACACAGGTGAGGCTATGAATACTGATGTGGTGCTATGTATTGAGTGAAGTCATTTTATACTCATGCATATGAGACAGACTGCATTGTATAGTATAGTAGTATGTGACCATTGCATGCATTCAAAATATTGTATATTGGATCACTTCATATGATATCTACATTGTGTGCCATTATAACCACAATCACATTGTAATAATGATCTTAACAAGGCACAATCAAGTGGTGTCAGTCTTGTTATTATTATTATTGTTGTTATTATTGTTGTTATTGTTATTGTTTTGTTGTTATTATTATTATTATTAATATTATCAGCATCTCCTTAATTTATGGTATTTTCATTCACCAAGTGCTAGTGGCCGTTAGAACACTAAGTGTAAGATTGCTCTAAATTTACTCCTTGCTATTGCACACTCTTAGATCCAATTAGTGGCAGCATTCAGATGTGGCAGCTGATAGGCCTAATTGCTTCCCACTTGAATTAGACTTGATTGGCTTAACCTGTCCACTTCATTTTATCTTTCCTCCACTAGTGGAACTTTAACTGCTCAGTTGTGGCTCACTTAGCTGTTTTCTAATTAGCCAATCCCTTGGTGGTCTTTGAATGTTCAAATCTAGTAATTGAGGTGCCGGTTCTTCTAGTTGTGGTGGACTAGCGCGTGGTGGGGGCTAAGGGGAAAGCCAGCTAAGTAGTCTCTGGAGCCGATAATGAAATGATTAGTTATATTATGTTCAACTAGGCTTATGGCTTTTGGTGAATATAATTAATAAATCTATTCAGTACATAACTGTTGTAGAATAGTAACCAACATGTAGCTATTAGATTGTCTAGAGTTAAAATAAAGGAGCCTTTGGGGAATACTGGGCATAAATATTTTTACCACTCTATTATCAAGTGAATTTAAAATAGTGTTAACTTTAATAAATTGCTTGTAATTTTAAGTAAGTGTAGGTCAGGTCAAAGCAAGGTGGTTAAATCCAATAATTCTGGATTAGTATTTGCATTTTTTTTTTAGCTTTTCCTTTATCTCTTGCTGAATGAAGGATTTGACATTCAATAGTTGTAGGTTATGTGATATCAGTTTGTTTACACAATGCTTTAATCGAATCAGTAAACAAGTCAAGCACTTAGTCGTAGCTGTTAAATCTTCAAGTGAGGAATGAAACAATGGAGTTTCCTGTGTTGTACCCTTCACCAGCACACACTTCACATCTAGGGCATCCCTGGCGCACAACTGCTTCTGCCTTGGTTGGCTCCCCCACTTGTAAAACTTTGTACGGCTCCAGCATTCTGGCAGAGGTCAGACTCACTCTCATGCTTGGCCTCACAACTTCTGATATTTCTGTTTTCCCACTTGAGGTGTCAAGTTTCACAACAAACAAAACGCAGGACTGTTGATTCTCCCGCGATGATGATTAAAGGACAACTACTCCCACTCATTGGAACTGCATTGTCTACTTCCTCGAGATTGAAAAATCCTAAAAATACAATTCCCTGGGCAGATATGGCTGGCAAGGTTTGGGTCAAGTCAAACTAAATGAATTCATATAGGATTCGTCAATCCCTCCACCTTTCATCTCACCATCCCTTGGTCTGCCCCTGGCCATGTATTTTGGGCTGCGAAGCTAGTTGTCATGGTAAATGCAGCAGTATCTGATCTGCGGAGCTCTGATGAGACTATGTTATTTGTGATAGTTGAATCTAGTCCTGCCAGTCCCACTGGATGGGTCGATTGTGTCTAAACCCCCCACAGATAGACCTACCTGCATTTTGCATAGAATCCTGGCAATGTGCCTGGAGTCCTTATTTAGGGTTTGTTACTGGTCATCCTTGCTGGTTTGTTTTCGGCGAGAAATTTGAATGTTTGTTTATAATTTTTTAAGTTGATCTCACACCTCTCAATTGTAATACACATATACTAGTCTAATGCATTAATGGACGCCCAACTTAATGGAAATGGACTGAGTAAGACCCTGTAGTCAACTCAAAGTGAGTGTAGTAAAGTTTGAAGGAATTTTTTTTCAATTTTTTTTTGTGATGGAATTTAGCTGAATGTGTCATTCTTTTTTTAATTTATACTATTATTACACTCATTAAATTGGTAGAGGAAGCTTAAAGGGATTAGGTGATACTTCCTCTTGCCCTCTGGATATTAAATTTCATGATTCTATTACATTCTGAGAATAAATGGTCTCAGCTGAATTACCACTTTAAAAAAATAACAATTAAACAAATGATGCAATACATTCCACAAAAATCCTATTTTATTTATTGTTGTTAATTTTGTTTGTTTGCTTGTTTATTCTGGAGTTTGTTGTCCCTAAACAATTTTCTCCATATCAGCATCACTGACTTTATCCCCCCAGTTACTGTGTTGCTGTTGTCCGAGTGGCACCATTAGGTCCTGGATAGGCAGCCATATCAAACATCTCCATCTCCCTCAGTACAGCCACTGTGTGCCCTTAATGTCAACTTCACACAATTCTTTTCCTATGTTGATGCTTATGTCTTGATTCTGAAACTTCCAAGTTTTTTGTTTGTTGGTTGCCTAGTGATGTGCCTCCCACATCAAAGCACTCCATCCGATGACTTACAGTCAACAACATAAATCTGCTAGCAGCAAGAGCTGGTCAGTCTCCAAAACAATGCAGTCAAGGATGACCTCACCAGTCCAGGAATTACAGACACTTTCACAGCATCTACTCTAAGGTATCTCAGTGCAGGCTTCTTTTAAACTGACCTTGTTGTTTGTGGCTCCCTCAGCCAGCCATCCCTTTGCACTGTTTGTCCTGCTTGCCTTCAACACAGCTTCAATGTGCAGGGTGACAAAATGTGTGCAAGTTAAACT
>WLWI01004852.1_pt1 | contig 11309 bp, 3 predicted proteins | sample 6701501 | NCBI WGS metagenome assembly WLWI01 (sample SAMN12718690, study PRJNA515312) | sponge metagenome | isolation source: marine sponge | host: Mycale hentscheli | place: New Zealand: South Island, Marlborough, Capsize Point | collected 2014-11-01
ACTTAGAGTAAGGGTCACTAAGACTAATTCTGCAAAAATCAAAAATAGGAGAAAGAAAGAATTTTTTCTATGACTTACTTCTGGAGCCTATATCTCAATTTCAATTTTTGCGTGAAGTGCCCCCTTTTCCCACAGACTGTCACATATTACCAGTGAGATAATAGATGTTTAAAATGGGCAGAACAGCACTGAATCAAATTTATTATCACCACTACACACAACCATGGTCCTAAGTGAGTCACAATGATTATTTCAGATTCAGCTCCAATACCATTGAGTGTGACTAATACATGAGTATATGTAACATGAGAATATGTATGTGTTTCTTTTGGGTATTCCCATACAAAATCTAAGCAACTCTTTTCTGCTGGTCAGCTCATAAAACTGGTATAGTCCCTGCATTCGATCAATAGTTTAACCATAGTTTCACTAGTACAGGGTAAAGTCACTTAGACACAATAAATATTGAATAATTTTTTATATAATGACGAGCATAATGAGCAAGAAATCTGAAAACAATTCATCAAAATAAATTTGAATTTTGTTTTAGACTAGAAAATTTAGCCTGCTTTCACCTTCTTGTTGGTAAAATATATATAAAGTAAACACTAAATTCGAAAGCTGAATCCGAAGAACACAAACTTAAGAATTACAATTTACCAGTTCTATTCTGAAATACTCACTAGCTATATTCACTGTGCATTGCTGTGTAATACCACTCTTAAATAATAGGGGAATGTGACTACTGCTCATTGACAGCAATTACTGAATCTATAAAGCTATATGCATACATACCTCCAAATCTCTGATTCTTTTGTCCTTTTCTTTTGATTCTTTAACATGAAGTACATGAGTCACATTTGGTAATGTTCCTCCATAAAATAAAGTCAACTCCTTCTTTATAGGCTGTAGTCTTCCTAGTAACTGCTCTGCAGTAGGTCTTGTTTGAGGATCATTGTGCAGGCAATTAGACACCATCTCTACTAGAATAGGATGAGATTTCAACAATTGATTCTCCAACTTCTTCATGTACACCTCACGACGCTCTACTTCAGTGCGACCAATAACTCGACCAGTATTTTGCGGATCCACTTGTGTTGCTGATAGCAAATCTCCTGGAAATATCTATTGAAAGAAATAGTGTCGATATTTAGCACTTAAACATTAAAATACACCCATATTAACAGTACACCCATAACTCTACAAGCAGGTTTCTGATGTTTATACATGCAGCAACACAAATCACTTGAAGAACACTAATCAGTGCATATCGTCATTAAATGTGATCTGAGAAGTTTGTTTTTGTAGTTTTACTTGATGGCATATGTATGATTGATTCTCTTTACAATCCATGTCAGCTAATTGGCTAAAAAAATTTTCTCAACAATTGAACCCATGACAAATTTTCTTACAAACTCATCCACTTTGTAGGCACATGCACACATATAATTATATAATTGTTGTCAATAGTTACTGTATACCATTGTCATAGTAGTTATGCTACATATAAGTTAGGTGTTTATTGTTATTGTTTCTAATACTATCCTCTCACACTCATTGACAACAATGCTGAAGTAAACTACACCATGGGCTGCAAGAAACTAGTTGTTCGAGTGATTAAGACATGACGCTAGGGGGCATTACCCACAAAAGATGGTACCTACAAGGTGAAAGCTTCGCGTTTTCTCAACAATAAACCCAAAATAAAAAAAGTAGCACACTTAAGGGTCATATTTTCGTGCTGAGAAAGTTCATACCTACATTAACAGTTAATTTTCAGTAATCTCCAAAGTCAGAGCATGACAGACAGACAGACAAACTGACAGGATGACTACTACTAGAGGGTAGAAGGTAAAAAAGAGGGTAAAAACTAGAGGGCAATGATGAATCACAGCAGAATGATAATAAAGTGGATAGCAGTATCTCTTACTACACACAAAAAAATAGAAAACTTTGTAGCCCATTCGCTGTCATCACTGATGACAGAGGTAAAATACTTACAAATTTTTTTACCATTACTTCAAAATACTTGTCAAATCTTTATCTAGCGCTGATCACATCATACATACATTTTTTTCATTAAAAAATCTTACAGTAGGGATTGTTAGGTTGACAATTAATGGGTAAGGCATTGGTGATTACTCTAGGAAACCCATCATTCGAAAAGTTAGAACTCAGTAATTTTAGTTGTTGCTTTTCAACAGTAAAAAAAAACAAAAAAAAATAACAATAATATTCCCAACTAGTTGTGCATAGGTGCCTGTTACTTAACTCTAGTAAGAACAAAGTACATTAACATACCTGTATTAGCACATATAGAGCAAGATGTCCGAAGGAGAACATGTCAAGAGATGGTCCATATCTGTGAGTCTCAGTGAGGGCCTCTGGTGGCATGTACACTAAGGTCCCTGGAAGTTTAGACATGGTTTGAGCCAGTCGAGCTGGCCTCAGATCCAGTATACGAGAATTCCCCATGTCTGTGATCTTGGCTGTCAGAGATGAGGTGAGTAGAACATTTCTTGCTGTTAGGTCTCTGTGGACTATTGGTGAAGGCCTACCATGTAGGTACACTAGTCCACTGCATGTGTCGGTGAGAATGGAGACCTTCACTGGAAGTGGAATATTAGGGGCACACTCGAGGAGGTCGTCCACACTCATTTCTAGTCTCTCCATCACCAGTAAAGGTAGCTCTGATCCCTCAACGAAACACAGACCAAGGAACAGTGTTATGTTAGGATGTCGGAGACCTGCCATGAGTTGACATTCTTGTTGATATTTCACGACAGTATTTTGAACTCCCTCATTTAAAGGGTTCATCAACAATTCATGCATACGCTTTGCTGCACAGGAGACTTTGTTGTATTCCACCTGCAATACACAGTATCATATAGAAAGTTATGTTCACAACAAAGTGTTGAAGGAAAACCAATATACATTTATATATTGATGGTTCACTCTCAGGCTTTATTTTCACTCGCCATTGGCTCATGACAAATTTGCCTGCTCGTGAAAATGTTCACCATATCACACTCTGATTCATGTATAAGTTATCTCTACATCTATGAACTGAAGTAACTAAACCAATTTCCAGTATGCACCAGCAGTATAAACTAGACTTACTAAGAGTTATTTTCACGATCATCAGAACTTCTATTTATTTCACAGCAGAGCAGAATTTGCTTTGTTTTTTGATGTGTAAAGATCATTTCACCCGATTCTAAATTTGCGCGGGAAACTTAAAACTTAAAAGTGTTATTTAAAAATAGATTTTTTTCTTCTGCTGCTGAAAGTATAGGCTTTGATATGGAGCTTCTTTGGGATCTCAAACAAAGCAAGCATGTTTAAAAGATAGCTAAATTTGAAATAGTAAGGGGGTGGGAATGAACTTAAAATAGAGATCTACAGCACTCTGATAATTTATATATAATGTGCAAACAAAAAGTAGGTCAAGTTGGTATGATATACGTAAGGACTTTACCTGGTTTAGACTAAGAAAGAGTCAGATATTATGCAATAGAGTGACCTGTTTAGTGTAAAGTAAATGAAATAACATTTGACTTGTATAGTGGTTATAAATTATATGAGTCAGCAGAACAGCATATAGTGAGTGAGCAGAACAAGTGCCTCTTTGCATTTGACCAGACTCTTTCCTCACAAAGTGATATGTAAAGGGTGTGGCTACCCCAGACTAAGTTTACATCTTCTAAACCTGAGATCATGTTACTTATAGGTCTTCTTACAGCAAAACATAACCCAGTTCAATCCATTCTACCATTTGTATTATTGCTCTAACACTCACTGAGTTTGCTAATCTGAGACATTATTCATACAACCACCAAATTGTAAGGAATGAGTGAGCTCTATTACGCATTAAGATTAACACTACACACCTTATAAGTTTTTACTTGGTTGGCTATATAATTGTATTGTGGTATATGTATTTGTAGTCTATGTTTCACTTGTAGGGATTCAGCCCAGTGAATAGAGTTTGCACTATGGAAAAGAATTGACAGCTTGGTGAAGCCATTACATAACTTACCACAAGCCCTACAGTAGAAACTAAAAGGGTCAAAATAAAGTTTACAACCACTCTGAGCATGTAAAACACTGGGAGAAGCTTTCTTCTTCGCTGTGAAGCATTACAAAGAATTCCTAGAAGCAAGAAAGGAGTATGGTAATTATTAGTGAAGAAAGAAGATACTCCTTTATTTCAGCTAAAGGTAGCTACAAGCCTTGCCAATCTTTTTTAGCCTACTTTCTCTCTCTCCAAGTTTAATTCTCATTCAAAAGCAATAGCATTTCCCCCTAATAATTCTGTAAAGCTATATAGCTTTTTTTTTTCTCTCCATAAATAGCTAGTCACTCCAACCTATAATTTGTTTACATCTTGATGACTTACTTCTACAACAGAGCCGTAAGATCCAACACCGAGGGTCTTCTCTGTAGGTACAACTTTATCCAAGAAGTACTGCTGCAAATGAGGATCCTCCCTAAAGTTTCTGGACCGTCCACGGAACCCTCTCGGTCTTGACGCCATTGTTTATAACATGTAGCGGATGCTAAATAATACCACGCCCTCCAAGACCATTATGGGCGAGATAAACAATTGTGACTCACAGCGATGTCTAAAATACTGACCTTTTATTACATTGCGGACCTACCAGTGAACCAAACATTTTAGACCAGTAGAGCAATGTTGTAGCTATTGAAAAGAGTGACATACAAGCCTAACTTGAATATAGCAACCATTGTATTTTGTAAAACTTAATTTGATTCAAGGTTAGTATTGTAATCCCCACTATTGAGCTTAAGTAGTTAGCTATTTTTTATATTAATCACCTGAATAGATTGAATAGATAGATAATTAATTACAACCAAGTATATAAAAATACTGATAAATGTACGACGAAGATCCTCATATACAGCTATAACAAAAAAAAAGTGTTTAATTAGCTAGTCAATACTAATAGTGGAATTGTCATTGGACAACATATCTCAAGGAAGCAATGTTGATGGAAGTTTTTATATCATCTGGTCTAATTGTAAACTTCTTTATCTGTATGATCTTCATAAATTTGCCCAGTAAATAGCTATTCATTTATTAAACACAAATTAGTGCACTCTATTGAGGCAAGTGCCATGCTCTCTACACAGTTCCCCACAAACTTGTACTAAATTAAGACATCACTGAGCAAAGGTCTATCATGAGTGCCATACAGTATGTAAGCAAATTATTGAACAAGTTACCATCCCAATAATTTTGTAAGTTTACCCATCCTCCTCTTTTTAAGAAAGCCTGCAGCAGATTCAATATTGAATGATCCCCGGTCAGGCAATTTTCCTTGTCAGTAAATCACTATGTGAATAGTTTCTAAATTTTGGACTGGACCTGACTGACGAACCCGATTTATACGGCGCAGACCTACTAGTGAACTCATCTTTCTAGACAAGAGAGCACTATCTACCATGTGTTGCATTATATCATGCTATTTATACAACATTAGATACTACAGTTACTAGCCAATCTATCTTTCTTGATATTTAAAATAATATTTATGAGTGGAATTCAAGCTTTAATCCAACTTTTCTGGCACCAAAATAGTTTAAGCATAATTATATTTGCAACAATGGCCTAGTAAGATGATTTGGAATAGGGTAGGTGCTCCCACTGGACATTAGCTAACCACACCCATTAAATATTTATTAAATTCAATTTTAATCACCACATGGTTGATGATGTCGTCAGATGCTGATCATTAACTCCAAACAACTAGCAGTGTGCTTCAGCACAAATGAAAACCATGCTAGTCAAACATATGATATTATCCTTAAAATTATGATCAATAAACTAAGGATGCTGGAAGTCTGAATTTCATCTCACAACATAAACTTGTTGTTTCTCATGTCTAGTTTCTCTGAAGCCTGAGTGTAGTCTATAACACCATACCCAAGTAGAAAAAGGCCTAGAATATTATTGCAGTTTTACAGTTGCTCACTATGTGATGTTTATTGATAACGTAAACAAAGTATGAGCATATTCAGTCTGCTCTGAGAATAGCCTCTTCATACAATTAGGCATTCCAGGTAACACTACTTTGCTATACATAATATCAAAATCTCGATTGATGTTGTCTCGCTAGCTTTGTTCAAAAAAGTCCCTCACCCCATACCATGGTTGCAGTCAAGAGTGGGGTGGAGTGGAAGGGATCAGGGGACTAGTGGAGGCCTTAGCCCAACAATCTTAGCAAAAGTGACTATTTAGATTAAATTATTAACAAATAGTGAGAATTTAAATGTTTGAATTATCATTTTTTAAGCTTATTGCACTAATCAGAAAAAAATATTATTTGAAGTACAAATAAACAATACAAGTTTTAGTAACGATGGTGTTGATTCTCTTCAATACCATTTCTGCATCATATAAAATAAATTTTTGCGATCACTGCTACTAAATATTTATAGTCACTATGACATTCACCTCGCCTTAAATTTATCAAGCAAACAACCTCCACTCTCCCCATTCCTTCTCTGGCTGAAGGATGGCATACACTCATGCCAAAGAAATTTATATACACATAATTAATTATTAATAATTGTATAATAGCTATATAATTTTAATACTGGACAACTTAACTGATTGAATTAAAAGAATTGGCAGAAGATCAGTGTTGTATATTTTGAAAACAAGTTGTTTCATATTATCACAGGTATTCTCATGGAGTATGGCTATGTATAATTGTGTAACTTTTCCATCTGGATTCATTTAGTGTCCTATCTTGCAACATTCATGCAGTATTGGTGCTAACTTTGTGTTGGATGCAATTGAACAGTAATTACTATGCGCTTATACATGTCACTGAACTATATTCACTTGATTATTTGGTCATTTTTCCTGTTTTTTTCCAGTCATCACTCTTTTGTCTTTTGTTTGGTAAGGAGTCCCTGCATAAACTTCCTTTATTCTTTTGTCCCTTTGTTTTGTGAATAGGCCCTGCGCTGCCTTTCTTTATAAGTACTGTATCATTCAGTTATTGTTGCGGTCAGATTGAGATTCAGACCGTTATTACTTAGTCACTATTATAATTCTGTCAAACAGCTTAATTGTTAGTCTTTGCATTAGCTAGTGTATCTCTACTGTGTACAACTACTTGTGCCAATACTTTGCAACTTTTCTCCAACCAGTGCCTTCCTCATTCATGTGTAATTTAGGGTTTTGGGGGTGCATAGTGGAGCTCTCTGTTCCTGGGTCCAGGCCAGAATCCCATAGCTCTGAGGATGATAGAGTCTGGCATGAAAGAAGGCACTTGGGTGGTGTTGAACTGCCATCATCGCAGTTTCCTGGATGTCCATACTGGAGAAAGTGTGTGAAAAGTTCAACTCAGACACAACTCAACCTGAATTCAGACTGTGGCTGACGTCTTACCCCTCACCTCATTTCCCAGTGTCTGTCCTTCAGAATGGTATAAAGATGACCAACGAACCACCCAAGGGAATGCTAGCTAGTATTATCAGATCGTATTTGAATGATCCCAAGTCTAATCCAGAGTTTTTCAATGAATGCAAGAAGCCAGTGAGTATGGCATTACAATTGAAGTAAAATTTTGATTGTTTGCTGAATAAAACAGTATGCTAAGACAATAGAGTTAACTGAGTATTAATGGTAAGGTTTAAAGGAAGCACATGCATTATTTGACGTAATTACTTATCTTCAACTAATCGTTTTAATTGATACAGATTCAAATTAATGTGTCTGATTGCTTGAGACTGATCTTCAGACCAGCTAGCTATTTGTAAAATGACTATAAAAATTGTTGTGTTTAGTTAGCTTTATTGTATTCATAAATTCTTTATAGCGAGAGTGGAAGCGTTTGCTGTTTGGACTCTGTTTCTTTCATGCCCTGGTTCAAGTAAGAAGGAAGTTTGGGCCTCTGAGATGGAACATTCCATACGAGTTCAATGAAACAGATCTCAGAATCAGTGTCAGACAGCTGCAAATGTTCCTCAACCAATATGACGTAAGCTAATATATTGAGACTAAGGAAGTACTAGTGTAAGCAAATGTCTGAAAAATAGTGTCCTCTTATAGGAAAAATTCTACAAGTACTTCCTGCAATTCTCATAGAATGTGAACATACAATAATCTTACAATGTTAATTTTATCTGAATGGTAATCTAGTTTTATTGAGCAGAAAATCATTGCTTATTAAATTAACTGCAATTTTTTTAAATAATAAACGTATTATTGTATTTATATATGCTTGTGTGTCAACAACGATGATGATGGTAACCAATAAACGATAGCGGTGTGTATTAATGAATAATTCATGAGCTTAAACAGTTTTGGTAAAGTGTCGTTTTTACTTGAATGGGTAAAGAATTTACATTCCATTTAATTGTACTAAATGTGGATGTAATTGGCAAGGGAAGGCAGCATAGATTTCAGAATGGAAGGCATAAAGTACAAAAGAAACGCAAAAGGCGACTAAAAAGTGAGTGAAATTGACAAAAGAAGAGGACATAGGTTTTGAAAAGAAGGTGAAAGCATGAATTAGAAAGCAAAAGTTTCGCAAAGCGTAAGTCCACAATCATGATAGAACGACAGAGAGAATCAGAAGGAGAGGTAGACAGAGAATGAGAAAGGACGGCATGACTTAAGAAAAATTCATTCATTGACCTGCCATTTAGAATCGCGTTAGCTCACATGAGAGTACAATTTTTACCGCTCACAGATCCAGTGCTGTACTTTTATCTTATGTTAGGAAATCTCTGTTGCTACTGGTGCGATTTTAAAAGTGTGTTCCAAGTGTTAGTGTAACGTGCATGTCAGAAAGTCCAAATGTTCGTGTAGTTACCAGACATGGACTTCAGTGGTTGCTGAAAAACCATCTCAGTGATTTCCTCTCTCAGAAAGACTGAAGTTGTACACACTAAGCCGTTGCTGACATAATAATACAGCTAGCTGGATACATTAAACTTAAATGGAAAAACAGAACAAAATTATTCTTATGTATAAGCTGAAAATTTAAGAACTTATTATTCTACAGTAGTGACTTTGTTAGCACATTAACTCTCTCAGAAAGACTGAAGTTGTACACACTAAGCCTTTGCTGGCATAATAATACAGTTAGCTGGATACATTAAACTCAAATGGACAAACAATACAAAATTATTCTTATATATAAGCTGAAAATTTAAAAACTTATTATTCTACAGTAGTGACTTTGCTAGAACACTAATACTTGCACTCACGGTTTGCTCTCTTAGTGCTCTAGTTATTATCAGTATCATTATTATATTATTGTTGTTGTTATTTTATATTTGTTATTATTATTGTCTGGTGATTTTCTTCAGGTGTCTTCGTAAAGGGGTTGTTTTTGGATGGAGCCAAGTGGGACAGAAAGACTAAGTTACTTGGAGAGTCTGACCCAAAGATACTTACACATGCCATGCCCGTGGTAAGACATGTACACCCACAATCTGGAAATACTAGCTAATAATTTCATCATCAACAAGAAACAGTAAGAATTCATAACACCCATTGTATTAATACAACTAGGCAAAGTCTTTATGTCCATTGCTTTGCTTTTAGAATCAGATACAGTAGTTCCTCTGTATAATTGTTTGAAATAATGCTTCAGGAATATTGTTGTTTACATTGTCCCACCCAAAGACTATATAGCCTTTTAAAGTAGCTAAATCATTGTTAAGTGAAGTTTGAATTCCATATCACAACATCCTGGTTTCTGCGGGAAAAGTATTCAGCCATGAAGACCGTGAAAAAAGAAGTAAGGATTAGACTCCAGCGTTGTTGCTTTTTGAGTACCTAAATAGTAGTGTTATTTTAGTTTACTAAAACTGAGACCAAAACCCCTTAGTTTAGGGTTATTTTACTATTGGTAAAAATAACTAAAATTAAGCAGTAGAAAACATGAAAAAACTGAAACTAAATATTTTAGAAGATAGTAAATTGATAATAACTAAAACTACCAGTAGAATGGATGACAAAAACTAAAACAAAGCAATTTTTATTGTAAACATTCACCTTGAATAATATCGTGTTATTATTAAATGAAGGTATAAATTGCCACCAAGTAATTATTCTTTAAATATGTAACCGGTTTTGGGAAAATCGGCCTAAACGCGGCATCTAAAGTTTTCTAATTTATTCTACCAGTAGGCTGCACGGGGCCTTGGGATGCCGTTCTTCCTAATTTGGAAGCTGTAGCACAAGCCGTCTTCGCCCTACGCACTACAACACTTCAGTATTATTGCTCAACTTATTATTGCTGATTTCAAAAAAAAACGCCGGATAAAGGCGTTGCTAAGGTCAGGGGGCGTGTCTTGTGTCCGTATACTTTTACTGCGTGTCTCCGGGACACTATGGAATAAACCGGTTACAGGCGGATTGAAAGAATTCTAAAAGGCTTAATGCAGGGCTCCTTAAGAAACTATGATGGCGAGAATTGCGTGAGTACGTGAATAGTAAGTGAATTAGTTAGCTACAGTTTTTTCCCCGCTGTTAGTGAAAAGCCCGCCAATAATTTCTTAGCAACTCTCCGTACATAAAAAAAAATTTCGAAAAAAATCGAACCGGGATACTGAAAAAAATTGTTTGCCGCGTTTAGGCCGATTTTCCCAAAACCGGTCACATATCATACTTCTTTTATAAAACCTAAGATTTTTCTGACCCAAATGAATGGACCATGGAAATTCAATTCATTCTGTATTAATTAGTTAATAAATGTATTGTTCATGATAGATATGGGTAAAGCCAGTAAAGAGAGATGACATTCCGGAACAGATGACATACACTGCCCCTATGTACAAGTCCAGTGACAGAAGAGGAACGTTGTCCACTACTGGTCACTCCACTAACTTTGTTATAGCCACCAAACTACCAACTGACAAGCCTGAGAAACACTGGATAGAAAGGGGTGTGGCTCTACTTTGTCAGCTGGATGACTAATGTTCTTGTTTGTGGACGTTTGCAACAGTATCACTTACTATAAACTGTAATTTTCATGCATGCTGCTAGATATCAGCAATACACAGCTATTTAGATTAGTATTTGTGTCAATGATATTGTATTCATGTATAAAAAATTTTTTTTAATTATAAGCCTCATTTAAATAGAAGGAAAAAAAAAAGACTTATTTTTATTTTGTTTTATTTTGAATGGGTTTTTATGAAACCCACTCCACATATTCTTTCCACATTAAAATCATACTGGATTCATCCTGACAATGTTCCTGTAAATGCTCATGCATTCATTGAGTCACTTCATCACAACATGTCAACAACCATTTATT
>WLWI01004853.1_pt1 | contig 11309 bp, 5 predicted proteins | sample 6701501 | NCBI WGS metagenome assembly WLWI01 (sample SAMN12718690, study PRJNA515312) | sponge metagenome | isolation source: marine sponge | host: Mycale hentscheli | place: New Zealand: South Island, Marlborough, Capsize Point | collected 2014-11-01
CACACATTTACTTTTATAAAATTTTATGCCAGAAGCAATATGAATTTAAATATCACAATAATGTACAATGCACTACTTAGTATACAGACCCTTTACCTACTTCTTCCCAGGATAATGGTAGGTAAAGTGTCTTGCTACTAGAGACTATGCACCAACAAGACAGCAAACATGTGATAACTACCTAGCAAAGAATACACGCTGGGGGCACGTGCACCCCAAGTATTTTGAACCTCAGTCAGAATTATGCTGTCGTTGATTATAGAAGAGATCCTTAGTCACGCTAACTAGCTACACTATTCCAATATCACTTTCCAAAAATATACAACTCTGACATGAGGCAGAACTGAATATGATCACGTGATGTGCATGTGTCAGGGGAGCGAATGCGAATGTTTGGTTGGTAAAGGGTTCACCACACCTTAGATATTTTGGACATTGCCAAAATTTGTGTCTGCACACTAGCACAAATGTCTTTGCACGAGGACACACTCCTTCAAGTGTAGCTTACTTGCCATGTGTGCCTCTACAATTAAGAAATTATTCTACACCTATGGTCCTTCACAAAACATAATAGCTAGCTACTTTATTCACTTTGGTTAAGTGTGATCAAATTTTAATATCCAGCAGGCTTTTAGTAGTGATCAATTTAACATTTGAAGTTCTATACTTATCTTGGCTTTGGAAGAAGCTATTCTGTTTAAAGTTTGATCTAAATTGAACCAGTGTAGCTAATTGACTTTATATCTGGTAGTTGACATCAATCTAACATTTGATTATCAGTTGTAACAGAAAATTTCGCAGAAGTGAAGAGACAAGTGCTCTTATAAATAGCTACTTTTACTTTGGAGTGTCTATCCTTTCTCATCACTCCTATTCTTATCATCAGTGGCCCAGTATCAGTCAATTTTAGTGGTTACTGCAACATGTTTATATGTATTATACAGCTTCAATTAATTAGTAGCCAGGTTCAGCTAGCATTAAAAATTTTACTTTAATGAAAACAGGCATTCAGGATTGTCCATCTGGCAATTCTTGCTATTGTCTTTATTTATCATGGTGAACTTGTTGTTTCTATTACTATACGTATACATACATACGTCCTGTATGTATAATAGTATAATATTGTATGCCTGGAGGTTATTATCATTTTGCTTATGGTGAAATGATATTTTATATTAAAAAACAACAACAAGTGGTATAAAAACAAGTGCCAGAGTTGTGAATGTACGAAAATATATTTCAACAATGCTGAATAAAAATATGCATAATAATAAATAACATTAAAAAAACTTCATAAATTTATATTTTTAAAAATGCACACCAAGTCCTGAGTTCTCTCCCAGATCTACTTTCTTAAACCCATCGTCATCCTCACTGTCCCCATCATCCATGATTGCCGCAGGAACATTAGGCTCTTTTTTCTTCTCCATTCCAGAAAACTTGAGATAGGGACTGCCATTACTGTCACCCATGCGTTGGCTGAGCTGAACAGCCTTTCTCCTTCTAACCACCACCACTGCAACAGCCACTCCTACTGTGATCGCCACGACGACCAATAGCAACATTGCTACCACTATTCCAATCACAATGCCCGTGGAGGAATTTTTGGAGATGACAGCAGTAGGTGCTACAAATGACAAGTTAACAAAAATAACAACTAGTGAATCTTCTCACAACATTTTAATGAGAGTGACCCATAAGGTCTAACCGGCTGAAATTTTCTACACACCCCATACTGTATATGAAATGTACCTATATTATCTTTGTCCTACGTAGGAGGACTTCATATAGTTATGAAATTCACCTACTGTAGTAGTGCAGGTATAGGATAGGTATATTTCACCTACTGTAGTAGTGCAGGTATATATAGGTATATTTCACCTACTGTAGTAGTGCAGGTATATTATAGGTATATTTCACCTACTGTAGTAGTGCAGGTATAGGATAGGTATAATTCACCTTCTGTAGTAGTGCAGGTATATATAGGTGTATTTCACCCACTGTAGTAGTGCTGGTATAGGATAGGTATATTTCCTACAGTGTGGGAGGTGTAGGAAAATTCATTTATTGCCTAGTGTGTACCCCTGAGTCTCTAAGCTAAGTTTCAATCATGTGACACGCATCATCATATTAGAATAAAGTTGTTTGATTCCTCATATTTTTTAGGTTTCTTTTTGTTAGTATAAAGTAAATTAATTTGGCGAGCGAGTGAAGCGAGCGAGATATTATTAGGGGTGGTTAATGCAAAATCGGGTATATGTTATATATATGTGTGTATGGATGGTATGTATGCCCCTTAAACGCGCGCGCGGGGAACTTTTTTCTCCTTAAAAACTCGGCTTTTTAGACTTGACCCCAGTTTATTCTGAAACTACAGCATTAAACTAGCCTTACTTTAAACTTAAGCTCTGAAGTATGAGAAAATTCCGGCGAAAACCCTTGTTTTTCAAGACACAAAAAGTTGCTGAGACCGGTTACTATGGCATTGAAGACCCTTTTCCAAACGTAATTTCAAAACTTCCCGGATACGGAGTGCCACTTGTTTGTTGTCAAGAGCCATTGGTAGTCAGAATGCCGTAATATTAATGCTAAGGAAGTTACTACTACTCCAGTGAAGCTGAGGTAAGTACGCAATTCCATATTTGTTAGCTATATATGCAAAAATAACTCTGGCCTTTCTTTTTTGTAGCTAAGAGCTTGTTGTCAAAGGTGACTGGTAAATTCAAATAGTCAGAATGGCTTATATTTGATACTACGGAAGTTACTACTGCTCAAGAAAATGAGGTAAGAAAGTAATTTTGTATTTGTGTGCTAACGAGAGCTTGTTGTCAAGAATGTGAGGTAATTCACAGTCAAAGTAACTCAAATTTGATACTACAGAAGTTATCAATACTCAGAAATTGAGGTAAGTAGTAATTCCATATTTGTTGGCTATAATTACAAATAATAACACAGGTTGTTGTTTTTGTAATTGTAGCTGAGAGCTTGTCCAAGGTATCAGAATGGCAGATGTTTGATACTACATAAGTTACCATTAATCAGGTAAGAGAGTGATTTTGTATTAGTTTGCTGAAATCAAATGTCATAACTGCTATTATAGTGTTTGCATGAAGTAAGCTAAAACATAGTAACATTTTATGTTACCTAACTATCTGGCTCGCTCGCCATTTGTGCTCAAGCACACCACTAGTTTATATAATATATGTTTGGACGTCGTACGTATGCCATTTTGTACTTGGACCCTCCGTATTTTTGTGTTCGCTCCGCGTTCGACCCCGTCCCAAACTTCACTAAACAGAATCCTCTGGTTTAGCGAACATTACCCGTATCGCCTTAGAAATTGAATTGTTTACCGCTTTGAATTTTTTTGCGGGTGCAGTTAAAACTCAAAAACTTATGGAGCTCCATTTCTATTCGAGTTAGTGGCTACGCTATTTGTCACAGTTATAAGCCCTACTCAACAGCATTTACTTGAAAATTCGTTGTCCACTAGACGAACCACGAAGGTAAGTCTTGCGTAGGTATGTTCAGTTGTGTGAAAGTATTATGCGTTACAACTACTATTTATTAAGAATATCACAAATAAATTTTAAATAACGTGACTTGATTTTGTTGCTTCTTTTTCAATTCAAACAGTTGCTGGGAGCGGTTACTATGGCATTGAAACCACTTTACCGCATATACTTAATTAAAAAACTCGACTTTATTTTAGTAGCTTGAGTGTTAGTTGTTAAAATCAATCAGTTAACAATAGTGTAGTTTAAAGCTCGCTCGCCATTTGTGCTCAAGCACACAACTAGTACACTAAATTATACTGTATTATGTTGCTGGCACCTATAACTGACATGTTCCATATTACCAGAAGCACTTCCATTAATTGGCGATATTCACAATCAGACTGCGAAATATTTTGTATCACAACAATCTCTTCCGCTAAGAAAGAAATTTAGTGGTTGAAAGACTTTTCTTCCCCATTTTATTCAGTGCACAATCATCCCGTGAGACCTCGCTATTGTGTTAAAAAATGCATTTTTTGCAGCCCATTTAGTGTTGCTATGGTGGTTGCTAAGGAATTTAACCATAGGGAATTTTTTTGAGGGGTGTTAGTGCAAAGTATTCCTTCACATGAAACACATTGTCTCCATTATGTACTGTTGCCCAGAATTCAACATTCCCTTTCAGCTTTTCAAGATGGTTGGAATAATCACTCTATTACAACTGAACACAATAGAATACCAAATCATTATGTTACCTGATAGAATGAAAGAACCAGTTAAAATGAATTAGAGAATAATCGTTTGAAAAACAGGTAGTGGAGCCATCTGATAGTCAATGTACATACCTTTAGTTCCAATGGTTAAGCTCAATGGCATAGTGTGACTTTGTGTTGATTTTAGGAAGTTAAATGAGGTCACCTCACAGTTTCTGACCTGTATCTCACAGCTAGATGATATTTTAGAATGTGTGAAAAGTGCCGTGTTTTGTCAAAGCGGGATTTATGTAAGGACTTCCACCAGGTGGAAATGGAGGAGTCAGCAAACAATTCTACAACATTTTTATGTCCACTTGGCAGACTCAGGTACAGAATTATGCCTTTTGTCTTGTGCAATGCCACTAGTTATCTTTCAAGCATTAATGGAGAAGGTTTGGCTGGCATGGAATACTGTGCTGTTTATATTGATGATGTGTTGGTCTTTTGAAATTCTTGGAATAAACACGTATGACATGTGAAGTATGTGCTGTTAGCTTTAAGGAAGGTGGTGCTGGTTGCAAAGCCTGTTCCTTAGTCACGAGTGGAGGCAATTGAGCTGTATCGGTAACTTGTGACCTGGAGAGATTTGAGAGTTTTTATGGGAACTGTGGGGGGTTATTGACAATTTATTTGAGATCTTGCAAAATTTCATTCCATCATCTCTCCTTCAAGGCACCAGGCACTGTTCAGTGGACATAGATGTACAGTGCCTTGTCGTATGTTGCATTAAATGTACCATGTGTGTCAGACTCATTCCAGCTCCACACGGATGCCTCTGGTGTCGGGGTGAGTTCAGCATTACACGTTATTCATAGTATATAGTGGCAGTGTTCTACCTGTATATTTGTACAGTCACAAGCTAAAGAGAGCAGAGCTGTGGAACTCTGCCACAGAGCTAGAAGCTTTGGCAGTGTTCGCCATGATCACTTTCTGTAGTTCGAGGTTCTTACTGACCACAAACCCTTGACCTTCCTTCTCTCTTCTAAGAAACTTAAAGAAGACTCCAGGGTATGGCCTTTTAGCTTGTGTCATATGCTGTGTCTAATGTCTACTAAAGAGTTATGATAATTTCAGACTTGTTATTCTGTAAATATAGTTTTCTTGCTTTAATTTCGTCAACCGATATCTTTCGAACGATTTGATTCCCTGTTGTTTTTTTCTTGTTGTATAGTATCTTCTTGTGTTTCAATATTTTTATTTGATGCTAATCTTTTTTCTTGCTGAATTAAAGCAATTGATTGTGATTTAGAATTTTTCCTAATGCTATTTATACAGATTCCAAGTAGTTAATATCCTCTGTTATAGCACTAACAGATTGAATGACCTTGATTTTTTTTATTGAACATGTATGTATGAAGAAGAACAAGTTGACACTTTGCTACTATCATAGACACATTTGTTATAGTGACATTGACATGACAATTCTGTTGACCATCTTTGAATAGAGCTATCCACTCATACCCAGCAGCCGCTTCAGAATTAGACTTGATCAAAGACTTGATAGCTGCAGATACAGTTAGTACATCCTGCTTCATTCAAAAGTTGAGACTGGCTTCCTCGAATGGTACATCGTTGGTGAGGTTCTAAGTTACAAATTTTGGAACATCACAGCCAAGTGTCCTTCTAGAATCTCATGAAGTCTGCAAGTTTGTTTTGTCCTAGGGCATTCAAAGCTACTCGTCCAAAATTATCTGAAAATAGGCTGACAATAATTGCTTCACATTTATTGTCGGGAATTTCAGATTGCTTGATATTTAGGGCAAATTTGGCGTCCTTCTCCTGTATTCTTTGTTTATCCCCGGCCAAATAATCCATTTTCTCCTTCGGAGAGAAGGGAAGGGGATTAAGTGAGTGGAATTGTGAAGTGATGCCGCGTAGGCTTAAGAAAAGAAGGCGAATGTAGAAGGAGAAGGCATAAGGGAGTGATTAATTATAACTAAAACGTGGTTTGTGTCTCACCAATTTTGGGTAGGACCCCAGTTGGCATTACAGGTAATAGTTGTATGTAGGAAAAAAGAATTGTTGCAAAGCTTATAACACCCATTCAGACATGATATATATACCCACACAAAGTTTAACCTGCTGCACTTCCATGGATATATAATGACTATAAAAACTCCATTCAACAATATTATGTACAGTAATTTGATCTCATTAAAAACATCATTGAGCATAATTTCATTAATTTTTTACTACGTTGATTGTGTCTAGTTCTTAGTGTAACACGGTAATTGTTATTTTTTAAACACTTTTTTTCATCTTTGTCTTTTAAAGTCTGTGATTTCTATGCCAACAATAGGGGTTCAATATTAAAGAGATTGAGTGTGGCTTCTCCGTTGTAGGAGAACAAACTGATTTTGAGCTTGATCATTTAACTGAACATGATATATGATTATAATTGTTGTACTCATGCTCATATATTCATATCTATGTACTTCCCAAGGGTTTAAAGTTTATTTTATTATGTTTGCATGAAATAATTAATCAGCTTTATACACACTGTGTGCTTAAATTGTTGGAAGTGGGGGGGGGGCATTTTTTGTGCATATGACAGACTGAAATTAGAGGGGGAGGGCACTGCCCCTCATCACATGTCTCCACCACTTATTGTCTGTAATTGGTATACCTAGGGGTTATTGTAGCACTTAATGGTCTTCCTAATCCTGCAGAACCATTTCTTGTAATCATAATTATCACGAAAGAAGACCTGCAACCCAACTTTTAGATGTGGATAGCTTGGCAGGTTGCCCCAGCAATTATCAGTCCTAACTCTGTTTTATACAATGAGTTGGTGTGGTTTGGGACATTACACAATATGACAGGGACAACCTATTATCACATATACTGCTGTATTATGTAGTTCATTATTACTTGGAATAGAATTCCATTACTTTATTACTGGTTTGACAAGAGTATGAAGTGGAAAGCAAACTTGGTATTGCAATTTTTGTAACATAAGCTACACACAAACTTAAACATGTAAAAACCAGTGTGTTGAGTGTTGAAAAAGTAGTTAGTCCTGTACCTCAACAGTATCCACTACTACTTCACTACTGTATGTATGTCACAAGGTATAGTATTGATATGTAGTTTTTTATTGAGGACGATATGATTTATTGCTAGCATAGTTGTTGTTTAAATCATTTTACTGAGGAGAAATATATTCATTAGCTATAATATTATAATATATTATATATATTATATAGTACTTATTGTTGTTATTATTATATTTTTTGTTAAGATTGTCATTGGTTGTTATTTTTTAAAATTAATTGTTATTTACTAGTACTATTATTACTTTGTTATTTTTTTTTTATTAGATATTTTTATTAGATATTATCATTAGATGTATTCTCAGGGTTTAAAAAAAAGCAATACCTGATTAACATATGCCACCCAAATCTAACCTAGAACTGCTAGCGTAACGATCCAGTGCTCTGTCACTGAGCAGAGGTAACCATCGCTCTCAACAGACCTTGGGAAAATTTCTTCGGGTGTAAAAAAAAATCTTTGAAAAATGAAAATACACAATTGAAGTGTTTGTTGGCTTGTGGGTTGTTGCAGTTTGGTGGGGAGCACTTGCCTGTTAAGCAAGCAGTGGTGGGTTCGATACTCGGTCGAATAATTTTTATTTCTGTATTGTTAAAAAAAGTGTGTGAAAGAGAGAGAACAAATCTAATGAGTAAATAAAAGCTGAGAATTAATTGTGAAGTGAAAAAATTTAAGTAATTATTGCTATTATGATCATATTTATAATTGTCATCATCATGGTGAACATCACTCTTCCTGTTAATGTGTAGGTGAGAAAGGTGCTGCTCATTTTCAAGGTCAGCATACCCTCTTCTTGACTTTTATGACTGAAATTCATCTATTGATTTTAACAGTAAGCACTACATGTTTTTGTCCATTGTACCATGTTTCTTCAAAGCGAGGATCTATTAATTCCAGTAGAACATGATCAAATGATTTCCTTTATTTCAAATTAACAGTACGTTTATACCATTGATTTAGGCTATAAATGAAAATTTCTATGATCTAGATTTCTCAAGAACCATGACAATCAACTTCCAGTTATTCACTTTGTTGTAAAGATGTGTTATACCCATGCTGCTGTATGTTTCTCCCCACCAAACTGCAAAAGAATTAATACTATCTTGCCATGCATCTCAGTATGGAATTGGAGCAGTCCTAGCACATCGTATGGCTGACGGAACTGAAAAGCCTATTGGGTCTGCCTCTAGAACCCTCACAGCAGCAGAAAAGAATTACTTTCAAAATTTAGCGTGAAGGATTAGTATGTGTGCTTGGGGAAGAAAAATGTCATACTAAACTCTATATGGGCACAAGTTTGTTCTAGCAACTGACCACAAACCACTTCTAACACTGTGTGGGCTTGGTTGGGCGCTCAGAAGACGCTTGGGCTCACAGGTGGGCTGGTATCAGGATGAGGTTGCTGCCACCAGAGTCAAACAGTGAGTGTGGCTTGGCTGTCCTAACTCCTCAAGCTACGTATAACCAAAGGTAAGTTGGATTAAGCTTTAATGCAGGGCGTACCCTGACACACAATGAAGCACACAAGCACAGGATAGAATGTTGACTGACTTTGACATATGACAATTACAACTTAAATACAGAACACAAACCACTCCTACACATGGTGCATAGTTCCTGCTTTGCAGCTGGACATTCACAGCTATAGCACTCACAAGCTAGCACGAAACTCGATACCATGAGAAACTACAACCTGCACAAGGTTACATGATACACAAATAACAAAGACTAATTATGCTAATAGTACAAGTTATATGAATGACAGAGAGTTTATGTGGGCTGGCCCACACAAACAAACACTAGTACAAACAAATACTAGTACGAACAAACACTAGAACAAACAAACACTAGAACAAACACTAGTACGAACAAATACTAGAACGAACAAACACTAGTACGAACAAACACTAGTACGAACAAACACTAGTACGAACAAACACTAGTACGAACAAACACTAATACGAACAAACACTAGAATGAGCAAACACTAGTACGAACAAACACAAGTACGAACAAACACTAGTACGAACAAACACTAGAACGAACAAACACTAGAACAAACAAACACTAGAACAAACAAACACTAGAACAAACACTAGTACGAACAAACACTAGTACGAACAAACACTAGTACAAACAAACACTAGTACAAACAAACACTAGAACGAACAAACACTAGAACAAACAAACACTAGAACAAACACTAGTACGAACAAATACTAGAACAAACAAACACTAGAACAAACACTAGTACAAACTAACACTAGAACGAACAAACACTAGTACAAACAAACACTAATACGAACAAACACTAGAATGAGCAAACACTAGAATGAACAAACACTAGTACGAACAAACACTAGTACGAACAAACACTAGTACAAACAAACACTAGTACGAACAAACACTAGAATGAACAAACACTAGTACGAACAAACACTAGAACAAACGAACACTAGAATGAACAAACACTAGTACGAACAAATACTAGTACGAACAAACACTAGTACAAACAAACACTAGTACGAACAAACACTAGAATGAACAAACACTAGAATGAACAAACACTAGAACAAACAAACAGTACGAACAAACGAACACTAGAATGAGCAAACACTAGAATGAACAAACACTAGTACGAACAAATACTAGTACGAACAAACACTAGTACAAACAAATACTAGTACGAACAAACACTAGAACAAACAAACACTAGAACATACACTAGTACGAACAAATACTAGAACGAACAAACACTAGTACGAACAAACACTAGTACGAACAAACACTAGTACGAACAAACACTAGTACGAACTAACACTAATACGAACAAACACTAGAATGAGCAAACACTAGTACGAACAAACACTAGTACGAACAAACACTAGAACAAACAAACACTAGAACAAACACTAGTACAAACAAACACTAGTACGAACAAACACTAGTACGAACAAACACTAGTACGAACAAACACTAGAACAAACAAACACTAGAACAAACACTAGTACAAACAAACACTAGTACGAACAAACACTAGTACAAACAAACACTAGTACAAACAAACACTAGAACGAACAAACACTAGAATAAACAAACACTAGAACAAACACTAGTACGAACAAATACTAGAACAAACAAACACTAGAACAAACACTAGTACAAACTAACACTAGAACGAACAAACACTAGTACAAACAAACACTAGTACAAACAAACACTAATACGAACAAACACTAGAATGAGCAAACACTAGAATGAACAAACACTAGTATGAACAAACACTAGTACGAACAAACACTAGTACAAACAAACACTAGTACGAACAAACACTAGAATGAACAAACACTAGTACGAACAAACACTAGAACAAACGAACACTAGAATGAACAAACACTAGTACGAACAAACACTAGAATGAACAAACACTAGAATGAACAAACACTAGAACAAACAAACACTAGTACGAACAAACACTAGAATGAACAAATACTAGAATGAGCAAACACTAGAATGAACAAACACTAGTACGAACAAACACTAGTACGAACAAACACTAGAACAAACAAACACTAGTACGAACAAACACTAGAATGAACAAACACTAGAACAAACAAACACTAGAACAAACACTAGTACGAACAAATACTAGAACGAACAAACACTAGAACGAACAAACACTAGTACGAACAAACACTAGTACAAACAAACGCTAGAATGAACAAACACTAGTACGAACAAACACTAGAACAAACAAACACTAGAATGAGCAAACACTAGAATGAACAAACACTAGTACGAACAAACACTAGAATGAACAAACACTAGTACGAACAAACACTAGAATGAACAAACACTAGTACGAACAAACACTAGAATGAACAAACACTAGAATGAACAAACACTAGAACAAACAAACACTAGAACAAACAAACACTAGTACGAACAAACACTAGTACGAACAAACACTAGTACGAACAAACACTAGAACAAACAAACACTAGTA
>WLWI01004855.1_pt1 | contig 11308 bp, 8 predicted proteins | sample 6701501 | NCBI WGS metagenome assembly WLWI01 (sample SAMN12718690, study PRJNA515312) | sponge metagenome | isolation source: marine sponge | host: Mycale hentscheli | place: New Zealand: South Island, Marlborough, Capsize Point | collected 2014-11-01
TTGTCAGTGCCATCCTCGTCGAGATTGACGATGAATGGAGCAATGCCGACAAGCGATATATCGTGTGGAACGACAATAATGACTCAAACTAAACCGAAGTTACAGACGTAGGGTTGCACAATCTCAACCTTCAGTTATGATGGCAAAATTCATTTTCGCCTCGGATCGTGCTAAACAACCACCACACAAGCTCATGACAAATCACGAAAAAAACTATACATGGCATAAAGTAGCAGACATTGGCGAACTACCAGAGGGACGAGTTAAAACCGTCACCGCAACAACTAGGAGCATGGCACTAACCCACGTTAACGGCCAGTATGCTGCCATGGAAAACCACTGCCCTCACCAAGGTGGACCTTTAGGAGAAGGATCCATTGAAAAAGGTAGCGATGGACAGTGCTGGCTACGATGCCCTTGGCATGGTTGGGACTTCGATCCACTAACTGGCAAACCACCTGGTGGACACGAAGATTCAGGTCAAGAGATGTTTCCGGTTGACGTCCGTTCGGACGGTATCTATCTGGCCATAGAAGCGGAGCCAGAGAGGGATCTCACGATTTCTGACGTTATGGCACAGACCATGGTTAACTGGGGCGTCAAATCCGTATTCGGTATGGTTGGCCACTCCAATCTCGGATTAGCCGATGCATTACGCACTCAGGAAGCGAGAGGGATGCTCAACTACTATGGCATTCGTCATGAAGGAGCTGCCGCTTTTGCCTGCGCAGGCTACGCCAAAGCATCAGGGCAACCCGCTGCCTGCTTAACCATCGCAGGGCCCGGCGCAACGAATCTGCTCACGGGCTTATGGGATTGCAAGGTGGACAGAGCCCCCGCATTAGCGCTCACAGGCCAGGTGAATGTACAGGTTTTAGGCCCGGGTGCTTTCCAGGATATTGACCTCGCTTCTGCCTTCGATGCCGTGGCTGATTACAGCCAAACGGTGCTTCACACCAGCAAGCATGCAGAGCTAATGAGCTTGGCCTGCAAGAATGCCATCGTGAATCGAACGCCCGCCCACTTAATATTCCCCGACGACGTTCAAACACTCCCCGCCAAGGCGGAATCGAAAGCTGGGAGTCCAACAGGACGTATGGGTAATCAAGCAATCACGCCAGCCGAAGACGACATACGCAAAGCGATGGACATGATTCATCAATACAACCGCCCTATCATCATAGTGGGCTATGGTGCGAAAAATAGCATGCCAGCAGTGGTTGAACTGGCAGAAAAACTCAACGCTCCCGTGTTAACAACTTTCAAAGGGAAAGGGCAAATTCCCGATGTTCACCCGCTGGCCGCTGGTGTTCTGGGGAGATCTGGGACACCCATCGCCAGCTGGTTCATGAATGAATGCGACCTCATTCTGGTTTTTGGCGCCTCATTTTCCAATCACACGGGAATCACTGAAAAAAGGCCCATTATTCAAGTTGATTTCGATCCAATGGCATTGGGCAAATTTCACGCCGTCACGCTGCCAATTTGGGGTGAAATTGAGATCACAGCAAAAATTTTCAACGACAAATTGGACAGCAGTCATCAGACAATTAACCAACGTCTAGAACTAAAAGACCGATGGGACATTTGGAGAAATGAAAAACAAAGCCGCCGCTCGGACCACACAGGTAAAGGAATTAATTCAGCCTTCATATTTGATTCATTAAGCCGTCTCATTCCCCATAATGCCATCATCGCGGTTGACGTGGGTAATAACACTTATTCTTTTGGTCGCTATTTTGAATGCAAAGAACAATCCATACTGATGTCGGGCTACTTGGGATCAATCGGCTTTTCGTTTCCCGCAGCGATGGGGGCGTGGGCCGCGACTCAAGATATCGATAACCTAAAAGGCAGGCCGATTGTTTCTATTAGTGGCGACGGTGGTTTTGGCCAGTATCTCGCCGATTTTACCACCGCAGTAAAATATGAAATGAATATCACCCATATTTTACTCAACAACCATCAACTCGGAAAAATCACCAAGGAGCAGCGCGCTGCGGAATGGGAGGTTTGGCAAACAAGTCTACATAATCTTAACTTTTCTGCTTATGCACAATTATGTGATGCTTTTGGGGTGCGAGTCGTTAAGCAAGAGCAGCTCGATGAAACAATTAGAACCGCTCTCGAGCACCCAGGGCCAGCGTTGGTCGAAATCATGTCTGACCCTAACCTGATTTAGTTTGATGGCTCGTGGAAATAGTAAGCGCACCCACTGCTGCTTTATACTCACTCACAAAAAACGCCTATACAAAAATTATATAGGCGTCCAACGTTAGGGAATCCATCGCTGAGAGGTGATACCCGCAATCTTTATTGTCACTTAATTTCTAGAAAACGGAATTTTAAGCGACAAAAGAAGAATTGCTTGGTCTATCGACTCATGGATTTCTTAACCCTTCCGAGACGATCCTGCCAGTATTGGCTAAATCAACGCACTTTTCCTGTACATTGTTATTAATTCCAAAGTGATTGGGGGGGGGGCACTAACTAGAATCATACCACTGCATAACATAAATGACTGCTTAGACAACAGTTCAAACCAGAAGCGAACTTTCATCCTTATTTCACAATCCGGCCATTTAATCTGACTCTGCTAAGTCCACCATCTGGAATGATATTGACTCGAACGTGGGTAATCGGACCGATATCATTCAACTCAGATTGAAACAGGTGGATATGATCCATTTTAAGTTTTTGTTCGGGAAGTATCTCTTTCCAAAACATACTCTGAGTAACAATCGAATCTTCAGTCCCACCTTGCATATAACTTCCCTGAATGGATGCGCGGTCTGGATAGTTACCTTTATAGTGAGCAGTATCCAATTCGATGGATTCAATAATTCCCGGGTGACCTAGCGCAATAATCGCCCATTCATTTCCTGGTTCCCGACGACGAGCTGTCTCCCAACCATCTCCCATGTTGATACCCCGACCTGGCATCGTGAGATTCAATATACTCGAACCAAAAGCCTGGTTACTGCATGCCATCGCTCGACCACCGTTCTCCAGTGCTGCCAGATCTAATACTTCTTCGGAGCCCCTGCTATTCCAGTCACATTGAGGTGTTCCATACACTCTAAATCGGGCAATTCCACCATCTGGATAGATGTTCAAACGTAAATGGCTATAGGTTCCTTCGTTCACAAGGTCGAATAAGTGGTGACTATCCTGTTGTAAACTAACCGAGGGCAAAATTTCTGTCCATTGTGTTTGCTGATCAGGGTCTCCGTTCGTCAAATAGCACGCATCCACGGAAGCGGCCGGTGGATGATTGCCCTTAAAGTGACTGGTATCGATGTCGAATCCATGGATCACACCAGGTCGCCCCAATTTCACAATACAGTAGTCATACCCTTCAACTCGTTTTCTTCTCGACTCCCATCCATCCATCCATTTTCCATTATCATCGAATTTCCCTGGAACAAATAATGCCGGCTCTGGATTAAGCATTCGCTCGCTAGGAGCGAAGAACTCATCGGTTGAGAATAGGGTTTTAGCACCCAGCCTTGGATGGGCGAGGTTCACGTAACGCATGGAAAGTCGGTTTTGTTCTATGTCAGTACTCATTACAAGCTCTCTTATTAAACATTATCTTGATCACTATTTAGGGTCCTAAATCAGCTTACAATGTTGATCATAAGCGTCGAGGCCAAAACATCCCTTGTTGCCACTACACGATCCATTGCTGCCTTTGCTATTGCCGGACTCATGTGTCAATCATCATTGAGTCAAAGCTCTATGGAGTACTCTACTCCAAACGGTGGGGCTGGTTTTAATGGCCCGGCAGCTTCACCGAGCTTTTAGGGGCAATTTCCGAAATTTCGATATCAAACCTATTGCTATCTCCAATTTTTTGAAGAGGCATGAATTTTAGTCAGTAAGGATGAGACAAAGGAGATTCTCTTGCCAGCACGTCAAGAGAATCTCCGATTAGGTTAATTCATCGTCCTCCTTATCATAGTGTTATCCTAGTGAATCGGCAGGCGTCTAATTTGTCTGCTCAGCAGCCAACTCTTCTGGCAAGATCAAGTTCAAGACAATAGCAATGAACGCCGCTGGCAATAGCCCAGAAGTTAATAGAACTTTTGCAGTCTGTGGAAGATGCTGGAGCGCCTCAGGCACTAACTGGAGCCCCAATCCAATGGATAGTGAGACCGCGAAAATCACCATGTTACGTCGATTCCAATTGACGCCAGAAAGCATCGAAATACCTGCTGATGCCACCATACCAAACATGACAATAACGCCACCTCCGAGTACTTCAATGGGAATAGTGGAGATCATTGCACCAACTTTCGGAACTAAACCGCATACAATCAGGAAGATCGCACCGATCGTGACAACCGTGCGGCTCATCACACCCGTCATTGCGATCAAACCAACGTTCTGAGAAAACGAGGTATTGGGAAGCGCACCAAATATTCCTGATACAGCCGTTCCAAGGCCATCCGCAAAAGTCGCTCCTTTAATTTCGTCATCCGTCGCTTCGCGACCTGCACCGCCCTTTGTGATACCGGAAATATCGCCCACGGTCTCAATGGCCGAAATAATCGACATCAAACAAAACCCAATAACTGCTGCCAGACTAAATTCAAAGCCGAAATGAAATGGGTTCGGCAAGGAAAAGACGGCGGCTTTTGACACATTTCCAAAACTCACCATTCCCATAAAATAGGCCACGATATAGCCCACAACCAGCCCTAACAATACTGCAGCGACTGACATAATACCTTTGGCGAAAAACTTAAACCCTAAAGTTGTAACTATAACCACTAACGCGACAGACCAATTTTGGAGGCTTCCAAATTCTGGCTTGCCAATGGCAGGCACTCCTCCGGCGGCATATTGAATACCTACTTTAACCAAAGCTAATCCAATCATCGTCACTACTAAACCAGTAACGAGTGGCGGCAGCGCAAATCGAATTTTACCGACAAACGGTGCAAGACATGCGTGAAATAATCCCCCTGCAATCACACCGCACATTAAGACCGCCATAGCATCCACGCCTTTGCCAGCAACTAACGGAATCATAATCGAAATGAAGGCGAAACTCGTCCCTTGCACAATGGGCAGTCTAGCGCCGACGGGACCAGCGCCGATGGTTTGGAACAAAGTCGCGATACCAGCGAAAAGTATGGACATTTGAATCATGTAAATCAGGTTAAAAAAGTCTGGCGAATTTGAGCCAAAACCAAAACCTGCGGCCCCAGCAACGATAATCGCTGGCGTCACATTACTAACAAACATGGCCAAAACATGTTGGATCCCCAAAGGAACAGCCAAAGACATCGGTGGTGTGTAGTTTGGATCTCTAAGTTGCTCGGGGGTACCGATCGCAGAATTACTAGTTGACATTGTTTCCTCGCATTTTATTGATAGGTGTTTCGCTAATTATCTTTTTTGGTCGCTAAATGTTTGATCGATTAGTTGGTCATCTAGTTATTTAACATTTAGCGATTGATATCACTGATCAAAAATCAATCGCCCGTTATCCATCATGTCCGTTAGACTTCCGACGGACATCGTTTTATTGATGACTAATCGCTGGTCAATGAAATCCGACTGATTTCCCATTTAGCCTAGCGTATCGTAGAAATCTCCCCCTGGTGAAGTCGTAAAACCAAATTGCATAATAATCATCGAATGACAGGTTATACATCTTGTATCAATGATCTTATGCATCACTTCACGCTGGCCCACATGGTCGTCGGGGTACTTTTCACGAATAGCTCAATGGTTTCATAAAGAGCATCAGCAAAGCAAGCACCACGAAACCGAACCACGAACATTGGTTTCGTTTTACCTGTTCGATTCTGTGCTATGCCACGCCACGAAATAGATTCGTATTAGCGCGCGCGACGGCAAGAGAGATCGCAATCATCACTAACCTATTGTGTTCATTCCCATACGCCCGTATATGATTGCGAAAGGATCACTGATCATGACGCACATTTTGCACTATTAGATGTTAGTTGTAGTGGCGAAGTTGAAAGCACTGCCATTCTAGCGAATGCATACTTACAGCAAATTGAAGATAAATTACAACTCGTAGGCAACGAAGGTGAGAATGACTTAAGCCACGGGCTCGAAAGCTTTTCAACAATCGTGTGACGTGATGGTGGTGGATGGATTCCTAGGTAACGCCGAATGACAAATTCATACAGATGCTGTTAGCATGAACATAGTGAGAAAAAACACTACGGGCAGGAGAATTAGGTGTGAATAAAGTGTCAAACAGCAAAGGATGAAATAGTCGTTAACATATTCCGACACGCTTTGCTTCCAGACATGCTGAAATTTGCCTCACTTCCCAGTCATTCTGCCATTTTGAGGGCACCACAAGCTCGCTATAGAACTTCACTCTCACCAATTTGAAGATACAAAAGATCTCCCTTTTTAACCAGCTCACCATTGACTTCTACCTGCTTCGCTGCCTGATTCGCTAATTCCTTGGATACACTTGAACCGTCAGAGTGCGTGAGAAGATAACCATATTTTAGGCCGTCCTCGCCCAAGACCAGCAGCATTGCCGGAATACCACCCAGTAAGCACACTTCCGCACAGGCTTTATGAACCGTTCCCTTCCCAGGATTCATGACACCAAGGAAACATTTCGAATCTGCGATCTCTCCACTAAACGAGACAGCGCCCAATGACACTGACGATGACGACTGGCCTAAAATGGAAAATTCGCTCGGTTCCTCAATTTTCGCAGCAGTATGAATGGGCTGATCCGAAGCAAGCTCCAGCATCGTCCACCCTCCTCTGATAATGGGATACCCGGTCACTGACACCCATTGATCCTCCAGTGGGGCTGCATAGTGTTCCGCCGAGAACTTCCCCTGATTGACCAACAATATTGATTCGGTTTCGTTGGCATTATCGGGATTAATTCGGTGTAGAACGGGATACGGCTCCATCTTAAGCAGACCATGGTAAGTCACCGTGGATGACGTTTGCCATTCCGCAGGACCATCGCTTTGTTGCTGTTTTGCGATGCTCATCCCTCCCAAGGCAGATAATACGCCAACTAAAATCACCAGCGGAATATAGAACCGCTTCAGTTGTTTCGGCATATCCAAATAGCCAACAAAAAATGGGGCTTTATCCGAGTTCTTCATATTCTATTTTTAAGAATCCCATGTTTACATACTCTGTTTGTCAAAATTCACCTGTTAGATGAACTTAAGCCCGACATCACCTAAAACTAGTGAGTTGTCGTGATCATCGTCACTTCTCTAGGCGTACCAAGAGGCAGTGGTTTCGGATCCAGGTAAATGACATTACCTTCTAACTTCAGTTTGAAGGTTTCAATCTTTTCTGTAAATGGAGGAGGAGAGCGTCCATCTTCCGGTCTGTACTGAAAACCATGCCATGGACAAGTAATACACCCATCAATCACTTTCCCTTCCCCCAGAGGCCCGTTTTGGTGTCGGCAGACATTGGACACTGCACTGAGTTTACATTCATCATAACGAAAGATCGCTACACGCTCTGCGCCATTCACCGTCACGGTGATCCCACGATCATTTTCGATCTGTTGCCAATTTCCCACTTCAACCCAAGACGACGCTTCCTGTTCCACAGCGAGGCTTTGTCGGGAGTGAAATAACGCAGAATATAGATGCAGTCCTCCAACCAATGTGACACTGATAAAAACCATATAAGGCAGGATGCCTGTATTACTTTCCTGCATCGCTCCCATGCCAATGTGAATGATAAGCAGTGCATATCCGGGGTAAACTAGTAGATGCAATGATTTCCACAATGGACCCAGTGTGGCATTCCAATAATCATGGCTGGTGGCAGCCATCACAAAGAACATTAACAGCGACAGTAATCCAAAAAGCTGAAAGGGAAAATCTCCCACTCCCCCATAGCTCCCGCCCGACGTTACCACCGACACAATGGGGTTGATATCACCAAAACTGTGATACCAAAATATCGCCAGCGCACCGTGAATCAGAGCAATCAGAAAAAATGAAACACCGAAGTGGCGACGGTTATACAGGAGAGGAAGAAATCGTTGATCAATTCTCGCCAAAGGTCCTATACAGAGAATAAACGTTAGCATGATGAATCCACAGGTGGAAAATGCCCGCATCAGAACAATAAGCGTGGAGATGGCATCCTCCTGCTGGAAAAACATATTGGTAACGGACACATAGAGCACGATATAAAGCGCAATACAAATCCACAAGCAAACATCATATACACGCTTGCGTGGATTCCAGCTAACCGGTACAAAAGTATGACTCATATTATCGTTCGTTCTCTTCTATCAGTGGAGAATGGCAATGGACATGGGGAATCAACGGACAAACCGCACTAGGGAAGAACGGTTGTTTTGGCAGCCTCAGGAATGTGATTTTTTTGCATATCCTTATCGTTATTCGATGGTAGGCTCAGAATTAAAAATAGAAAAATCAAAGGCGTACCTAAAACCCAGAATACCTGGTGGAATTTGCGATGGTGTTTTTTCATGATGTACGCTGAAGGTTACCTGAAAATTAAAGCCTGACTAACAATTTGGCTGCTGATCCTCAGAGGGTTTTTTTATGAAAGATCTCAATGGCGTTTTGGTTAGAGCTTAGGATAGAGAAGATTTAGATGACAAACCTATCGGAATTAGCTTTCCAGGGCGAATCGCTCAGCCGTTAGTCATTTCCCCGTTACCCACTTATAGACAAGTATTGGCCAAATTGCTACCGCAGCAGGGCACCACAACAGCCTAACTCTCACACTCGAGTCAGTCGCATCTTTATGAATTGCTTGATATCCGCCAAAGAAAAACGCCATTGCAAACACCACACCAATCAGAAGATAGATCATCAAACAACAGACAAATACCATTCTTGCTTTTGCTCTTTAGATTATTATTCAAAAGCCGAGAGTCATAAACCTCATCACTCTCACCACCCAGCAAACCAAAGCTGCTGGTCGATTGTGACTATACTACTTGTAATTTGTTCCTAGGTAATTATTCAAAAGATCGCTCTACCGCACTTTTTGGCCGATGAGCCCACCCCGAAGACGCTCTCAACGAACCAATCTAAATCTATTGTTTGAAACGGCAACGATCATGGGGCTGATCCAGCTCAAGTTTTGGTCCCATGGGAACCACCAGAGTTGGATTAATCGTATCATGGGACCCGTAGTAGTGTGCCTTAGTGTGCTCAAGATCTACTGTATCAGCCACACCTGCGTATTGGTAGAGATCCCGTAGATAATTTGACAAAGAAGGATAATCAGCAATCCGTTTTACATTACATTTGAAGTGGCCCACATAGACAGCGTCAAAACGCACCAGCGTGGGAAACAATCGCCAATCTGCTTCAGTCACCTGGGAACCCACTAGGTATCGTTGAGAAGACAGCCGCTCTTCCAAGGAATCTAGCGTATCAAATAGAGCAGCCACTGCGTCATCATAGGCAACTTGGGTGGTTGCAAAGCCCGCCTTGTACACACCGTTATTAATGTTCGTATAGATGGAGTCATTGACCGCATCAATGTCAGCGCGTAAATCTTCCGGATAGAAATCACCAACCAGCGCCCCTACTCCATCAAATGCGGTATTAAACATACGGATGATTTCCGACGATTCATTGGAAACAATGGTTTTCCTTTTTTTGTCCCAAAGTACCGGCACCGTGACACGTCCACTGTAAGTAGGATCCGCCAAAGTGTAAATTTCGTGCATTCGTGAAACCTGGTTTTCGGTGTCGGGAATCACACCCTCTCCTGGTTCAAAGGTCCAACCTTCCGACCCCATAAAAGCGTTTACAATCGAGATGGTAATTATGTCTTCCAATCCTTTCAATTTACGGAATATCAACGTCCGGTGAGCCCAAGGGCATGCCAAAGAAACATATAAATGATACCTCCCTGCCTCTGCCTCAAAACCGCTTTCCCCAATAGGATTAGTTTCACCTGGTGCCGTTATCCAATTGCGAAAAGATGCACCCTTGCGAACAAATTTTCCTTTCGTTGATTCGGTGTCATACCAAACATCTTCCCACTTACCTTCGACCAATTGCCCCATTCTTATCCCTCGCCGTTAATTGTTATACCCAGTTTCATACAAGCTATCAAATGAACTTAGCAGCAATTTTTTTCAACAACTATTTCATATCTGCGCTGAATATTAGAACTGACCACTTTGGTAATCCCTCACTGCCTGAGTCAATTCAGCCCGCGTGTTCATCACGAACGGACCACCTCTGGCAACGGGTTCACCCAATCGGCAACCGGCAATCAGCAGCAATTGCGTCTCATCTTCCAATCCCACTAGCTCAACCCGGTTCCCGTCACCCAACACACCCAAAAACCCAGCGCTCACTTTTTCCTCTACTTCTAGCTGTTCACCGATCACAGCCACTACCCCTTTTACCACGTACACAAATGCATTGTGAGTGACAGGAATGGTTTCAGTAAACCGTGACGATTTCATCAATCGAACGTCCAGGTACAACGGGGTTGTGATCACATCCGTGACCGGTCCTTTAGTGCCCTGCTCCGTGGTGCCTGTAATCACCCTAACCTCCGCCCCAGCTTCTCTTTTTTCTATGGGAATTTCTGATGCATCATATTCTCGATAATGGGGTTCTGACATTTTCTCAGTGGCAGGCAAATTCACCCAGAGTTGAAAACCATGCAAAAGCCCCTCTTCCTGCTCCGGCATTTCCGAGTGGATAATCCCACGACCTGCTGTCATCCACTGCACCCCACCCGGGCCTATCACACCACTGCGGCCAGTATTATCTTCATGACGCATTTTCCCCGCTAACATATAGGTCACTGTCTCAAACCCACGATGGGGATGCAGAGGGAAACCGGCAATATAATCATTAGGATCATCACTAGCAAAACTGTCCAATAACAAAAAGGGATCGAGCATGTCCAATTCTGGAGAGCCGATAATACGAGTCAGCGTCACACCAGCACCATCAGTAGCCGGAATTCCTTTGGAGACATGAGTAATCTGGCGGTTAGCTTCATGATTTTTCATTTGTGTGGCTTATCTTTTTTGGAGTTCATGGTCTTCGATGTCATTTGTCGCTGCTCTGACTGTTGAAATCACCATCGAACATAGTTGAAAATCTCGATGTCGGTCGTGTTTTGAATTTTGATACAGTTACCTCCAAAAGACAATTCTAAGGAGATTAAATACACTGTGTGATTGTGCAACCCTACGTCTGTAACTTTGATTTAGGTTGAGTCATTATCGTCGTTCCACACGATATATCGCTTGTCGGCATTGCTCCATTCATCGTCAATCTCGACGAGGATGGCACTGACAAGC
>WLWI01004857.1_pt1 | contig 11305 bp, 8 predicted proteins | sample 6701501 | NCBI WGS metagenome assembly WLWI01 (sample SAMN12718690, study PRJNA515312) | sponge metagenome | isolation source: marine sponge | host: Mycale hentscheli | place: New Zealand: South Island, Marlborough, Capsize Point | collected 2014-11-01
ACGCTCCTTGTAGCGCGCGCGTAGCGAGTAAAATCAATGAAAATTGTATTGTAACCGGTTGAGAAAAATTTCAAAGAAGCAATAAATCACTTATCACACTCGTCGTACAATATGGGAATGATATTTTTTGAAAATTGTATTGTAACCGGTTGAGAAAAATTTCAAAGAAGCAATAAATCACTTATCACACTCGTCGTACAATATGGGAATGATATTTTACTCTCACGCCATATTTTCACTCGCCTTCGGCTCATGAAAATATTTTGCGCGCTCATAAAATATTTTCCCATATTGTACTCAGACTCGTGCTATAAGTATTATATATATATATATTTTTTTTTTTTTTTTTTTTTTTACTATTAATAATGAGCTTACTGGTGAATTTGACGTAAATGCAAATGACAGAAGAAATACATGTCATAATTCTTTGTTCAATTATAGATGTTTTTTATAATAGTTTATTGAGCTTACTAAAACTGAGCTGGGTGGTGACTAGTTTGGTTTCATACAGAGGGTGGCTGGCCCTGAATATCCCCCTCCTCCTTCCACCCAGAATTTTGAAAGTTAATGCATGTATAGAACTTGAGCTAAAGTAAACTTCTGTGTGTACTAAGATTACAAAATCATCCATGTGTAACTAAACGTTAGTCAGTGTTAAGTACAGTGCTTCCAGCTTAAAGAGTAAACATTTCGAAATGTTGACTGTGTTATGGTTTTTATTCCACTGCAGGGAAACTAAAAGGTCTACAAAGTTCATTTTTTGTATGCAATAAGGCTATGTTAATAGGTTCATCAGATTAGGTTGTGGTTTTGTGGTTATACGTGTGATAGGCAACACCTTGAAGGGGCTGAATTTTATCATTTTCATAATTTGATTTGTTTAGGCCAGGAACATTTTTTTTATACTTGGACCTTACTCACTTAGTACGTATGAAACATGGCCTGTGAAGTTTATTTGGAAAAAAAATTAATTGGTGCACCAAATTAATTTCATTACTAAAAAATTTCAAAATTTATGGCCAACAATGTAGCAAAAAAGTATTTAGGCCAGTATTCTTATGTTTTTATACTTGGACCTTTCTAGACTTGTCAGAACATAGAGTAATGATTGAAGTTATATATATATATTTTTTTTTGTTTGTTTGTTAGGTGTAATATAATATTTTGTGGGAAAAAATTGGAAAATTTTAGCTGACTATATATTAGATGACGTTTATTCAGATTTTAGTGGTATGTCTGCTACGTTAATAGCTACGTAAAAACTTGGCTCAGGCGCACACAAGTCAATTATTGCAAAGCGGCAAAAAAGCGGGTGGCACTTCATACTGCGTTTCTTTCCCCCGGGTGTAAGCTAACGCGGTCTTGGAAGCTGTAGCTAGTTTCTGCACCCCAGCAAGGGAATTAAGTTTCTTGTCGTCCATCTAGAGGATGTACTAAGAGGGGACAAGCGGTACTGCTGTTTGGAACCATGCAACACCGAAAACTGAGGAATTAAGCTAGCACTCCTAAAGTGCCTGCCAAGATTGGACTCGCAGAGGCACCTTGATAAGAAGCTTCAGTTTTTTTTAGCACCTCTTCTGGGCTCTGGATTAATAGCTAATAGGTGTGTAATCAGCAATTTAGATTTTAGTTGGCAAGTTATATTGCAGAACTTGGGAGAACTGGGATACAGAGAAAGCTATTATATGCTACAAATACACGATGCAAATGTGCCCTCTGCTGTGAACTTCAGATTGCATTCTGGTGGTAGTACAAGTACAATCTTGAAATAATTGTATGGGAAGCCAAAAATCAAAGTTCAGTAATGTAAGCTAATACTTAATATTGCTGTAACTAAATTTTTTTATATGTGTTCGGTTGCACACTGATGTGTGAAGCATTCATCCCTCCTGATTCCACCTCACTTTGACAGGCACTTTTCAGTCTCTTCTGGAATTCCCCCTGATGTTGTCATTTGTCAAATATGTGGTCACAAATAAACATTATTTTCATCAGCTTTCTGGTATGAAGGTGCATTATCAAAAATGAATAAATCTAGGCGATGGGAACTTTTTAAAAAGTGGTGTGGCCTTGTATCTGAAATAGCAACTTCCTGATAAAAATGTGTATATACATTATGTATGCTTCCAGAAGAAAGACTGCCTGTGTTTTAAGTGACAAGGAATTTGTAACTACAGTTTTGAGACACAATTGATCATATAGTGTTTCAAAAAAAGTTTACTCTTTAAGCTGGAAGCACTGTAACATTCTTGTATAGCATGTGCATCAAAGTAGTATACGCTTTACAAAATGAGTGTAGCTAAGTACACGTAATGTCTCCCACCCCCAACAAAATCCAGTATGGAAACCTGGCAGTCATTCAGTACAGTAACGATTTCTGAAATAAACATGTTTCTAATTAGTGCACATCAAACTAGAGCTTCCTGCCATGTACAACGGGGCATAATGTTGATACAATGACTCTGATTACAATAATATTTGCATGGTAGAGAGCAAACCACGCCTTTTTTTTTTTTTTTTTTTTTTTTTTTGGTTGCAATTCAGCTTCATTTTTCTACGTTTTACCTTGTATGAACCATTACTGTTATTAACCCTCAGTGTGCATGCCCGAGAGGAGTTATAGTGGTCTGTTTGTCTGTCATGCTTTTTGGGTTTCAGGCTGATTTTTTTTAGAAAACACAAAACTTTAGCTTCACGTAGGTACCAGCTTTTGTGGGTAATGCCCCCCCCCCCCCCCCTATCGGCACATCGTAATCGATTAAAAATGTCTTGCTGCCTGCTTGCTATAGTTTTGCTTATGCTGGGAAGTTTTTAAACAAGTGTGGGAGAAAACTTTCGCGTTGAGAATATATACTTGTGCGCTTACATCTGTTGTTTTCATTACTCGAGCTGTGTTGATATCTGATTAGAATAGCCAATAAATTATTATTTAGGTCCGAGATGACTTTGTAATTTCTAGTTTGTGTATAGTAGCACTGAGGGTTCGCACCTTTGGTGCTTCATGGTTTTACTAGTACACTAGCATTTATAGCTCAGCAATACTTGAAAACAGTGCTCATGTGCAATGCCTAATAATCTGGTTTAGCATTTCTTACTGTTCAATAATTTTACAGCAAACTTTCTCAGCATTGAAACACTTTAACTTGTCCGAATCAAATATTCTATTGCCTTATCATTCTGTTGTTAAAGTTTTACTTCTTCTCCCCCCCCCCCAGTTTTGGAGATTTATGTTTTAACAGATACTTATTTATTTAAAGCAAACCTTTTGTATTATACTGTTTGATAGGAGGAGACCATGGATGGATGCTCTGATGGAACTTGGAATGGACAAGATAAACAATCATGCAGATTTTTTACTTGCGATGATGGAAAAGGCCTGTACTATCCTTTAAATCGTCTTCAACTAGATCAAAGACTATCAATGAGTACAGCTTATGAAAATCGTAAGAACATTTAATAATTATATTTTGAAAATCTTTACAACAAACAAGTATGCACAAATATAACTCACACACTAAGTAAATAATGTTATGTGACCTTGAATATATTTTATTTATGGTTCTTTCCCACAAACCAACTGTATCCACTTCATAAATGTTTGTTTTATTGTTTTGATTTTTTTTGTAGCATTAGGAAATGTGGCTGAAATTGTTAGTGATCACAGAGTGCCTGTCAATACAAACATTAAACATTACATTGGAGAACGAAAAGGGATTCAAGGCCATCAAAATTCATGTTACTTGGATGCTACCATATTTGGCTTATTTGCTCTAAGTCAAGAATTTGATGACATGTTTCTGCGCTATAAAGATTCGTGTGTTGGACAAATATTATGGCAAAAGATCGTCAATCCTCTAAGAAAGTAAACATTAAGCTTAATCTAATGTGTCCATGGTTATAAATATTATAAAAAACTTTTTTCATATTAATGTTAACCCTTTCACCGGTATAACCGCCATATGGCGGTCGAGGTACCCATCGACACAAAAAGAAATATAAAAAATGAACCGCTCACGCTATCGACTTGTTTTAAACACCAAAATAGAGCTTAAACTTATAGCTTTATTGCATATAATTTTTATTAACGCGCAGGTATACGGTAACTAAGGAAACCGTGACGTAGTATTCCGTCGAATTTTATTAGCCTAATCAGCAGTAGCATGGCTTCGCGGCTGAGTGCAGACGGTGTTATTAGTTTGTTGTTCGACGATTAGTTCGTTGTTCGACGATGAGTTTGGATTATCTAAAGCGGAGAGCAATGAAGGGAACTTGCAAGAGAGCAGTACAGATATTTTTGCTTTCATTGGATCGCCAACAGTTACTTCTAGGGAAGTGGAAGCTTTAGAAGATGCTGTGCATTCTTCTGATGATAGCACTTGCAATGGGTCTGAATCTTCAGATGCCGAAGATGAGTCATAAACACTGGGAATGTCTTAGATAGCTGTGCTTAGCAATGCAATGATAGTTAGTTCTAGGTTTAGCTAATAGAGCATAGTAAGCTAGGTTATGCAGTTCACATATTAGCTGCAATGATAGCAACAAACACTGATTCAACACTAGCTAATGATAGCTATCACAGCTAACTCAATATTAGAGATCAATGTGTGATTTAGAAGTACATTTTATCAAGAAGAATGTTCAGGTAAAAAACATAAGTAATTGAAATAATTTTTATGTTTGCAATTTGTAGTTGTAAACAATACAAGTGAAGATGAAATATCTTCAAATTCAAGTGGACGTGCAAGCAGTTCAGATGAAATCAGTTGTCATGGAGACCCGACATTTGGACGTGGACGTGGACGAGGTGGACATGGACGAGGTAGACGTGCATGTTCTTCTATTTGAAAGAAAAGAAATACATCTCGTCCTGGAAACCGACACTAATCTCTTATTCAATGCTCCTTTTGCAAGGTCCATTTATGTGTTGCACCTGAACGTAACTGTTTTTTTTAAGTATCATACTGTTACAGATTTTTTATTGTAAGCAACATTTTTGTAACACTTTAGATTTTTTATTATAAATATATAATTCAATCATCTAGATGTAAATATAATTGTATAATCAACATATATCACTTTTATATTAAAATAATTCAGTAAATATTATGAAACGTTAATTTAAATTTTGTGGTTTGTTGCTAGGCAACATATATGTGGTTTTTCAAAATCCCTAACTATTATGCTACATGAATATATATGGTTGCTAGGTACTTTTTTCAAGGTTTAATTTGTTTGATTTTTAAAATCTATTTACATATTTTCTTTTTTAAAATCTACCGGTGAAAGGGTTAATGTATTAATATGTAAATTGGTTGTGGTTGAGATTGCATTTTTCTTGTTTATTTTCACGTGTAAATGCATCAAGCATAAATCAGGTTTTAGCTTGCTACAGCATAGCATTAACATCAGCTGCTTTGTATCAAAGTTTGATGCAAATAAATTATAGTTACTATAAAAAAAATTGAGTAATTGTTGTCTTGGTGAATTACCATTGATGATTCCTGACATATTTTCATTAGTTTATCTACAAGAAATCAAGTAAATGTTAAAGAATTGTGATGTATCATTTCCATTGTATAATTCATAATCAGCTATGATGTGGTACAATGATAAAGTCACTATTATAATGAAATTTTTTTGTACTAAATTGAGTGCATGAATCCTTTTGTACTTATACTCAAGGTACTTGCATTTTGTGAGTATGTATATTCTTTTGTACTTATTGTCAAGGTGCTCGGAACATTTTAACCTCCAAGCACATGAATATTAGCAATCTTAAAAGATCCCATATAGTAGATTCTTCAAACTTTTGCAATTGTACAACTATTTAAAGGATATTTGTAAAATAATCAAGAAGTGAGCATATCCAGGGTTTCTTTCAGGGGGTTGGGGGAGCATGTGCCCCACCCCCTTGGCAGTAACTTACCCCCCCCCCCCTCCCCCTTTGGCAGTAACTTGTCCCCCCTTGGTCAAATCCCCACACCCCCTAGAATTTTTTTTACCTATTTAAGTTGGGTTTTGTACTTTTGTAATCCTATACATTCTTACATACTGTATTTTGACAATTACTAGGCTGTAATATTTTATACAAATATTTCAAATTTCTTAAATTAGATATGGTGTGGTAAAGTATGAGTCTGTCATGCAACTGCGCAATGAACTTGATCAGCTTGGGAAAATATCTGGTATAACACATGCTGAAAAGGGTAGGCTCAAAAAAATTTTATTTTTTATTTTTTATTACTATTGAGATATCTTTCATTTCAGATCCTGAAGAGTTTCTCAATTTCATGTTTAAACATTCATTGAAAATCAAGCCATTTATCAGCATCAGGTAAATATTGTTCTATGTTAACTTTCTAACGTTTTTGTCATCTGTCAAGTTTTACTAATTATAGCTACTTGACATACTTGCTAGCCTAGAATAATCTGAATAGTTGTAATTAAACGTGATTTTTAACACATTCGCCAGCACAAGCGCCATATGGTGCCAAGCGTTCGGTCGGCACTAATAAAATCTTTTAAAATCAAGTATCCAACACAACATTCCAATTTTTTGTTTATACGTTATTGTATCATAGTACTTCCTGTAATAGATAAATCTAAACGAGAGCATCAGTATATATTTTTGATATTTTCTAATATCAAAAATATTTGGTTGCCTGAATGCTTACATTTGAACATTGATATGCCTTGAAAATTGTTTTATTGTATAAGACTCTGAAGCTCAAAACTTAGCTACTAGAAGGTGAATAAGCCGTACACTCTGTTCTCTTTATGAACTATGATACTAAGTAAATAGTTTTGTTTCAACTTACTCCAATAATTCATCTCTTGCTGAACATCTTCACAGAAAATGAACAAAATCATATCATTTTACCACATTGGTCGTCATAAACTTGCCAGAACAATGTCAAATATATACTGTTGCATACTGATGTAAAAGCCATAGCTAAATGCTCATAGTTCAATTTAAACACACTGGATTTATTTAAATAGAAAACATGTTCTCGTTGATGGTGATGGAGTTCCAAAAGCATAGAAATCCATTCTTTAAGTGTCTTTTTTACAAATAATATGTCAGCTTACATGCTGTTTTAAGAATATTCAACAAAAAATTAGCTGCTTTATATGACATTAAAATTTCTTTACTAAAAATATTAAGCACAAAAGCAGGTGGACTACTCCCAGTATTTTAAATCTGCACTGTAGTGAATAGTGAGACCAAGCCAGCTAGCCATTGGTTTCTGTTATGCATTGAGAAGTATTGGAACTATTGGCACTCTTATACTTCTAGTACTAGCTAATTTATTATATTCTTGAGCAATACTGTGGCAGTATAAGCGTGTGTATCTGGGTCCAGTCATGACATAGGGTTAAGTTAGAGCTAGTCAGAATTTTTTTTGTTCATGATACTTTTGACATAGTATGAAACTGATACTAAAAACTTTAAGTCATCTTATTTTCCACTAACTATGATGTGCTAGTTATATATGCTAGTTTACCGATGAATATTATGAGATTTGCTCTGTATTTGGGTCATAGACGCCCATTTGGAGTTGAACCAGAATATTTCGTACAACTCTTTTTGGAAATGAGTGAATCTGCCAAACCAGGCTATATTGGCTCTCTTCTCACAAAAATGTATAAGGAGCAAAGTATATCATTCACCCAGGTAATTATTATGACATGTTGTATAACTTGCTTTTATTCTTTTATATTCTTGGATATATGTTCAGGTTCCATCTAAACTGCTTATTCAAGTTCCTCGACATGGGAAAAAATTTCAGTCTTTTCAGAAAATCATCCCAGAAAAATCAATTGATGTTTCTGAGGTGACGGATTCCGTCCATTCAGGTACTGATCATTTTAATTTATAGTGTATTATTAAGATTATTTTTTCTGTTTGTTTATTTAGGCCAATGCTTTTTTTGTGGAAATAATAAAGCAACAGTAGCATGTGATGAGTGCTACAATGAGTTTGGGGCTAAGAATCATTTGGCTTACTGCAATTCTTGTTATGAATTGAGTCACTCATCTAAGCGTACAGACCACAAGAAAATCTATTGTCAAGAAGGAAATTCAGAACTGGAATTGCTTTCAGTACTGTGCATTGAAACAAGTCATTACGTTTGCTTTAGTAGGTGTGGAGATCGTTGGCTCTTCTTTGACAGTATGTTTGATCGCCAATGTAAGTAATCCTCCCCCCACACTATTTAGTTATTTACTCATTAGTAGCCAAACATTTCTATGAAATTGTAGTGTGTATATTTTTTTAATGTTTTTTATTCTGAGCATCAATTTAGAGGTTATTATAAGCTGCCCTTTTTCTTCTATAGATCATATTCTCAAACTATTTTCTGTTCTTGTTGATAAAAAGAATATAATTGACGATATTTACAGTCAGAAGCTTTCTAGATCTTAACCAAGTGTACACTTTATATCTTTTTCTCTTGATGTGAAGAAGCTTTTGTAGCCTTTGTGCTTGTTTTTCATATTAGCGACATAGAAATATCAATAACATGTAGCAAGGGCTCCAAAATATCAGTTGATTTAAACACATCAATTACTTGTGATGTCTATTGCACTTTCCATTTTTGGTTTGTCACCATGGCCAAATACTTATTTAAAAATATTTTTTAAATTAATTTCACTTACATTTAGATGATCAGTTCAACATTCCTAGAGTGCAAGACTGTACTGAAGTCCTGAATCAATGGGTATATCCTCCTGATGGAAAGATTGAGAGACTTATTCGTACTAACTCTCGTGACCTGCCCGAGTATGTCCGACGATATACTCAAGACGTTTACTTGTGTGTTTATGTCCAGCATGACTTGTCTATGTATTAATCAACAAAACTTGGGAGTGATGTTTGATCTCTTCGTATTCCACTTTCTATTTTTTTTTCTTTTTTCCATATTTTTTTACATTATGTATGTTTTTATTGATGCACAAAACTACTGTTTGATTATATCTGATATATCTACACCTACAAATTAATTATAATTTGGCAACACCCTAATAGTCTCATAGCAATTAACTTAAATCTTTGTTAGCTAGCTAGTCCTGTGGATACAGAAAAAAAGGTCTATAGTTACATAGAATGTGCTCTTTTACTGTATAGCTATGCAAATTTAAATGAAGCACCAAAGGTCATGCGAACCCTCAGTGCTACTAGCTAGCTATTACAAAATTATCTCGGACTAAAGGAATAAATTTATTGGCTATTCTTCTTATCATATCAATAAGCTAGAGCAATAAAAGTGGTAGATATAAAAAAGCTAAACAAGGCCAGATAGACACTCACCAGTATATATTTTCAGTGTGATCCTCCGCTTCCAGCATTTTGTTAACTTTCTCCCTGCATCAGCAAGAATTTAAATTGCTCACATGATTATATTATGACAGTGACATGGGGGGTTACCTGCAAAGGATGGTATGGGAACTGACAGTTAATGTTCTCTCAAAAATTGGCCCGACAAAAGTAGCACAATAAAAAGGTCTTGATCATTGGTTCTAAGTTCATACCTAAATCCACTGGTTAACTGTCGGTAATCTCCAAAATCAGAGTGTGACATAGACAGGCGACTACACTAGATCCTCTCGCACATGCACGCTGAGCGTTTATGAATACAAGTGTGTGTAACTACATAGTACATAAACAAAATTTATTTAAAATGATTTGTGTAGTAATAATTCTGAGCATCTACTACTCGAACTAGGTCACACACAACTCGCAAACAAGAGACAATAACTTAATAACGTAACTGGGCATAGCTTTGGAATCTTCAAGATGCGCTACAAACTTTATTAATAACTTGCCCTACTGCTCTATCATCAAAAGTAAAACAAATGATGAAATACAAGTGAATGACAGAATATAGTTTGCTATTAATGACAGTTTCCACACTTGGGATGACACTTTTTGTCTGGTCTACACCCACAACCTCCTGATGTGTCTCCATGACCCTAAACAGAATAAACGTGTTTATAGCAAGTCAATAACGTCATATTAGGAAGAATTATTATGTAGAAAATTGATGATAACATAGATGTTCAGAAACAGGAAAGTAGCTAGCTATGTACAGTGGCACATGCAGATGACTCACAGTGAGTCAGTTTATTACACTAAGCACGTCCAACCTTCACATACTGGGACCATTACGAAAATTATGAAAACCTAACAGTAATCTTGTGGTCCCACGGAGAACTCAGACTACACTTTTAAATTTCAACCCCTTAAATCTGATGATGGTTGATTTTTGCTACTACAAGAGTTGTATACAAAAAGGTTTCATTCGTCCAGCCCACCCCACCCCCTCACACCCCCACCCCCAAATCCGCCCCTGAAGTGTATTCATAATTTGGCATAGTGAAGTTAAAGTAAATTCTTCTTTTAACAGCATGCTGAATTCAAAGTATATATACCTTACTTTAAATGGCACTGCGAAGGAGGCTGTTGACAACTAAACAAAATTCAACCATATTGGTCTGCTCCATGGCTAGCTTGATTTTTTCCTTCATTATATTTTTGCAAGGCCCAATATAAATACATGTACTAAACAATCCTATCAATATCATTTCTCTATCACATGCACTACCACTATGCCACAATTATGTCCATATATATATAATTTTTTTCCCCTTGAGTATCTCCACATCACATGAACACTCAGTATTGAAAGCTCCAATGCGCCCATGTGTAGTTCTGGAAAACTGTATTTTCACATGTATGGTGTAGTTACCTCTGAACAACAAGGCTTTACAGGCACAACCGTTAAACTATTTTGGAAAATATATGTACAATAAACAATTTACTACACTCGTCGTATAATATGGGGTGACATTTACTCTCACACTTGTATGTTCACTCGCTTTTAACTCATGAAAATGTGTATGCTCTTTGAAATACAGGAAGATTACTCCAGGTAAGGCAAACTGTAGTTTAATTTAGCTAGTAACTTTACACACTATGTAATAGTTAGAGCATATGCTTAGGTACTGGTGGATTTAGTGCACTGAAGCCCAAGGGCCGTAGTGCACTAAAACCACCAGTACCTGAGCGCATGCTCTAACTATTTTAGAACCCGTTTACCCAAAGCCGGCCCACAGTTTCCACTAGCAACTTGGTTTATCAGCATTTTCGCACAAATATGGGGTGTCAAGTGAATTTCAGGCCCAAAATTAAAATTCAATTAAAATTCAATTGAAGCACACCTGGCAGGTTTACTTTAGCATTGTAGCTGCCAGCTGTTATCTCCAGATCTAACTCTACCCTGGGCTGCTCTGCTCTGTGGTAAAC
>WLWI01004858.1_pt1 | contig 11303 bp, 9 predicted proteins | sample 6701501 | NCBI WGS metagenome assembly WLWI01 (sample SAMN12718690, study PRJNA515312) | sponge metagenome | isolation source: marine sponge | host: Mycale hentscheli | place: New Zealand: South Island, Marlborough, Capsize Point | collected 2014-11-01
TGATAGTGAGCTGAAAGAAACTTAACGCGAAGCATGCAATGGTGGGGGGGGGGTGGTTGAGGGTGGGGACAGTGAAATAGCGCATAACTAATTGAAATAGCATGGTAACTAAGTAGAAATTAAGTGAAATGGCAGCTAAGTGAAATAGTATGGGTAAGTGCACATGCATGCAGTGCCTTGGAAACATAATTCAAGTAGCTTCTAGTTGGAGATAGTGTCATTCTTTACCACAGAAGCTCTACCTGTATTAGACAAAATGCTTTCCAACAAATTAGGAGGAGCCGTAAGTTGAAAACGAAGTTCCAGCGGAAGCTAATCCTGAAATAAGGAGATATTGAGTGAATGATACAGTGCTGGCCTACTATTAGCGAGTGATAGCACGGGTAACCTGAGGGATCAATAGCACTCGTAAAGCAATTGAAATAACACTCGGCTTCGCCTCGTACTATTTTAATCACATTACTCATGCTATCCTGAATAGCACGGTTACCCATGCTATTACTCATACAAACAATATATCATTCAATGATGAAGGACATACAGTCCAAAAATTAAGGACTGTCCTTCAATTCAAGGATAGTTGGAGCCAAGCATAATAATAATAATAATAATAATAATAATAATAATAATAATAATAATAATAATAATAATTAGAGTTGCACCGATAGAAGATTTTACCGATATACCGATAACCGATATTGTATCTAGAATCGAGGCCGATACCGATAACAGATAGATATATTCACTGAATTTTGAAAAGTTAATTTTTACATAATTAGAAATATAATGGTACTAGTCTAGAGTCTTCAGAGCCAGGAACAAAGTAGTGCCAAATTGGCGACCTCTTTCTAGACATCGTAGTTAAGTGCAAGTAGAACTCATCCGTTCAGTGTCCACACGGCGTGTACAAAAAAATTTCTATCGGTTAATTATATTGGTACAGCAGGTAGTGTTGACGACTGATACCGATATCGAAAAAGTAGGCCGATAAACCGATAAACGATAGACCGATAGATTATTGGTGCAACTCTAATAATAATAATAATAACTAGCAAGTACCCCGCCACATATTTGGCACTGACATATTGCAAAGTAAAAAAGCAGTAGCATAAGTGACTTTTATTCATTGTTATCATCCTCTACAATTGGTTAAGGCTACATCAGTTTCACTCTCCTGCTCTATTTTTCTGTATCGACCACCTTACTGTTTTTCATCTCTTCCTTCTTGAGTCAAGGAGTCCTTTCTGGTCCTTTGTCTACCTCTCCTGCTTCTGAATCTTTCTGTCCTTCTATCATGACTGTGGACTTTAGTTTGTGACACTTTTAACTTCAGCTTTTCTATCACCTTTCTTTTGAAACTTACCTCGCCTTTACTAGACGATTCGATTCCACCCACTTTTTCAACATTAATCGTTCCATTTTGCATTCTCTTTCGTACTTTCTTCTTTATACTACACCACCTTTCCTCGTCTATTCCAGAAACCTACGCTGCCTATCCCTGTCTGTACCACCCATTTTTAGTTACAATTACAGTAACCACTTTCTACTGATCGAGACGACACTTTACCTATTCTCCTGTTTCCCGGCCACTCGTCTTCTTCCATTTATCGTTGTACCAGGTTAGGTTGCAAAGGAATACGCCTACCAGTAGTCTAGCGTAGCCAAACCCTTCACTTCTTTACAACTGCGTTCTTGGTTTACTCGGTAATTTAGCGCTAGTTCACGAAAACTGCTCTCCCGTTACTGTCCTTTTTTGTGCTGGGTTTGGTTGCTAATTAGTTCGCCTCGCGCTCTAGGTTTACGTGGTAATTCAGCGCATTTCACAAGTGTTGTGCGTCTGCACGCTCTAGCTCTTTAGTTCATGAATTATTCATGAATATGTACGTCGTCGGTCACGGGTATTATTATATAGATAATAATAACAATAATAATAATAATAAATAATAATAATTAATAACAATAACAATAATAATAAATAATAATTAATAATAATAATAGTAATAATAATAGTAAATAATAATAATTAATAATTAATAATAGTAATAATAATGATAAAATAATAATATAATAATAATAATAATCTATATTATAATAATACGCTTGTGTGTCAGTAACGACGATGACGACCAATGACGACCGACGCCGATCGACGGTGTGTGTATTCATGAATAATTCATGAGCTTTGTATGGTTCGGTTAATCATTGTTCCTTTGTGGTAGGTAAAGTGTTGACACAACCAGTAGAATGTGCTGGTTACTTCTAAAAAGCGGGTGCAATTACGATGGAAGGCAAAAGTACGGAAGAGAAGGTAAAAGACGATTAATCGTAACTGAAAATCGAATGGAATCGGTGAGGTAAGGCAGTGTAGGTTTAAAATGGAAGGGAAGAGAAGGCAAAAAGGCAAGCGATTAATTATAATAATAATAACCAGTTGCATTTCACAACAGGCACTACCAGATTGTACCAAGTGTAGAGCTGGCTACAAGAGAAAAAAAAAAAGAAGAAAAAAAGCCGCTTACTCCATTTGTGTACAATATTTTTTTAAATTCCCTGGGGGGTTTCCAAATTATATAAAAATAATAATAATGATAATAAAAAATGATATCAATAGCTTTTACCCCCCAACCAACCAGTATTTCAATCAAGACTGCTGACCCAGCTAGCACATAAAATATGAATTCTTGTGTGTGTATGTGCATGTGATATCTAGCAGCTGCCCCAGCATCACAGGGGTGCCACACTCACTAATGATATTCATAGACATTGGAACAAATAACCACATGCGATGCTGATCAGGCCAAGATGCAATAAATATTTGCCTACCCAGAGAGGGGAGGGGGGTGGGAGGTCTCCTGCTATGCTGGGAATGAATTTGCTGGTAGAAGCAATGGCCCCTCCCCCGTGTCAGTAGTATATTATAAAGGATTCTGTTGTTGGGAATACTTTACTTTACTTCATTGTTGCTGAACTCCACTTCTCCCACACTTCTTAAAATGTCTGCACAAGGAGGAAATAATGATGGAACTGGAGCTGGAGCCCAAAGACAAGGAAATCAGGCTGATCAAGACAACCATGCCAACCAATGCAATCCTAACCATCCAAGTTATGAAGGTCATGTCCCTGGATATCAAGGAACAGGAGACAAACCTGACCGTGTCAACCACAGCAACCAACTCAATCCTAACAATGAGCGCTACCAAGGAGGAAAAGGAGGAAACTGAAGATCTCTGAAGATCATAGACTCTGAGAGTTATGTGAACTACTTAGCAACTTAACAAAAATTACTCATTTATTTGTCTTATCCTCTTCCATATTTGTTATCATCATTATATCTTACAAAAAATAAATACAATAGAAATAAACTGCTAGTGGAAGGAAGTGTTAAATCTAGGTTTTGAATCATTAAACCCTTCTGCTGACTGACAGCCATGGTGATGAATTGCATTCAGATGATGTACGTCTTGCTGTCTTGCAGCAATTCACTACACACTGGACATGAGGTACAGTGAACTCCAGAAGGAAAGAGAGACTGAGTAACAGTCATCACATATAATATATAGCAAATTTCATATCCCACATGTTTCGGTACTTTGAAAGGTCTAACGAGACATATTTAAATCCAGAGCATGTTGAAAAAAAATTAATAGTGGTTTCATCAATCTTCCACCTGATAATAAGAAGAGTACCCAACATAAAGATCATGCTACAGCTTTACACAGTTAAAGGGAACCAAATTTTGAGCATAATTATGGTTAAGTACCTTTTATCAGGTGTCCATTTAAGCCAAACTTGAAGATGCCATCCACTGATAATGGAATGTATGCTATAAAAGTACTTTACGCACCATGTATCTTGTACCTAGTCGCTTTTAACTTCATTTTATTTTCTTAATATTATCTGATTGTTTATAAAAGCAATTGGTGAGCATAAAAGCAAAAAAAAAAATTTTTGGCATGAGGTCTTGTATAATGATGGTGAGGTTTACTCTTATTGTTGTGCCTCTAACATAGTTACTTAATGCCAGTTTAATACCAATCTAAAATAACTGCAGGTTGTAAAATGTGTCCCAAAAGCCTTCTGAATTTCATGCTATCGTCCAAGACTCATACAACCCCCTTAGTAAGGTGGGAGGGTGGGAGGGTGGGAGGGTGAGGGGAGGAGGATTTTTGAGTGAGTCAATGGCATTTTTCTACAAATTCATTAAAGTAACCGTGCAATTGCACTTGATGTCAGCTATAAATCTACAAAAACTAGTGAGTTCTAGCTATCCATGAATATCTAGCTGCCAGCTAGCTAGCATCACAGGGTGCCGGCACACCTCACTAATGATATTCATAGACCTTGGAACAAATAACCACTTGCTGATCAGGCCAAGATGATGCAGTAGTTGTTAATTCTGTTCCTATCCTCCTCAGTCATTACTCATTCTTTGCTGTTAGGTAAATAGCCATTTTTTTTTTCCATCAGCAAATGTGACCGTCTACAGGAAAACCGGGCACAACGCGGCGTGCGTAAATATCGAGAAAAAATCGCTCAATTTCTTAAAAATGTATTGTTTCAAGCCGACGGAAGGGAACGTAGGTCTATTTTAGTGGGAACGACTTAAGCTACGACGATAAAACTTGGAGAGCTCAATATCTGGACGCCGACAACTCTGTAAGTGCAAAAAAAAAATTTTCAAAGGGTGCCGCGTTGTGCCTGGTTTTCCTGTAGACGGTCACAAATGTAGAAGCTACTGAAATTACAATGAAAAGCTGAAAAGGACAATTATTATAGTGGCCTAATGTAGAGTTGCACCGATAATCTATTGGTCTATCCGGTTTATCGGCCTACTTTTTCGATATCGGTATCGGTCGTCAACACTACCCGCCGTACCGATAATAGAAAAAATTTCGTACTCGCCGCGTGGACACTGAACGGATGAGTTCTGCTTGCTCCTAGACGGCGTAAAGACAAAGAAACTTAACTACAATGTCTAAAAAGAGGTCGCCAATTTGGCACTACTTTGTTCCTGGCTCTGAAGACTCTAGACTAGTACCATTATATTTCTAATTATGTAATTTTCAAAATTCAATGAATAAATCTATCGGTTATCGGTATCGGCCTTGATTCTAGATAAAATATCGGTTATCGGTATATCGGTAAAATCTTCTATCGGTGCACCTCTACCTATATGTGCCAGAATTTTTTTCGACACCAGACAAAAAGATACCAAGCAATACCTCAAATTTACCTGTAGCTTTTCGTGTAGCTAGTCCTGCTACTTTAACTTGTCCGTGACGTTCAGCTTGCTGGTTAATTATAGTGAACAATTTTCATTGGCCTGGACAAGGAAGAGGACAGCATACTGATATTGTAATTGTTTGGTTATTGGCGAACAAGCGAGACACTCTCAAGCAGGGATATTTGTTGGCAAGCGAGCGAGACAGTATTAGGGGTGGACAATGCAAAATCGGGTATATGTTCAATGTTATATATATATTATAATATATATGTATGGATTGTACGTATGCCCCTTAAACGCGCATGAGGGTACCGTTTTTTCTCCTATCGTTTTTTGTGGCTGCTAAAAATGCCGCTTGTTGGTGTCAAGTGCCACTAGTAGCCAGAATGACTAAATAATACTAAGGAAGCCACCATTACTTGGAAGAAGCTGAGGTGTTCCGTACTTGCAATGTTAGCTAATAATACAAAAATAACTCTGGCTATTATTTGTTTTGTTAGAGCTACCACTACTAGAGGGAAACTGAGGTAAGTACTTAATTCCATATTTGTAAGTTAAAATTACAAAAATGGCTTTCTTTTTGTAGTTGAGAGCTTGTTGTCAAGAGAGACTTGTAATTCAGATAGTCAAAATAGCTTAAATTTGTAAGTACAGAATTTACCATCTCAGGAAATTGAAGCAAGTAGTAATTCCATATTTGTTGGCTAATAATAGCACTGGCCTATTTATTTTGTAGCTGAGAGCTTGTTCAAGAGTTACTGGTAATTGAGGTAGTCAGAAAATATAAATTATGTAGTAACTACTGTAGTTTTAACTAGGCAGGCAAGCTCGATATTACACTGAACTAAACAGTAGCATTGTAGTTGCCACCTAGCTAGCTGACCTGTTACAATTTTGTTCTTGTTGGGTGACTTGATATGGGGTTTGTGAACCAATGCCGCAAGTCAGAGCCAATACTCCCACCAGTGAATGGCAACTATCATGACTGTATGCTTTTAGATCCCGTTGCTATATTGTTACTAGGTGTACTAACTTGGTAAGTGTGCACTATTTTTTGCCTTTAGGTATATGAACTGTGCATACTAACTACCCTTGGGGTATTGCTATTTTTGAGTTTTAGTTTAATAGAATAGGCCGGATAGCGGGGAGCCGGTTATGTGAGGCCCAGATATGATATGCGAGGGTGTCTACTAACCCTCTCACATCCGACCTATATATGGGACCAGCCCTAGTTCGGATAATTCTCCTGCTGACGCTCATATACCACAGGAATTTACAACAGCTGGCAGCTACAATGCTAAAGTAAACTTGAGGTGTGCTCCAATTGAATTTTAATTGAATTTTAATTTTGGGCTGGAAATTCGGTGGAAAATTCACTTGACACAGCCATTCCTGCGAAAATGCTGATAAACAAAGTTGCTAGTGGAAACTGGGCATGGGTAAACTGGGATCTAAAATAGTTAGAGCATGCAGGCCGAGGGCTTTGTGCACTAAATTCACCAGTACCTAAGCGCTTATGCTCTAACTATTACATAGTCCTCATAGACAGCAAATGTCAAGTTCTCACCTATGTGAGTCTGGTGATGTTGTGGTACACAGTTACCACAATGGTTGTGGTTTCACTCTCAGTGACTCCACTATGTGCACAAAGTCTGCAAATGTAATGTCATGATCCCAACAATGTTCAGATTGTGCAGTAGTCATTGCTGTAGATAATCTAAGCATTAGCTTAAAAAAATACTTAAAAGTAAAACCTTATTGACTTGATCTGAACATCAAGAATAATGAGCATATAACAGGTAAGGAAAGCTTGACGATCACCATAAAAATGCACACACTAAATGGTGATTGTCTATGTTTATCATTATCAAGTTATGGTAATCAATATTTTAATAGTATTCCGCTACATTGTCATATAGGTTATTATAGTACATTATCACCCATGACTTCATAGTGATTATAACATACTGATGATTCCTAATAAGGATGAAACAATCACAACATGTTGTAATTCAGTGACTATTTAATTTTTGTCAGAATTAGGACGAGTACATTGTATAACAACAAGTACATATCTTTACTCATTCTAGATGTGAGAGGACAATATAGTGTGTGGTCTTTAGTGGAGGTGTAAATATGTGAGGTTCAGCTATAACCACAGTTTGTATCTACAGAATGTCCGTTATCCGCGAACGTCAATTATCCGAATACTTCAGTTAACCGCACCCAAAATCTTAATAGTAGCACGTGCAGACATAAGAATTGCTTGACCACACCCCTTTATTAGTGTTTTAACACTTTTTCTATGGTGCTGAGTTATCAGAACATTTCAGTTATCCGAACACCTTTCGGTCCCTAACGTGTTTGGATAACTGACATTCTACTGTATAAGTTATGCCCATACTTTTTTCAATGTACATGTATTATTTTAATTTACTTTATTTTTTATTTTGCAAGAAAGAGCAAACTAGACAATCTGTATGTTTGTGTGTGTGTGTGTTTGTGCTTTATTTTGTGTGAGGAATAATATTTTTCATGAGCTATAGTAAAGGTCAGTCTGGAGGGTCATATTCTGCACAAGAGGTCATATAAAGCTCCCAAATTGCAGCTGTTTGAGAATGTAGCTTCAATTGCAGCTAAGGTGAATTCCTAAGTCATAACTTTAGTACCATTGGAAGGATTTATTAGTGGCCATAATAATGTTTTCTAATAAATATTCCAAGATTCTTGAAGTGTTATCAGACTGTATGTTACTTAAGCCACGAAAAGTAAACTACATGTATGTGTGAAGGATAATGTATATTCCCAATTTCGTATTTATTTATTTATTATGATTTTTTCTAAATATTTTTTTTTTAATTTTACTTATCCATTTGTATTCATTTAATTATAAATTTGTATTTATTTATTCATTTTTTTTAGGGAGATTTTGTTTATTTGTTTGTGAGAGGGGGAAATACAGAAACTTTTTATTATTTTTGTGCAAATATTTTGTGTGAAGAATAATTTTTGTCAGCTAATTGTAGTGAAGATCACTCAGGTCATGGTCATCTTGCCACAAGTTATAGTGTGGTCAGGCACTGCAGCTAAAGAGGTCATCCAGCCTCTAAATTGCAGCTGATTGAGAACTGTAGCAGTGGTGCATGTGATGGCTGACCAGCAACTTAATAAGAGTCTCAATTAAGATTTCACTTCATGATAAGACTATGCAGGAGTGTATTTTCCCTTGAATGCTAGTTAAGGTAGTTAACTAGAGTTAACGGCAGGAGCTGGGCAAACCCACCTGGAGCGGCCCAGGATGGGCCGCTACGGCAAGCTGCACTGGCATTAGGCAGGGTGGTGCACGTGATTGCACACGCGGTGATACGCACGTGGCTGCATTGCAATCGAACTCTGCCTAGCCAAAGCGTCGAAGGTGTCAGGAGAATTCGAGCTATTAGCTGTTAGTTTAATCTTGAAGTGACCAGCTGGATCATGACGCAGCCAACCCCCTTCACACAGGAGCAGTTGGCCTGGCTACTCCCCAGGCTCCACAACGGCAGTAGCGCTGTACCTCAGCTAGCTGCCAGCTTGGCTGTGCCTAGCTTGGCTGTGCCTAGCCTGGGAGGTCAGAGCTGGGGGGGGCCTTCAGCTTCAGTGGCAGCTAGGGCAACCCTGCCTGCCTTCACGGCTGGGCACCCAGTCCCTGGACAGACAAGTGGTGGGATCTTCCTGCCACCCAGCCTGGGTTCTACCATCCCACCCATCTCCTTCCTATCTCCCAACTTGGGCGCTCGGTTCGTCCCACAAGTCCCTCACCCAGCACCCATCCCGAGCGCTGGGACCGTTGATGCTGGGTCCGCTGATGCTGGGACCTTCCCACCAATCTCCCTCCATGCACCCAATGTTAGTGCTGGGACTGTCCCACCACCAGGCACCGACGGATCTACGTCCAGGGCAGACGGCACAGCCAATCCCCCCAACCCGGCAGTGTCAGGTAGGCTAAATGTGGGTAATTACATAGGTTAGGGTGCAGTAATGAGGGAGGTGGGGTGTCCAGAGTAGAAATAGGTTGATTCGGTAAAGCCCAGTAGTGGTTGGATAGCTATAACACTTCAGCCCCAACCCATATCAGGTCCCATTTCACACCCTGGTAGCACCAGGCGTACTCCCATTTCACACCCTGGTAGCACCAGGCGTACTCCCATTTCACACCCTGGTAGCACCAGGCGTACTCCCATTTCACACCCTGGTAGCACCAGGCGTACTCCCATTTCACACCCTGGTAGCACCAGGCGTACTCCCATTTCACACCCTGGTAGCACCAGGCGTACTCCCATTTCACACCCTGGTAGCACCAGGCGTACTCCCATTTCACACCCTGGTAGCACCAGGCGTACTCCCATTTCACACCCTGGTAGCACCAGGCGTACTCCCATTGCACACCCTAGTAGCACCAGGCGTACTCCCATTTCACACCCTGGTAGCACCAGATGTACACACCCTGGTGGCACCAGGCGCAGTTCATCCACACCTCGGGTAACACCAAGCGTGCACCGAGCCGCACCCTGGTTAGCACCAGGCATATGCCAGCTGGTGTACGGTCGGTGAGACCACATACAGCACTCGACTTTACTGTCTATCCCCACAGGTCATCTGCCAGCCACGGTGCCCACATTTTCACCGACAGCTCCAGTGGGCTCGGGCCTTGATTTGCTAGCAGCGGCGGCTCTAGCACCCAAGCCAGGAGTGGCCTCCACAATAGCACCAGTGGCCCTCCCTACAACGGAGCATGGCCCGTACAACCCGATTGCGCTGGTGTCTGCGAGGGTGGCCAAAAAGATCATGGAGCTGGAGTTCGTGGAGATGGCGGAGATTGTGGCAGAGGACGATGCACAAGTTAGCCGCTCGACAGCTTCCTCCCGCCCCCCCATAACTAACATCTCCCAGTGGGTGGAGCGGTACTCGGTGATGGCCGCCATTCTATCCCTGCGGTACCCAGGGAAGGCACCCGAGTTCCTGGCGTACCAGGCGCTTGTCGTGAGGTCCGAGAGGAACTACGAGGGCCACCAGTGGGTCCTCTACGACCGACAGTTCCGGAGGGAGGCGCTGGCAAGGCGGGATCTCAACTGGTCGGTGATCAACACTCGCCTTTATAACGAGGCTTTTACGGGGCGAGCCAAGGCCATCCCGAGATGCCCTCACTGCCTCAGTGATGACCACACGGGGAGCATTTGCATTCGTAACCCTACGAACGGGGCTACAGCAGCGGGTATCCCCCCTCCGGCCTGGGTCCAGCGCCCCCCACAGGCCTCGTCGGCAGTCTGCCGTAATTATAACGAGGGGAGGTGCAGAAAGCCGCAGTGCAAGTACCAGCACTTGTGCCTGAGTTGCAATGAGGGCCACCCGTACACAGCGTGTCCACGGAGGCGGCCGCCGACAAAGCTCCCAAGTGCACGGTCCCCTGGCCACCGCCACGGGGGTGGACCCTACTAGAACCTGGTCATTTCTCATGCACCTCCCTCATAGTCACTAACTCCGGCAGTTATCTGGTCACGGATATGCATGTTGAATTATGTATTAGACTTGTACTCGGATAGGGGGTCGGGGGCGAGGGGGGGAGTGGGCGGGGGTAGGTCCTCAGGTGGAGCCGAGTTTTCCCCAACCCAGCCGGCAGTCTATACCCAACAACGGGGAAATTTAATCAAGCAGTCGAGAGGGTACTCAGTCAAATTAGAGTCTGGTTGCGGGGACAGCTTGGCTCCACCAGGGGCTAAGGTTCCACCGGTTGGTGTGACGGCCGTAGGCCACCTTAAGAGATTTTATCAATGTCACCTGCTCTTGTGCAGGACGGTCGTACCATTACGTGTACGTGCCAGATTTACTGTGCCTGGACGCGTGCAGACCCACGCAGGAACACCAGTGCCAACTCCTATCAGTGGTAACCACTCCATTGCTAGCGGACGAGTGGGAGCGATCGTTGGCCAGGCACCCAGACCAGGCTTTCGCCGGGTACATCTGCAGGGGTCTGAGGGAAGGTTTCAGGATAGGGTTCAAACGGGAGGTACGCTTGAAATCCACAAACCGGAACATGGAGTCG
>WLWI01004859.1_pt1 | contig 11303 bp, 3 predicted proteins | sample 6701501 | NCBI WGS metagenome assembly WLWI01 (sample SAMN12718690, study PRJNA515312) | sponge metagenome | isolation source: marine sponge | host: Mycale hentscheli | place: New Zealand: South Island, Marlborough, Capsize Point | collected 2014-11-01
TACGGAGGGTCAAAGTACAAAATGACATACATACGTCCAAACATATATATAAATAAACAAACATCCCCGATTTTCGATTGTGTTACCCCTGTAAGTGTCTCGCTCGCTACGCTCGCTCGCCAATTAAAATAAAGTAATATAAGAATAGGCAGCAATTAATTTGATAGGGTAAAAGCAGTCAAATATCTTAATTTTACCTCATCCAAGTTTGATTATCATTGGACTAACAATAATTATATGACAGTTCACACAGAAAAACAATACTGGGTTTTCAAATATGTGATTATTTGACTAACAGGAAAAAAATTGACTTTCTAATTATCGATAATTTTCATGACAATTTATTTGCTGTAATTACAATTCAAGTTCTTCATGCTTAGTTCTGATACTGGAAATATCTATGTAGTAATATACTTGTGCGTCAGTAATGATGGCTATAATGATGGAAAAGTAAAAGTATTCATTCAGTGGAAAAAGTATTTTCTTTTGAACATAAACAACATCACTGAAAAAGACTCATCAGAGTTGAAACGTCTTTTTGTGGACAAATACTATACCTACTACTAATTTAAGTAAACTTTTTTTTTAGTAATAATGGAATTATAAGAAATCAAGAATATGTATTACTGCAGTTTTGAGACCATTATTGAAGATACATCACATACCACACTTTTTTAAATACGCTGGACCAATTTGCTGTGCATTGAATAGATATTATTTTTGCTGTACAAAGTTGAACAAATAATGTGAAATAGTATGCTTGGAATGAGATTTTTGCATTATTAAAGCTGAAACAGCAGTTTGGAACTGAGCATTAGACTGAATTGCATGTTTGCCTTTTCTTTGACATGTTTTTTGAGTTTCCAAGCCAAAAAAAAACCAAAAAAAAACAACAAAAACAAAAAAACCAAAAAAAAAACGGCCATAAGAGAGAAGTCATTAATAATAATATTTCTGAGCTGAAAGAAGCAAGAACAGTTAGCTACTTCTAAAAATGTAGCAGCACAAAGTACTCACATTAATGATTATTAAAGCTCAGATTCAGAAGCTAATAATACATATGATATTGTTATTTTCATGGCACCCGAACAAACTTGATTTATGGTCATTTTTTTCTTTTGCAGTTATAATTCAGTTATCTAGCTAGAACTAATATTTATATAATACGTGAAAAATGTAAAATGCTAATCAGATTTTATGGTTCTAGAGTGTATTTTGCAGTATTAAAAACAACTGTATGATACATTTGTTTACTACTGCCCTTAGCTAACAGTGTCATCCAAAAAAATTAACCATTTATCCCTTTGAATTAGCTGTTTCTGGTAAGTTAGATTAATAAACTTAATATATTTCATTTTCTATTAGAATTAGTTGCAGTGGTACAATGTAATTAACTCGCCATTTTTCATGTCTATAAATATACACTAGCTACAGTTTTGTTTTTAGCTACTTAAAAATCCACTGTTCAATAGGTTAATTCATGACGAGAATTCACAGCTAGCCTTGTTTTGGTATATCCAGTGAACAACTGCATGTGTGAAAGTGTTGTGTGTTATAGCTACCACTTTCAAATGTTAAAGCAAACATATAAACACATAACTTATAAACACAGCTTTTTTCCCTTCAATTTTGTCTGTTCCTATAGCAGTGGGCTGCCTTATGATGAAGCTCGAAATTGTGTGTAGTTCTTAAAACTCTTACTTTTTCAAGCCACAAAAGTTACAGCGAGTGGTTACTATGGCAGTGAAAATTTATAGCATGTGCAATTTCAAAACTCGGCCATTTTTATACTTACATGAGTGTTTTGTCAAGAGCTACTTGTTAGTCAGATTGCTAGCTACAGGGGAAAAAGTAGTGCAAGAAATCAATTTGTTAGCAAAAATTCATGGTCAATAGCTCTAGTTTAGGAATAGATGGACTAAATGATGCCTTCAGGCAAACTACTTATAGCTAGAGTTTTTAGTTCTGTAATTGCAAAATCAACTTTATATAAAGTTTACATGTTACAACACTTTCTTTGAATTACTTGTGCACAATGGCATGTTCACCAGTTGTGCTGAAACACATCACTAGCTAGGTTTATAATGAATATTTTATGGTAAATTTGAAAAAAATTTACCTAATGGATAACATGAGATAAACCACTTTATGGAGTATTTTATGTATGTAGTGTTGTTTTGGTAACTAAAATAAACTAAAAAAATATAGTTAGACAAATTTTTTTTTATTGATCTAACTAGCTACAATTAAATCTCATGAGGTACGTATAACTAAAACTAAAAGTCAATCTGTTCCTGCAAACTAAAACTAAAACTATAACATTCTGAAAATAATAACAAATCACTATAAAATCTAGCTTAATTTTACGTTTTAAAAAGTAAACAAAAAACATACATGCAATATCAAACTTAAAGCTATTGAATGAAATAACAAGAAGTTTTAATTAATAACTTCACTCTGAATTATTTTAATTAACAAACCAAAACTATAATTGTCATAGATTTAAACAACCATGATTGAAACTAAACTTTATGTTGGTTGTTTAAAAATCCAACTTAAATTACAATTAATATATTTTTAATATAAAAACTATATCGAAACTAAAATGTTGAAGTTAAAAAACACTATCTAAATGCAACAAAATACAATTAAAACATCAAACAGTTATTATAACGTAATGCATGAATGAGTTAACTGTAAATTCCAAAATATTGTTAACATGTTAAATTAATAGAATTGGTCATGACATGAACTTAAAAAAGAACCTATTGCATAGTAGTAATGCACTTAATAATATTTCTATGCTGAAAATTGCAGTTTTATAGTTACTAGTGCTGAATAGCCACAAATTATAGAGTAGGAATTATTGTAGCAGCAAACAATTCATTAGGCAGTATCAAGTGATTGGCCAGCGTGTGAGGCGCTAAAACACAATCGGATGTCATTTTGTACTTTAATCTACACTGCGTTGTGTTCGCGACCACGCCCAATGCTCTACAAAGTTTTTGTTTTGACGATCCTTACCCATAACACACTTTTAACCGGTTTTGTTTGCCTTCTGTCCAATCGCCAGCGTAACCGGCACATACATGATCTGAATGTTGCTGGACGCAGGTAAATCTTATAAACTTACCGAAGATAATATTTGTATTAGTTGAGGCGGTAGTAATGCTGTGTATATGGACATGCACCTAGTAACTGTATTGCACTTGAAACCATTTCGTCCGTAGTCAAGTTACGAAGAGAGTACAATGTACGCATTGTGTACGTAACAAGTGTGCTAATATTTATAGCTAGGCCAGCTAGCCGCTATTTGTGCTGAAATATTATATCACTATAAGCTAGCTAATTTTACTTATCCTGCTTCATCTGGAGTTGGTACAACAACTAGATACTACATTACTTACCATTTACTTCTGATATTAAAATAGCTATGATCCAAACTAAAAGATAATAAGACGGCATAGTTCAAAACAAGAGCCTAGCTGCTGCCGCAGTGTAGATGTCCTCGACTTGTTTTAACAAGTTAATTGGGCGGAGTCCGACCACGCCCACTTAATAGACTTCTATATTAGGTAGTGTTGGAGCCCTCTCACTAACCGGGACTGCTTAGGAGGTATCGTATTGTAGCGAATTGCCAGTTCCCCGTTTTGTAAAGTATCCAACACTTTGTTGGAATAGAGATCATGGTCCGGCATCAAAATTGGTCTCGCTCTGGAGGGACCACTTGACGAATATGTCGTCTAAAAGTGGTCAATGATTAAGTAAACAGTTTACCACACATAAGTAAAAGAACTTCAACCTGTCTCCTTATTATAATGGGTGGGATCTATTAAGTATCGTCTATGAATTGAGGACACCATTTGGTATCGAAACAATGAGTTATTTTTTTAATTATGTATTCTTTAAAGTTTCAATAGAGTTTAAAAATAATAGTTTTTATTAAATCCAGCTCTCCAGCATGAAGTCAATATTCACTATGTATATATTAAAATAGCTGTAAAAATGAGAAAACTGCCACTATTATTATTTTTCAACTGAAAATGACGGAATTATCTTCTATCCACACTATTTTGCTGGTGGTATTGAGAAACGTTCAAAAGGAGAATGTAAACCTTTCAATTCCTTTGCAACTTTATCTATTATTGTATTCTTTTATTATGTAAAGTAGAATCCTAGGTCTTATAAAATTTAAGATTAGTCCCTGGCTGTGTCATAGAATAGTTCACTAATAATAATTGTAGGTTCTACTTGTGAATAAGTTAACTAATGGCTAACACAATCAATCCTTATGATTATGATAATAATATAGTTCACTAGTTCATGTAATCATAAGTGCCACCAGTCTGATTAAGTGGTAGATCTTTCTTGTTGTGATGAATCTCATTTGCTTCATTTTTCTTCATTTTCGTCATTTCACTCTTTATAGTTGGCTCCTTGAAATTGGTGCCATCTGTCTGAAATGGCATATCTTCCTTCTTGTGATGAATCTCATAGGCTTCATTTTTCTTCATTTTTGTCGTTTCACTATTTATGAAAGTTGGCTTCTTAAAATGTATATGAGCTTAAAAAATAAAGAAATGTAAATCATCATATATTTTTTTAACTAGTCCTACCTTTATTAGTGAGAAAATGGAGGATAATGGCCCCTCCCATGACAACCAATACATTAATATCTGTTACCACTGATGTTGCCTTCAGTAGCACATCAGCTTTCACTATGAGAGACTCACTGCATTGATCTGCAAAAATGCACAATTAGCATTATTAAGACTAAAATAATAATAATTCTTACTAAATGCATATATTCTACCTTATATATTATATCAATAAATTTAATATGTCAGACTTGTGATAAAAAACCAACAAAAATTAGCAGACCATTTGTTTATAGTATTCATTCAAATGAACTGTCATTATTCTGATGGTTATGTCCCACCATCAGGATGATGTCATTGAATTTAACAATATCAAATCATGTACATACTTCTATTTTCAATCCCTTCCTTTCTTTTTTGCTACTGATAATAATTATAATCTGATAAAAATATACATTAGTTGATTACTTACCTGAACTTAGTTCAGTTACTATACCAGTCACTAGCCACAAGGTAAATGATATTAAGAAAGAAATCATTTCCACTATAATCAAGATTTTCTCAAATAATGTACAATAAGAATGAGTCAATCCTCTCTCTGCAAATATGTAAAATGAGATGTTTACCTTGACTAGAATGTATGTAAGTTATGAAGGGGATTGATTAATATAGTTTACCTTTATTTCTTCTACTTCTTGCCAAAAGAATTAAAACGAAGTGACTAAACGAAGTTATTGCAAATATTATTAAAAATATGTTTTTAGTGATGATGTAATATAATTGTGTTGCATAATTATCACCTGCAACTAAAGTAAATACACAATAAGCAAAAATGAATAATTTGTAAAACATCTGTGGCATAAAACAATTTGGTAGGATCAGAGGTTTTATTAGGCATACAAACATCATAACTATAAAACGAATCAGTAAGTTGTAATTATAAAACTATGCTATTTTCGTAATGGAATATCAGATTATTAGTACAGTGTAATAAATGAGTTTAAATGAGGTTAACATTGGAATAGTACTTGGTAAGTAGCTTTGCCAGGGGACCTACCTCACATACAACCACAAGACCATGTCATGTAGGCATTTTAGAAAAACCCAGTATCTATTAACAAATCCATATTGTCCGGTAATCACCAATAACACAGTTGCTACACATGATGGCCAAGTAATAGCCTCAGGAGTGGGTGGGAGGGGCAAACATTGCAGCACAGGCCTACCACACATAGACTTACCCTTTTTGACTTTCCTCATGGAACCCAGAGTCTTGATCAGGGCTTTGCTAGTTCCCTGGCAAGGATACTTGCCTAAGTATCATTCCAATGTTAACCTCATTTAAACTTGTTTAAATTACATTGTACTATTAATCCAATATTCTATTAACAAATAGTAAGTTTTATAATTGTAACTTTCTGATTAGTTTTATAGTTATGGTGTTTGTATGCCTTCCTCTGATCCTACCGAATCTTTTTATATTCTATTTAGTCCTCTGTACTGTTCGATAATCTCCAATAATACTTATGCTACACATACGACCACCAAAGAATGTCATGTAGGTGTTCTAGAAAAATCCAGTATCTAAACAACTATAATGTCCAGTAATCACCAACAACACAGTTGCTATACATATTATGGCCAACTAATAGCCTCAGGAGTGGGTGGGAGGGGAAAATATTGCAGCACAAGCCTACCACTCCCATCGACTTGCCATTTTGACTTGCCTCGTAGAAGCTAGTAGTCTTGACCTGATAATATTGGAGATTGTCTAACAGTATTGAGGTGTCAATAGAAACTGGGATTACAACATGCAAACATTAACTTAAACTTGTGGTCATATGTGTAGCATAAGTATTGTTGATAATTATCAATCTGTACGGATGTATAAATAGATACTGATAGCTTTAATATGCATACACGACATCACTTCCACTCTTAAGAGTGTGATAGCGCAGGGGCCATTACACTTCTCTTCCAGTTGCATGCATTGTGTAGCAAGGGCCAGGTCCTACTTGGGTATCTTGAAGAGATTGTCAAGGTGGGTTTGGGGATATTGTAAACATACAAACCCTAAAATAACTAAGGAATCAGGAAGGTAATAATCTAAGGAGCAAACTGCAGGTGAGGTTATGGATCAGGAAGGTAATAATCTAAGGAGCAAACTGCAGGTGAGGTTATGTATCAAGTATGGAGAGAAGCAGTAGGTGCTAGCAGGAGAGAGTGAGAATGTGGTAGTAGGGATCGGTAAGGGATGTACTGGCAGGGGCTAGCGAGGATGTGTTAGCAGGTAGGGTGCAGGATCTGGTACCTTATATTGGCTGGAAGAGAGGCTCATGCGCATCATTCCAGTAATGGTTACAGAGGGCAAAGTGTGGGGAGATTGGCATGAGCAGTCATGAATGACACCGAGTCATGGAGCAGTTCTTAAGACTGCCAATGTCATGTTTTAAAACTCAAGTTACCTGCCTTTTAGATTTCAGAACTGGAAGTTAGGATTTATACAGAGTTCAGTCTGAGAAAAATCACTGCCTAAGGACACAAAGTGTTACTATGTTATTGCCACCCAGGAACACAAAATGGGAGAACATTCTCATTGCTCACTTTTGAAACAACTACTCCTGAAGCTGTAGCAAGCTGATGCAAATTGGACATGGTAAGATGAAGAATTTGAGTCAAACACAAATACAAATACATAATAAAGTCTTTACTGAACAGCAAGTTTTACACTATTTGATCGCTTATATTATAATCATGAGTCACTATTGATGAGCTATACATTAACAATTCTATGACATATGTAAGTAAGAACTTGAGAATTTTTTTCCCATTAGATCTATCTTAGTCTATTAGCTTCACTAATGTAAATAATGAAAGTATATAAAAAAAAACTGGCTCACTATAATACATTTTATACTTACTTGCTGTAAAGAATACTTTTCCTTTAAGTTCATATGATACTGAATTGATGATAAAAGTGGCTTTGTAGTACGAATTGTTCTTCAAATTTATGAATTTCAATGATGTATTAGTGACACCAGTAACAGAATTGGTTACAGTAACAGTGAAGTTACTATCTGTTATTAAAATCTCACAATGTCCGTAGACATCTGATACACATGTAATAGATCGATGACATCTAGAGGCCTCAATGTAAATTAATGGCCTAGAATTTGATACCACAGATCCATCTACATATCAAGATTAAAAATATTGGGTGTCAATTATTAATCATCTCATAAGGTGAATCTTTATTACTGTTTTGTATGGATGCCCAATTATCATATCAATTTTGAAATACAAATAACAAAAAAATAACTCTATTGTAAAATGTAAATACACACTTAAATGAAAGCTATATAATTTAATTTAAGTTTTCATTTCTTAACATTTAAACTATTATAGTCATTAGCTAGCTGTAGTGGTACAAAAACTGTAGTTACAACTGAAATGTAAACTAGATAATTTTACCAAAGAAACAATAAGAGTGTTTATGTTACTCTGGGTCTCCTTTTAGGACACAAGGAGACCCAGTTGATCCGAGTCTGTTTCCCTTCATTTGGGAAAATGATGTCCAGGTGTCAACAAACTAAGCACTCATTCTTACTGGAGAAAAACTTAAGCCTTTCACTTGTAGCTTATCTAAGTAAACTATATAATGTAAACTGTTGCATACCAATATTATATAACCGACAGAGTACGTAACCATCTAATGGTTGTGTATCTGTTATGCAACATCAATTTTGAATAATTTGACAATTTCACAGTTTCATATAGCACTTTTTCAGAAGAGATAATTTCTCATTTGTAACTAGACCTATTTGAGCTCTAGCAGTAAGTTCTTGTTTGATTACAATGATCCCCACAAGTATGACAATTATTCAGCAACAAACATTAACATTTATATTGGCTTAACCTGCGAATTCAATAGCTTCATACTCTAGTTTATTTATCTAAAACAATAAAGCTTTTCAAAATTCATGTGTGCTTATGATCATCGATTATTATTTATTTTGCTTAACTTCAAATACTGTTTTGTGGGATAGATAACAAATAAAAATAATGTGTGTGAACTCCACTTATAATATTATTACAAATTTTTTTATTGGTTTTAAATTCTCACTAATTCTTGGAGAATAATAAGTTGGTCCTTTGATATCTCCTTGGTCTACATTCACTGGAGTAATTTCCACCATATAATAGTCATCTACAGGTTTATTTACTGGTATGTTCAGTAAACACTGGCTTGTAGTGTTGTTTGCAGTACACTGTATATTCATCATAGAAATAACTCTCATGGCTCCACTCTTCAGTATTACTCCATAATTATAGTGCAAAATTGGACATAATTCCTATATAGCACAAAAGAAGATCAAAAATTAAAGACGCAAGACTAAAAGTAAAATAATCAAAATCATAACTTGAAAAGTATAATCATGATTTCTATGCAATTAAACATGGTACAAATAATGCTAGATAGCATACCTACCAGCTGTTGCCATATCAAATTGATAGTAATTAGTTCGAATTTCATGTCATATGTAGAGTTCTGGATTACATTACTGATCCCTAAAGGCACTATAATAATGTAGCAAGTTGTGACATATTTAAAAAAACATTAATGTTACATTTGATGAGTAAATTAATAAAAAAACCATTAGATACATAATAATGTATCAATTTATTTTAAGCTGTAATACACTTACAAAGGATCATTCCTTGAAGTTATTCTATATTTATTTTTTAGTCATTCAATTTAGCTTCATTGTTTTTTACAGTTCCTTTATTAAATGTAATATGTTAATGGGGTTCATTATGTGAGTCATGTTTTCATGATTGTTTATGATATCTTAGGCTGAGGTGAATAATGCTATTTTTTAGCACATAACTAGAGCCTTAAAAACTTAAGAAAATATTTATCGGATTAATTTCATAAAAATAATCATACTGGTATATATACCTTGCTTTATTTACTTCCCATGACAAATTTACAATTTAAATATTTAATATGTTTGTGATGTGCTTCATTCATTCTAGATTGTATATAATATAATGTATATACATATTATTATATATTATATATCAATAAACTTACTATAGCCCAGGACAACTATTTTATTACTTAAAATAGAATCTCTTCCACACTGAATAGAAGCTCCGTTTAAGTAGCCAAAATTTCCAGACAAGGTTGACACATAATCAATAGTTAATAACCCACTAGCACTAACTATTGTATGATTAAAGTGAGGGCCTATTGTTTTTATAGGAAAAGTGTCTGTTTGTCTAAATATATATTGTGCCACTGATGATTCATTGATGAACCAATTTAATATAATAGAAACACCTTGACCAATACAAGTTAGCTCAATTTCTCCTGGACAGAACGACCCATTAGAATTTGGTGACACAGCCTGTAAATCATAACTTGTACTTTCCACACCTGAAGTACAACAACAATTCAAATTATAAAAAGACTGATTTTATAAATGATAAAAACCATCAGTATTAAAATTAATACTAGTAAATTATATTTTTTAGAATACGAATAAAACTATTTATTGCTTGTAGGTGAGCATACATTTTCAATTAAGACCCCTTACATATTTATAGGGTGAAACAGTATAGTCTGATAACTGTGCTATGTTTGATTTGCTGTAGTAATCCATATATTCTTTTGTATACATTCTGACTGTGCTAAGCTGCCAATAATAACTATTACAGATTCCCAAAGCCTTCAAATGTATTAGTTAGAAATATCATTGAACTAAATTGAAATCTAAGGTAGCATTGCCACTTCCGTTATGCATTTTATTACTGCATTACTTTTATTACTTACCCAATATATTCATAGTTGCTACCAGAAAGAACAAAATCATGAAATTGTAAGACATCTAAAATTCACATAAATTCAAAATAAATGTTATTTATCTCCTGAATCAAGATATCCTCATTATGACCATTACTAAATGGAAAGGATAATTAACGATGCTAGTATACATGACAGGCTACGACAAAACATTAATTCATTGTAATATAATTGGGACAATATAAAAATGTATCATTTTATAGCTATTAAGTAAAAACAAGTATTCTTCTCAATTTATTTAACGCAGTGACAATATTTATAACAATAACTGTTAATACAAAATAATAATGGTTATGCAGCATTATTTGAAATTTTATGTAAATGTTCTATGCTATTTCTTCATGAATAGGATTTGGAAAATACATTCTTCTTTACATGACAAGATTGAATAATATTAGTCATGACTACTAGTTTCAGCCAAATTATGTAGTAGGAAGTAATAATCACTTTCAGATTTCCGATTCTGATTGAACTTGACCTTAAAAACACTGTCTCCTACTGGTCAATGCATATTTACCAAACACATGATTTCCCAAACCTTTCATTTTACTTTGCAGAAAATTTAATCTTAAACACACTTTTTGGGACTTTTTAAAAATAATATTTACATCATTATGATCTTTACAACCAAATATTCACTACCTGCTGCTACATGTAATCACCTCATGATTCATTACTAACCAAGGAGTTGCCATTAGTTTGAAATGTATTCTTAACCCTCTCGTTCCTGAATTGTTTTGACGCGCGCGGAAAAATCTAATTTTCTACCGCGGAATAGAGCAGTGCCGTTTTATTTTTTTAACTCGATGCTGGCTGGGAAAACCCCATAGCAACCATAT
>WLWI01004861.1_pt1 | contig 11293 bp, 9 predicted proteins | sample 6701501 | NCBI WGS metagenome assembly WLWI01 (sample SAMN12718690, study PRJNA515312) | sponge metagenome | isolation source: marine sponge | host: Mycale hentscheli | place: New Zealand: South Island, Marlborough, Capsize Point | collected 2014-11-01
CATTGTGGAATCCATGAGATATGAAGGGTTGGGACCATTGTGGAATCCATGAGATATGAAGGGTTGGGACCGTTGTGGAATCCATGAGATATGAAGGGTTGGGACCATTGTGGAATCCATGAGATATCCATAAAAATAAAAATAAATTGATGGAATCCCCTCCCCCACTTTATGATTGGATCTCGTGGTTTAGTCAAACAGATGTGATGTATATAAAGTCGTTACTATCTTGGCCCAAACTTATTTGCCTCTTCATGGAAAAAGTCATAAAATATAAATTAAAATTTACTTCTTCTGTTACGTTAATACTGTTGTTGCTTTGTAGAAGCAGTGTGTGGTGATGGCAGAATTCCATATTCTAACTTGGACAAGATGAGGTGTGTGGCAGTTGGTCTTCAAGTACAAGTCGTCTGAGCTGTCCCTGGTTCACAGCAATCTAGAATCATTTTTGTTTCTTTGTGTAGCCGAAGGTGAAGATAATGTTGCTTCTGTGGACAGTGGAGAACCATATCTTGTGAGTCTTTTTTTTTTTTCACTTTATTTTTAATTTCAATGTTCAATTGATGTAACAAGCATTATTTTATTTTATCAATCAACTTGCTATAGCAGTGTTTATAACTTCAATTTCGATGATGCAACAAGATCATAATCACAGTCACGCTTCACACTCAGTAAATAAAAGTTGGGACAAGTTATGTGTTACTGCCATCCAATGTTAGGGGAGGATTTTAATCATATCAATACTGAGTTCAAATGTAATCCTCAGTTGCAACATAGACCCTATCTGGTATGCATTTTGCTCATCTGAAGTTCAGCTTTCAGAATCCTGGAACCACTTAACTGTGATGTTATTCATGAGCAATAAATGAAGTGATATGGATACCACAATACAAAGGGTTGATATTTTATATCCTAGCATTATCATTGAAGGTCAAATGGAAAGAGATACAGATGCAAATACACTGTACCCTTGGAAGTCTTCTTGGGTGTTTGGGGATACACCACATGCCCCCACAGCCTAGCAATCCTTTTTTGCAGCTTATATTACCTGCTGGTTAATTTAATTATTGATTTCTGCATGCTGCTAATGTCTTCTACTGGCACTACTTTTGCAATTAGCAATAAGGGTAGCATGCCTCTCACAGCAGCTCCACTCAAGTCACTGGCACAAGAGTGGCAACACCCATATGAGCCAGCCCCATAGTGCACAACAAGCATCCAACTCAGTGGATAGCGAGATAGAGAGGTCATCAAAGTTTAGTAGTACCATTTTCTATGGATTTCACCTATCTGAATTGTCCCATGCATTAAAGAAATTTGATCAGCATATGTAGATGCACTGCATTAATGAGAATCATAATTTAAGAAAAATACTATTTTTTGTTACAAAGCATTGGTTATAATTGGGAATCACTTGAAGCATATGAATCAAAATCGGAATCAGAATCAGTATCAATTTCATCGATATTGCAAATGGTGTCGGAATGAACTGAATCATCACTGTCAGAATTGCTTGGTATCAGTGTAGCTGCAGGTGGACTGTCTATCAACAGTGGTTGGACGGGAGGCAGGAATTTAACATCTGCTAGACATTCCTTGATGGCTGTAGGAGCCAAGGTGTTAGTCCAATATGCATTGGCCATAATGCCAAGTGCATGCTCTGCTCTCTTCATTTTCAAAGTTGAGGTGGTGAGTAAGCAGCAGTGCAGAAACTTCACCAGCAATTGGACGAGGCAGAGAGTGTACAGACTGTTCCAAAGAGATGAAAACATGGTCATCTGGGAGCGGGTGGATGAGCTGGTTGTCATGCTGTTGAAGGCACTGTACTATTCTGCAATTGACTTCATCCAAATTCTCACGATAGGAGACATAAATTCGAATCAGATCGCCAATGCAAAGTTGTTTTTCCTCTTGCGCTCTATCTTTTAGAGAACTGAGCTCAAGTAAGCGGCGTTGATTCTCCGCTGGTAGTCTGTCACAAGGAGTGGCAACAGAATAAGAATGTTCGGTTCTCCAGAATGGAGACTCCAAATTAAGCACCTCGGCTATGCCCAACTGAAGATCCCCTCCATACTCGACTTGAAGGTTCTTGTACTTTTCAAGTAGCTTCTTGATCTTGCGAGTACACATTTGAATCATCTTGTTCACCACAGAAATGCTAGGCCTTGTCCGCTTCTTCCCGGTTCTGCTATTTGTTTTAGCTTTGAGAAAACTCCCCAAGAACTTGTTCTTCTTCCAACGCCGAGAAGACATCGTTGCAAGCGTTTCTCAGAGCAAATTCGTTGCTAGAGCTACAGACCCTTTACCATGCGCGAAGAAGCTAAAATCTCCCTTCGTGAGGCACACAGGAGGTATTGAATAGACGTGTTTCCCACCATTAGCAGTGTAGACTAAGAGCCAGGGATGAAACGAAAAATAAATAAGAACAACAAAGTATGGCTAGCTAGAAGAAACGTACAGCTAAAAATTCAAGTGATTAGATACAAGGGAAGAAAAAATAAATTATACAACAAACTAAAATAAAAAGATACTAAAAGCAAATTGCGTAGAAAAAAGTACATAAGATGTAAATAATGTAAAGTAAAACAGTCGAATGAAAATAATAGCAGATTAAAAATATTATACAGTAGAGATGAAACTTTTGGGTCTTTGGCTTCGAAGTTTGGTCTCGTTGTGTACATAGTAGATAGGAGGGAATAGAGGCATTGGTACAGAAGCTTAACCTGCAGGCAACATCAGCTCTAAGAATGGCAGATCATCCGCGGTAAGGGCCAGGACCGACTAAAGCAATGAGAACTCTGTTGTCCAGGAGACACAAATCTTCATATATTAGTAGCTAAACATAGCTATCAAGATGACCTTTACCTTACGAATAATTAATATCAAGATGATGTAAATAAATACTAAAAAAATGAAAAGAAAATTTTTTTTTTTATATTTTTTTTTTACAAAAACCACAAATAAAAGCAAGAGATTGAATACAGTAATCCAATAAAAAGAAGGCAGAAACTAATGTACAGTACTCCAATACTCCACCGTGAAGAAGTCCCTACTTCCCACTACAAGATTCCTTTTTAGGTTGTCTGCCAATACACACCAGATGCCCCTGGCAACTAAGGAATCAGCCATCTCGACATCTCAAGATTATCCCGTATGCAAAAAGAAAGAGCTACCCTTGTTTCTGATAGGGAAATACAAAAATCCAACGTGTTTCAACAACATTAATAAGGATATTTACCAGTAAAGTATACCAATCAAAAATATGCCTGGATGAATTCAGTTGCTGTATTTTCAGATTGGTTTCATCACATTTGTACAGTGGTTAAAAAACAATTGATTGATCTTGGAGTTGAGCCAAAAGCAGCTGGTTCTTGACAACTCTCCCTGACGAAGAAGATATCATTTCAAAAGATAAGGTAAGGGCCAGGACCGACTGAAACAATGAGAACTGTTGTCCAGGAGACACAAAACTTCATATCTAGTAGTCAAACATACGGACGAATAATTAGATATCTCAGATGATGTTGAAAAATACTAAAAATGAAAAGGAAAAAATCAATAAATAAAAAACATTAAAAAACCTACAAATAAAAAACAAGAGATTGAATACAGTTACCATAATAAAAATAAATTACAAAAAGAAGACAGAAACTTGCGTACGTTAACCAAATCAAATAAACAACAACATACAAACACAACAATACAAGATTAAGTATCACAAAAAAAAACGACCATCTCAACAATAACAAGCAATAAAATAGAAACCTGAGAATGAATACAGTAACTGAATATGAAACACCCACCATGATCTTAAGGAGAAATAGGTTGTAGAATTACCATAAAAATTAACTACAACAACAGAGGCAGTGCAAATACTGGACTAGAAAAAGTTAAAAAAATTCCGGTCACGTGACACCAGTATATGCACGTGGAGCTGATTCAGCATATTTCATCTGGGTGTATAGGCAACTGTCAATCCTTCCCATGCCAGTTCAACTTGTTACAGCACAAGAAGGCAAAGAGGACAAGTAGCAAAGACTGTCCAACATAAAGAGACATCACATTCCTATCATAGACTGAGACCAAGGAGGAGAAGGTGTAAACTTAACAAAAGTCTGCATGCTGTAGAGCCACTTTCAATTCTAGTGAAATCAGCTGGTGGGTGGACAATAATGTTCACCACCCATTGGGGCTTAGTCCAAGTAAATTCAGTGCTGGTTCAACTTCACACTCCACAAGCAGTGCCATTACAGTTTGGTGTTGCAACTCCTTTTGGCCTTGGTACTGTGAAATTACCGCCTTTAATGTTGTTGAGATCCGAGACCTGGACTGGTGTCGGCATCGTTCAGAACTCTGTTGCTAAGGTTGAACTAGATCTCTCCCATCCAACGGACAAGAAAACTGAAGCCCAAAGGCCAGACCTGATCCTAACTGTGCATGACTGCCATTTGATATGGATTATGGAGGTCGCCTGCGCTTGGGACTGTGGGGCAACCCCTACTTGAGTAACAGGGAGTGAACAATGGAAACCAGACAGTGAACATGGAAACCAGAACACAGCTAGTCTAGTTGTTGAGCACCTGAACATGAATCATTTAATCTGTTCTTGTGTGTCACCTACTCATCCTCATGTAGGCAGGCAGCCAGAGACTATTTAAAGATATTCATTTTGTCATTTCTTTTGGGAATTATTTTCTACGAAAAGTTTGGTTTCTAAAGAGTTTATCAAGCCATCCAAGAAATCAGAGAGCTAGCCAAGTCTTCGGACGCGCTGCAGTCATCCCTGAGGGAGGACGCGCTGCAGTCATCCCTGTCCCTCAGGAACTGCTCATCCTTGAGCATAAGGATGAAAAGCGCAGGAAGTACCAGCAGTTAGTAGCAGATGCCATTGGTGGTGTCATCTTTAACTTTGGCAGTGGTATAATGAAAGAAAATTAATAACTACAACAGGTGAATGAATAAGTGAAATAATTGTTTGATGGCTGTTTCTTGACACCAGGGAGGAAGACTTGAAGAGGCGGCTCAGCTGGCCTGACAGTATACCAGATCTTTAATTTGTTAAATACAGTCACACTGTATTGTGAAATTAATCACTTACACAAGTCATTAACAGCAAAGACTTCTTTCTTGCAGCACGACTGGCTAAACTTTACATGTAAGACATTAATTTATTTCTGGAATAAAGAACCTAACAAGAAACATCAGCAGGACTTCTAAATACTTCAGGTATTTTATACTATGTAGTTGAGAAATGTGTTTAAAAATTCCAGTGTTAAAAAATTCCAATAGCTTCTGATAAATTGATGAACCTGACAATTTAATGTTGCAAATGAAGACAGCAAAACAGAACAAAAAAAAACAAAAACAACCAAAAAGGACACAACTTGTCCTATTGATGTTATTTTTTTAATATTCTAATTTACATTACTACTTCAATCAATGTTCATAGTCTGTAAGTATTGCATCATGTGACTTCTCAGTGGTCAGGATGAGTGAAGGTGTGGCAGGTGGAAAGTAAGAACTTGGGGGGTCAGGATGAGTGAAGGTGTGGCAGGTGGAAAGTAAGAACTTGGGGGGTCAGGATGAGTGAAGGTGTGGCAGGTGGAAAGTAAGAACTTGGGGGGTCAGGATGAGTGAAGGTGTGATACTAAATAATAATAGCTAGTTGGAAATGAAGGTCACAGTAAGAAGAAAAGACGTGTCAAGTGGTAGTAACTTTGTTTGCCATTTGCTGCAATTACAACTGAGCTGAGAGACGTGCCTGCTTTCTGTATCTCTTATACAACAGAAGTGAGTGGGAAAGGAAGGAAGCTGAAACTAAAGCTCGACTATCTCTCTTGTGCACAAGTAATGATAAATAGTAACACTAAGAGAACGAAAAATAATCAATATAAAAAATAACACTTATTCATAAGACAACATACATATCTTGGCATGGTTGTGCGTCTGGTTATTATTCTTATCAGACTGCAGAGGATGAAGTCTCTCCTGCTACAAGTGGTCAGGAACTGGAGATTTCACTATTCAACGCTGTGGAGCCACGACTCAGTGGTTGTGATAGTCAGGATAGTGACCTTGCTGGTTGTGATGGTGGAGATGGAGACTTTGCTGGTGTTTTTTTTTTCTTGCACTCCTCGGCCTGACAGTATAAGAATAATAAATAAATAAAGACCTTGCTCTGGCCTGTCTGCTTTCTCTTGCTCCCTTTTCACTTGCTGGCTCATGAGTTCCCTCCCACAAGTGTTCAGTAAATCTGTGCCACCACTCATGTCCACTCCCCCCCCTCCTATATACATTATTCTTTGTGCTATTTCCTTGACTCCCTTTACCTACTGGCCTGGTCCTCATAATTAACTTGGTCTAACTCCGTTAAACCACAGTGGCTGTAAGGCAGCTGACCAAACAGTGAGGAAGCTGGAATTGATCCTGGCCACTACGACACTGATTGAAATGGACAATGGACAAACACAGGTAAAGAAAGCAGCAGGTACAACTACCGAACAGAGAAGGAAGTCTGAGAAGTCACAGGAGAGAGTGGTAGATGCAGCTCTTGTGGAGCAGGAAGGAATGATGTATGATAGACTGACTTTGACCAGCCTGAAAACACAGAGGAAGTCTAATGATGATATGCCAATAGTTGTGCTTAAAAAAAAAAAAAAAAAAAAAATACATTAATAATAATAATAATCCCTTGGAGCAGAAGGCAATGAAGAGGGGTTGTCGAGGGTGCATCGATGCTCTTCTGTTGGACGATTCGGTCCACAGGAGGTTAGCCATCAAGTACGGCACTGCCTCTATGGCCTGGATCAACTATCAGAAGGCATATGATCGTGTCCCTCATGGCTGGTTGCTGAGGGTCAACGCTGGTTGCTGAGACAGTAGCGTACGTGGCCAATGCGAGAGACAGACACTGCTGAGCCATACGGAAGGGACATGAGCTTCTGGAGAATGGGTCTAGATGGTCATTGTTTAAGCTGTGCACGACCGACGAGTGATTTGGGTTATGGAGGTCGCCTGCGCTTGGGAGCCGCTCATCCTTGAGCGTGAGGACGAAAAGCGCAGGAAGTATCAGCAGCTGGCAGCGGGTCTGGGCCTGCAGTTTCCAACGTACAGGGTGAATGTCGTTCCGTTGGTGGTGGGGGATCTTGGTGTCATCTTCAACTTTGGCAGGGAACTGGCCCGGGTAGACATCTTCACCCCAAGTGAACTCAGAATGCTGGTTTGCCATTGTCAATGTGAAGTATTAGCCTCAGCGGTGCAAATAATCTGGATAACTCTCAGCTGTTAGAGGTACCATCGATCTGGTTTGGCGTGCTGACCCCTCCTCCTCACTAGTTGGCCATGGCTGGCCGTGGGGACGCTCGGGTAGGGACTCCTTGTCTGGAGCAGGTGTTCTCTGCCGATCGGCTTGCGTGCCGCCTGTTGACTGCATCGCCCGAAAGGTTGGATCTGCTTGCAGAACTTAGAGGCTGGCCGCTTTCAAAGGTTGTGTAGGGAGAGGCGGGGCACCGGAGCGAGCGGTCTGGTCTACCTACCACGGTGGGTTCCAATGGCAGTGAAGGCTGAAAAGGTGGAAAGGCCTACGGGCGTCCGTGAGTCGCAAATGATCGCGTCTTTTCAGACGGTGACTAACGGCAGGGGCATTTTGTGACCAGACTAAAAGTAGTTTCGGCCTATCGGAAAAGTGCTATCCACACCAGTTGCTTCGTAAAAGTCTAATGATGATATGCCAAATAGTTGTTTTTAAAAAAATAATAAGAAGAAATATTAATAATAATAATATAATAATAATAAAGGAAAGAGGAAGTAAAAGTCGTGGTCCCTAATTTGCTGATTACTATTGATTAGTTATTGTGACAATAAATACATAAGTATGTTACATTAGCCTGTTAAATATAATCAGAAACAACCACTACCAAGTAACCTATTAATGCCTATGGGGTAGAAGTCGTGGTCCCGATGCCAGGCACCTCCTCGTGGTGGGACTGGGTAATGCTAAGACCTGGCGAACCGACATGGCTCCCCTCATACCACTTGTGGTTGCCATGCGTCGGCCATATGCCCCGCGGCGGTCGGCGAACTGAGGGGGCCCTGCAGATGGCTAACCCCCAGCGGCAGGGTTCCACGCATGGTTGTTTCCAACTAGAAACTACAACTGTACAATTCCAAGGCTAGAGCAACATGCTTGCGCACTTACTCTTATTACGCTACCGTGACATTTCACTTTGTCCGGTGCTATTTCACTTAGTTATAGTGATTTTTCCAATACATTTTGAACAGGCAGTTTACACGCCGTACCATTAAATAAATTGTAGTACAAATAAGGTGTATTAATGTTGCATTGTTTATATACAGCTCACCATAGTGGTTGGAAGCCTAAAAATACCACTTTGTCTCGAATATCAAGTGTTTAATGAATTATAGTTTTGAAGTAGAAAATAAACTGCAATAAACTCTGCCACAAAATCTCAACGTCCCTGCCCAACGTTAAAACTTCGCGATGATTTTATTGCTCACTCGAGTTATGTCATAAGCAATACACAATTTATGTTTCCCCTGGAATCCAGGGGAAAGTCACCAAACGCATACGTTAGGGTCACCAGACCCTACCGAGCGGAGCGGTTGGGATCGAGGGTTTGGCGCGCGAGACTAATGAAAGTGAACATCCATCTCGTGTCTTGTCCCTGTTCTCGTGCTAGAGGGGTAAGAAATGGAAAGACGTTTGAAATGGAAAGACGTTTGAAATCAAAGAGGAGGATATTCTCAGGTAAGTTTTTTTTATCTAGTAATTTATCTGAGTGGAAGGAAGGCACCTCCACTCACTACGTAGATGATGTACTTCAAGCTGGTACGAACTCATTAGAGAGTCAGCTCAGCTCGCTTCGCAAGCTTCTAGAACTAGAATTATGAACGTGAATGGGTTCAAATCAAAGGGGAGAAGGTTCTCAGGTAAGTTTTTTTTTATCTAGTAATTTATCTGAGTGGAAGGAAGGCACCTCCACTCACTACGTACATGATGTAATTATTCTATTAAATGCACTGCACGCATGTAGATCCATATCAAATATTACATGTGATTGTGCACAGGAGAATCAGCCGTAATGTGCTGCTCGTAAACGTTGGCAATAGATTGATTTACCTGTTTATATTTATTAAAGAAGTTGGTGGATTGAAATGGTTAGGTTGTGTCCATCAGCTATGGTTGAAGCTGCAACTATAAAACTTGGAGAGCTTGGTAACTAAATGCTGACAACAGTGTAACCGGGAAAAATGGGGTTCGCGTTGTACCTGATTTTTCTGTGCATGGTCACACATATATTCACATTTTTTACAATTTCACCACACCACACACCCCGTGGTAAGTATGGGCTCAAAATCTGCTGCATCCATTTCATCTCTTCTTTTTTCAGTTTTAATTATTTTAATTATTTTATTCATGGCCTCCCACCCTTCCTTTGTGTTCTCTAGATGTGTCTACTGTGCAGTCCACTAGAAAGAAAAAAAGGAAAAATCCTCTGTTAGCCAGTGAGTTCAGTAAAGCACAGTAATACGCACACACAAACACACACGCTGTGCATACATACACAAAAGAGAAAATGCATTTGAGTTCCAATATTTCTTATTTCCCCAAGTGGACTGTGCGCATTCTCTTCTTTTCAAGCCTTCAAACCATGCGTGGCCGGGTTTCATACAGACCATGTGTGGCAAGGTTTCATACAGACCATGCGTGGCAGGGTTTCATACAGACCATGCGTGGCAGGGTTTAATACAGACCATGCGTGGCAGGGTTTCATACAGACTATGGGAGTCCTGGGGTTCCCCTCCCCCCCTAAATTTTGTTTCCCCTACTGAGTTTTCATAAAAATTAATGAAGTGGAAATAGCCTAACACTAGGATTAGTTACACTTTTCTAAATCAAGTTAAGTTTAGTGACAGAGGGACTTTATATTGCTTAGGTCCTCCAGAGAGGGACACTATGAACTTAGTCTCCCCGCTTTGAGGGTAGGGTCAATTTGTGTCCCGATTGCGCTTAGAGCTATGAGAAAAGTTGTCAATTAACTTGCTTGGACATTTTAGGGGTTCACATCATGTTTTGATAATATAGTTTTTCAGAGGTATTAAGGAATATAGTATAAGAGAAAAACAAGAAAATTATGTGAATATAAAAATGTTATTTCAATTCAGTTAGAAATCAGTGAAAGTACAAAGATGATGTGGTCATGTTAGAAGCAGTGTTTCAGTTGAATACTGTAGGTATACTAGCTATGAAAATCAGAGGCAGGATCCATCCACTTATCCCAAGTATCCAGAATGAGGGAGTCAGAATCACTATCAGAGCTTGATGAATCGTCTTGCTGCCGACGCTTATAGAGCTTTCTCGGTTTCTGATTAGGCCTACGAACTTTGTCCTTCCACCAAAGCTCAATAGCTGGATCTGGATTGAAGTCTTCAATGGTCTGACCACTAGTGCTAATCGTCATCAAGTCATTTAAAGATTCATTAGAAAGTTGAGTTCTTTTATCTGATTTTATAATATTCAGTTGTGAAAATGCCTGTTCTACCTTACCATTAGAAGCAGGTAGTGAAAACAAAAGTTCAATCAGCAGTAAAGCATTATGCCATTCACTTGCATTTGGTGCATGAAAAACACGCCACCACACTACACGATACTCTAGAGTAGCCAGTGAAATGTACTGCACAGCATAGTTCAATATTTCCTCAAATTCAGAATGGATTTCTTGCACAGTGACACCAGAAGCTTCTAAAGGGACTGCAAAATGAACTGCTAACCTGTCAACAGCTTTGAGATCATGTTTTTCATCCAAAGCCTTTTGCCATCCTTGTGAAGCAAGAACAAAAATGATATCCCTCAAAAACTCAATATCTGACCACATTAACCTGGTTCTAGTGCAGGACAGTAATTTCTCACAATAGGCTGTATAATTACTTTCGTAATACGCCGTAACAACTGAAAATCGTTTCAATTTTTGCCCTTGATAGGTCTCATTCTCACATTTTTATAGTTAATTTCGTAATACGCCGAAACAACTGAAAATCGTTTCAATTTTTGCCCTTGATAGGTCTCATTCTCACATTTTTCAATTGTTGCTGAATAGGTAGGCCACTCACTCAAAGACATTGATTTAAGCTTGTTTATTTCACTGGCAGATTTAAGTAACCCAGTAAGAGCTGCTAGAATATCCAAATCATTATTCTGCATATTCTTAGATAAAATGGCACAAGGACCAAGTAAATCAATGAAAAGAGCACAACCTAACCTTCATCTTTTGTA